>Ga0209632_10004230_pt1 | contig 12779 bp, 11 predicted proteins | sample COG_10_FD_184754 | JGI IMG/M metagenome (GOLD analysis project Ga0209632, IMG submission 184754) | Pelagic Microbial community sample from North Sea - COGITO 998_met_10 (SPAdes) (version 2) | ecosystem: Environmental > Aquatic > Marine > Neritic zone/Coastal water | place: Helgoland, sampling...
TTATTCGTTTTCCAATTCCATGTTGATGCCGAGTGAGCGCACCTCTTTAACCAACACGTTGAATGACTCTGGCATGCCAGGCTCCATTCGGTGATCGCCATCCACGATGTTTTTATACATCTTGGTTCGACCTGCAACATCATCGGACTTAACGGTAAGCATTTCCTGCAACGTGTAAGCGGCACCATATGCCTCCAACGCCCATACTTCCATCTCACCAAATCGCTGCCCACCAAACTGTGCCTTACCACCCAGCGGCTGCTGAGTAACCAAGCTGTAAGAACCGGTTGAACGAGCGTGCATCTTGTCGTCTACCAAGTGGTTAAGCTTGAGCATGTACATGTAGCCAACAGTAACAGGACGTTCAAACTTATCGCCTGTGCGACCATCGTAAAGTTCAGTTTGACCACTTTCATTCAAACCAGCTAACACGAGCATTTTCTTCAGCTCTACTTCGTGAGCGCCGTCAAATACTGGCGTCGCAATTGGCACACCTTTACGTAAGTTGGAGGCTAACTCAAGAACTTCACCATCACTCAGTTCTTTCAGATCGGTGCCGTAAACGGTATCGCCTACGTCATAGATTTCTTGCAAGAATTTACGAATCTCAGCAGCTTTAGACTGTGCTTTGATCATGGCGTCAATTTTAACACCCAGACCTTTAGCAGCCATACCCATATGGGTTTCAAGTACCTGACCAACGTTCATTCGCGATGGAACACCTAGCGGGTTGAGCACGATATCAACTGGTTCGCCCTGTTCATCGTAAGGCATGTCTTCAATAGGTTTAATTACCGAGATAACACCTTTGTTACCGTGACGACCAGCCATCTTGTCACCGGGCTGAATACGACGCTTAACGGCCAGATAAACCTTAACGGTTTTCAGTACGCCAGGCGCTAAATCATCACCGCTCTGCAACTTGCCACGCTTCTCTTCAAAACGATCGTCGAGATCAATACGACGCTCGCCAAGCTGAGTTTGCGCTGCACCAATCAGGTCGTTGAAAGCCGCTTTTTCCATGCGGATAGCAAACCAATCATCGGTGCTGTATTCGGCAACTGCTTCAGCAGTTAATGTCTCGCCCTTTTTAAGACCGGCAGCCTTGCTTACTTTGCCGCCTACCAAAGAGGTAAACAAACGACCGAGTGTGGCATTTTCAACAATGCGGTACTCGTCGTTTAAATCTTTACGATACTGGTCAAGCTCAGTTTTCTCGATGTCCAGAGAGCGCTGATCTTTGTCCAAGCCATCGCGAGTAAACACCTGAACATTAATAACAGTACCCTTGATGCTGCTTGGAACACGTAGGGAAGTGTCTTTAACGTCAGACGCTTTTTCACCGAAAATGGCACGCAATAGTTTTTCTTCCGGCGTAAGCTGGGTTTCGCCCTTAGGCGTTACCTTGCCAACCAAAATATCACCGGCAGAAACCTCTGCACCAATATGCACAATACCTGACTCATCGAGACGGGCCAGCGCTACTTCACCAACATTTGGAATGTCGGCAGTAATGTCTTCAGAGCCCAACTTAGTGTCGCGAGCAACGCAAGTCAGTTCCTGAATGTGGATAGTGGTGAAGCGATCTTCCTGAACAACACGCTCAGAGATCAGAATCGAATCTTCGAAGTTGTAACCGTTCCAAGGCATAAATGCGATGCGCATATTCTGCCCAAGAGCCAGCTCGCCCAGATCAACCGAAGGACCATCAGCCAATACGTCTCCACGGGAGATAATATCGCCTTTCTTTACGATAGGACGCTGATTGATACAGGTGTTCTGGTTAGATCTGGTGTACTTAGTGAGGTTGTAGATATCTACACCCGCATCACCAGAGGCTGTTTCTTCATCACTGACACGAACAACAATACGACCAGCATCAACACTCTCAATAAGGCCGCCACGTTTGGCAACCTTACAAACACCGGAATCACTGGCTACAGTGCGCTCAATACCAGTGCCAACTAAAGGTGCTTCTGCGCGCAGAGTTGGAACGGCCTGACGTTGCATGTTCGAACCCATCAGGGCCCTGTTTGCATCATCGTGCTCAAGGAATGGAATCAACGAGGCTGCTACCGATACTACCTGGCGTGGTGACACGTCCATGTAATCAATATCTTCGGGAGGCTTAACGGTGAATTCATTTTGGTGACGCACGGCCACCATGTCTTCTGCAAATTCGTCTTTCTTGTTTATTTTTGCAGAAGCCTGTGCAATAACATACTGAGACTCATTGATCGCTGAAAGGAACTCGATCTCTGCGGTTACCTTGCCGTCAATAATCTTACGGTAGGGTGTTTCAATAAAGCCGTAGCTGTTAGTACGCGCGTAGGTTGCCAATGAGTTGATCAGGCCAATGTTTGGTCCTTCAGGAGTCTCAATTGGGCATACTCGACCGTAGTGAGTCGGGTGTACGTCACGGACTTCAAAGCCTGCACGCTCACGGGTAAGACCACCGGGCCCTAGGGCTGAAACACGACGTTTGTGCGTAATTTCTGACAGCGGGTTGTTCTGATCCATAAACTGAGAGAGCTGGCTTGAGCCAAAGAACTCTTTCATGGCAGCAGCAACAGGCTTGGCATTAACTAGATCCTGAGGCATTAGGCCTTCAGATTCAGCAACACCCAGACGCTCTTTAACCGCACGTTCAACACGTACTAGACCAACACGGAATTGGTTTTCAGCCATTTCGCCAACAGAGCGAATACGACGGTTACCCAGGTGATCGATATCATCAACCGAGCCCTTACCGTTTCGAATATGAATCAATGTCTTCATTACATCAGAGATGTCAGACGCATCGCCGAATTGCTCGTGCAATTCTTTGGCTTCGTCAGTCTTCTGCATGGAGAAGTAGCGCTCGTCATAAAGCACGCCTGCGCCTTCTTCAGCTTCACGATCCAAGCGACGGTTAAACTTCATACGGCCTACCGAAGACAGGTCATAACGCTCTAGATTGAAGAACAGGTTGTAGAACAGGTTCTCGGCTGACTCTTTAGTCGGTGGCTCACCAGGACGCATCATGCGGTAGATTTCTACCAGCGCTTCCAGCTGAGTTCGTGACGGATCAGCACGCAACGTATCAGAGATAAACGGACCGCAATCCAGATCGTTGGTGTATAGGGTTTCAACAGACTTAATGCCGGCTTCAATAATAAGGGCCAGATTTTCTTCTGTCAGCTCGGTATTACACTCGAGCAACAATTCGCCAGTCTTAGGATCGGCAACATCTTTCGCCAAAGCCAGACCCAACATGTACTCGGGAGTAACTTCTAGCGTGGTGACCTTACCTTTTTCTAGCTCGCGGATATGACGGGCAGTAATACGACGACCCTTCTCAACAACCACGGTACCTTTCTTATCTGTAATGTCGAATGCGGCGATCTCACCACGTAGACGCTCAGGATCCAATTCCAAGGTAAATACTTCTTTCTTATAATGAAATACGCTGGTGTCGAAGAACTTCTCAAGAATTTCTTCTGAGTTGTAACCGAGAGCGCGCAGCAAAATAGTTGCTGGTAGCTTGCGACGGCGATCGATACGTACATAAAGCAGATCTTTTGGATCAAATTCAAAGTCCAACCATGAGCCGCGGTAAGGAATCACGCGCGCTGTGTAGAGGAGTTTGCCGGACGAATGGGTCTTGCCCTTATCGTGATCGAATATAACGCCAGGTGATCTGTGTAGCTGAGACACGATTACACGCTCAGTACCATTAATGATAAAGGTACCGTTGCCAGTCATCAGCGGGATTTCGCCCAGATACACTTCTTGCTCACGAATATCTTTAATCGCTTTGTTAGTCGACTCTTTGTCGTAAATAACAAGGCGAACGCGAACTCTTAAAGGTACTGAGAAAGTAACGCCGCGGAGCTTACACTCTTCAACATCAAAGGCAGGTTTGCCTAGGACATAATCGACATACTCTAAGGCTGCGTGCCCAGAATAACCAACGATCGGAAAGATCGAGTTGAGCGCAGCGTGCAAACCGGTGTTCTTGCGGTCTTCGACCTTAACACCCGTCTGCGTAAAATTTTTGTAGGAATCAAGCTGAATTGCCAGTAAATACGGCAGATCCATAACATCTGGCAACTTGCCAAAATTTTTGCGGATCCGTTTCTTCTCAGTGAAGGAGTAAGCCATTTGCATTCCTCGGTATTAACTTTGATTGGGACATACCAATCTTGAGACTATTCTCAAGCTTGCTCTGCTTGTAACTTCCCGTATTTACAAGCAGGAAAGGGCCGAAGGGAAAACCCCTTCAGCCCAACCTGATAAATCAGGCCACTAGCACTGTAAACTTACTTAAGTTCAGCAGTTGCGCCAGCTTCATCCAATTGTTTCTTAGCGTCGTCAGCATCAGCTTTCGATGCGCCTTCTTTAATAGTAGAAGGTGCTCCGTCAACTAGCTCTTTTGCTTCTTTCAGGCCAAGACCAGTAATTGCGCGAACTGCTTTAATCACGTTTACTTTCTTTTCGCCAACTGCAGACAATACTACGTCAAATTCAGTCTGCTCTTCAGCAGCGGCTTCACCACCACCAGCGGCAGCAGCAGGAGCTGCAACTGCAGCAGCTGCAGAAACGCCGAACTTCTCTTCCATAGCGCTTACTAATTCAACAACATCCATTACGCTCATTTCAGCGATTGCGTTTAAAATATCTTCGTTTGATAGGGCCATTTTGGGCCTCCTAATGTTTTATCTATTTGTTATGAAGACGCTTATGCGGCTTCCTTTGCATCACGAACTGCTGCTACTGCACGGGTTGTCTTCGTTGGTATCTCATTAAGAGTACGAACCAACTTAGTAACCGGAGCCAATGTAACGCCAGCCAACATACCAAGAGCCTCATGTAGAGTTGGTAAGCTAGCAAGGATGTCAATTTGACCCTTATCAAGCAGTTGACCACTGACCGACAACGCCTTCACTTCAAATGCTTCGTTTTCTTTCGCGAAGTCTTTGAATAAACGCGCTGCTGCACCTGGATCTTCCATAGAGAAAGCAAACAATGACGGACCGACCAAAACATCTTCTACGCAAGCGTAGTCAGTTTCTGCGAATGCACGCTTAGCTAAGGTGTTGCGGATAACGCGCAATTGCACGTTCTCAGCACGTGCCTTAGCACGTAGAGCATTCATATCGGTTACGTCAACGCCACGGGCGTCAGCAATCACCAGGCTTAGTGCCTGAGCGGCTGTCTCGTTTACTTCAGCAACAATTGCTTTTTTATCATCGAGATTCAATGCCACGATAAATCTCCTCGATTTACCTGAGTTACAGTCGGGTTTAACACCGACCACCTAGGTGAATAATTACCAGTTCAAAAATCTGTACCGGGTTCACCGCCTGCGTAGGAAACTGTCAGCAATACTGCACTACCAATTATTAACCCCTTTCGGGAACCTACGGTCTTTAACGACCCAAGCTAGCGTTTAACGGCTAGCTCGGACCCCAAAGCCTTTGTGGTGACTTACGTCACCGACCGATCATTCGCCCAATGAGCTCTGATCAATAACTAAACCGGGACCCATAGTCGAAGAAACTGTAATCTTCTTTATGTAGATACCCTTGGCAGATGCAGGCTTGGCTTTCGCCAAATCAACCATCAATGCCTCAAGATTTTGCTTCAATGCAGACGCATCAAAACTAACGATGCCGATGCCGCCGTGAACAATGCCGCTCTTGTCGGCACGAAAACGTACCTGTCCTGCTTTAGCATTGTTAACTGCAGTCGCTACGTCTGGCGTAACTGTGCCAGACTTAGGGTTAGGCATCAGGCCACGTGGACCAAGAACCTTACCCAGCAAACCCACAACGCGCATTGCGTCAGGAGCAGCGATTACGACGTCAAACGCCATCATGCCGCCTTTAACTTCTTCAGCTAGCTCGTCCATACCAACAAACTCAGCACCTGCAGCCTTAGCCGCTTCTGCTGCGTCGCCCTGGGCAAATACACAGACGCGGACTGCTTTACCAGAACCATTAGGTAATGTGGTTGCACCACGCACTACCTGGTCAGATTTACGAGGATCAATACCGAGGTTAATAGCAACATCGACGGTCTCAGGAAACTTAACAGTAGACAGCTCTTTTAGCAGATCAAGTGCTTCTGTCACCTGATAGACCTTGCCAGCTTCTACTTTTTCATTTATCGCACGAACGCGCTTGGATAACTTGGCCATTTACACGCCCTCCGTTTCGATGCCCATTGAACGGGCTGACCCGGCAATGGTGCGAACTGCAGCGTCAAGACTTGCCGCTGTCAGATCAGGTTCTTTTGTTTTTACGATGTCTTCCAACTGCGCTCGAGTCACCTTGCCCACTTTCTCAGTGTTAGGTCGACCAGAACCACTCTTCAAACCAGCAGCTTTCTTTAAAAGATAAGATGCGGGTGGAGTTTTCATCTCAAAGGTGAAACTGCGATCGCCATAGACAGTAATAACTACTGGTACAGGTGCGCCTGCTTCGATGCCTTGAGTCTGAGCGTTGAAACCTTTACAGAATTCCATGATGTTTACACCGTGCTGACCCAATGCTGGACCAACTGGTGGACTTGGATTGGCCTGACCGGCAGGCACTTGCAGCTTAATATAAGCCGTTACTTTCTTAGCCATCTTTCTTCTCCACTGGTGGGTATTAGCGCCTCCAGATTCAAACTACCTAGGGTAGTAACAATCCTTCACTGGCTCCCCGATACGCCTGCTGAATTACAGGCCTATCAAATAATTTTTACTAGGCTTTTTCGACCTGAGTAAAGTCCAACTCAACTGGCGTTGATCGACCAAAGATCGACACGGCAACGCGGAGCTTGCTCTTCTCGTAATTAACTTCTTCAACATTACCGTTAAAGTCATTAAACGGACCATCGGTAACGCGAACCATTTCACCTGGCTCAAACAATGTCTTGGGTCGTGGCGCTTCGCCAGAATCCTGCACGCGTCGCAAGATCAGGTCGGCTTCTTTATCGGTAATTGCAGCAGGCTTGTCCGCCTTACCGCCGATAAAGCCCATAACACGCGGCGTCTCTTTAATGAGGTGCCAGGTATCATCATCTAATTCCATCTGTACCAAGACGTAGCCTGGGAAAAACATACGCTCACTGGTGCGCTTCTGGCCGGCTCTCATCTCAACAACTTCTTCAGTTGGCACTAATATCTCGCCAAATCGGTCGCCCAAGTTATGCATTGCCACACGATCTTGGATCGCTAGCGCAACTTTCTTCTCGTAGCCCGAGTAAGCATGTACCACATACCATCGCATCGACATGCTATCTCCTAGCCCATTATCAGTGAGGCGAAATAACTCAGCAGAGAATCAATACCCCACAAAATTAATGCCATCAATAAAATAACCGCAACAACGATCAACGTTGTCTGGTTCCGCTCCTGCTTGGTAGGCCACACAACCTTGCGCCATTCAGTGCGAGCACCGATAGCCAGCTCGATAGTAGCCGCACCTTTTTCTGTCTTCGATGCGACAAAGGCCGCAATCACTAAAACTAACACCAACCCGATAACACGGTAAAGTGCGGATTCTGCTGAGAAATACCAATTAGCATAAATGGCACCGCCCACGAGCAACAACGTGACAAGCCACTTGAGGCCGTCTAGTCGGAACTGTTTTTCGTCTGTTACAACACTCATGCGAAGTTATTTCCCAAGCTTTTAAAATGGCAGGCCAGGAGGGACTCGAACCCCCAACAGCCGGTTTTGGAGACCGGTGCTCTACCAATTGAACTACTGGCCTTCTAAACTTTTACGGCGTTACTTTTATTGCTTTCCCTATCTGACAGCTAAGCCGAGACATCAAGATGCCTCGGCTTTGCGCTTCAGACTCTGTGTAACTATTACTCGATAATCTTAGCTACAACACCAGCGCCAACAGTACGGCCGCCTTCACGAATTGCAAAACGAAGACCTTCTTCCATCGCAATCGGGTGAATCAACGTTACTTCCATCTGCACGTTGTCGCCTGGCATTACCATTTCAGTGCCCTCTGGCAACTCACAGGCGCCTGTAACGTCTGTGGTGCGGAAGTAAAACTGTGGACGGTAGCCTTTAAAGAATGGCGTGTGACGGCCTCCTTCATCCTTAGACAGCACATAGATCTCTGAAGTGAACTTAGTGTGCGGCTTAACAGAACCCGGCTTAGCCAGCACCTGACCACGCTGTACTTCTTCACGCTTAGTACCGCGCAACAAAATACCGCAGTTCTCGCCAGCGCGACCTTCGTCAAGCAGCTTGCGGAACATCTCAACACCCGTACAGGTAGTTTTGGCTGTGTCAGCGATACCGATAATCTCGATTTCTTCACCAACCTTAACAACACCACGCTCTACTCGACCTGTTACTACTGTTCCACGACCGGCAATTGAGAATACATCTTCAATTGGCATCAGGAACGGCTGATCAATTGCGCGAACTGGCTCAGGGATAAACGCATCAAGGGCTTCTACTAACTTCTTAACAGCAGTAGTGCCTAACTCATTATCATCCTTGCCTTCCAACGCCATTAGCGCCGAACCAACAATGATTGGCGTGTCATCGCCTGGGAATTCGTAAAGATCAAGCAGCTCACGCAGCTCCATCTCAACCAGCTCCAACATCTCTAGGTACTCTTCTGATCCGAAGCCGCCGCAATCTTCTGCAAGCAAGTCAGCTTTGTTCAGGAATACTAATACATAAGGAACACCGACCTGACGTGACAGCAAGATGTGCTCGCGCGTCTGTGGCATTGGACCGTCTGTAGCACCACAAACCAAGATAGCGCCGTCCATCTGGGCAGCACCGGTGATCATGTTTTTAACATAATCGGCGTGGCCTGGGCAGTCTACGTGGGCGTAGTGACGAATAGGGGAATCATACTCAACGTGTGCTGTTGAGATAGTGATACCGCGCTCGCGCTCTTCAGGTGCATTGTCGATCTGGTCGAAGGCTTTCATTTCTCCGCCCCAAACTTCTGCACAGACTCGCGTAATCGCAGCGGTTAATGTAGTTTTACCATGGTCAACGTGACCAATGGTGCCGACGTTTACGTGGGGCTTATTTCTTTCAAATCTTTCTTTTGCCATCTCAGCATCTCCTCAACGGAACATTAGCGGGCTATTAACTGTTACAACTAATGCCCTGAACTTTAAATCTAATCGTTAAATAACAATCACTCTTAATACTTCTTCTTACTCAACCTAAAAGAGCGAGCTCTCTTAGGAAAATATGGAGCTCATAACCGGATTTGAACCGGTGACCTCTTCCTTACCAAGGAAGTGCTCTACCGACTGAGCTATATGAGCATAAAGCCTGATCCTTTCATGGAGCGGGCGGCGGGAATCGAACCCGCATCATCAGCTTGGAAGGCTGAGGTCTTACCATTACACAACGCCCGCAATACAACCTTACTAATAGCGCTCACAAACCCTAAAGCCGACACCTAAACACTACCAACACGACTTACCTGCTTATATGGTGGGGGGAGGTGGATTCGAACCACCGAAGCTTTCGCGTCAGAGTTACAGTCTGATCCCTTTGGCCGCTCAGGAATCCCCCCAAAAAATGGCCGCTTATTTTCGGTGTACAGCATGAAATTGTCAACATAATGCCAACAATAACAAGCGGTGCCGAAAAGGGCGGTACCGAAAAATGGAGCTGGCGAGAGGAGTCGAACCCCCGACCGGCTGATTACAAGTCAGCTGCTCTACCAACTGAGCTACGCCAGCATCTCAATAACGGTGCGCGATTTTAGTGAAACTGAGCGCCATTAGCAACCTTATCGCAGTTATCTTTTAGTGTTTTTTTCTCTGGGTAGCCTACATTTACCCAGTCAGGTAAAAAACGACCTGATTCTAGCGTTATCTTGAGCCAGAGATTTAAATTTTTAGCATTTAAATCAATGACTTCCGCCAAGACGCCGAGCTGAGCAAGCTGCTGGACAAATTCCGCTGCGGCAGCGCTATCGGTGAAATATTTTAACGATATTGCCCCCAGATAGTCCCCATACATCAGTAAATAGCTATCAATCTGCGCCTTTCGCAGACTATCTTGTATTTCAATCAGCTTGGCAGGGTCAGTTTGGGGTGCAATATAGGTCCAAAATGGCGGACTTTGCTGTGAAATTCTCGACATTTGGGAAGACGGGAATCCCTCAGCGGCCAATTTGGCTTTGATAGCCTCGAACTCAGACACCTCGGTAATGGGGCCAATAATTTCGCACCTATCGCGCTCAGCTTGACTGATGCCAGCAGGGCTAAGTTCTGAGAGTAGTCGGAGACTTGGGATCGAGCCGATTGGTTTTGTCTCAGCGGATTCCACAGCCATAGTATTGTCGGACTGCCTGTTAGATTGGGCGCTAAAAAATAGCGCGTTAGCAAGCAGCGCTAAAAGCAGGAGCCACTTCATTAGGCTGGCTCCAAAGCGACATCTGAAACGGCGAGGCCCGCCAAAACCAAATCGGGCTTATGGTCTGTCTTGAGAGATAGGGCATCAATTAACGGGAGTGCGTCACCGCCGGTAATTACCACTGCTGCTGGGTAGGTGGAGGCTAACTTCTCTACTGTGGCGACAGCTGCTAGCAGGCATCCTCTGTTAACTGCATCTTCGGTGACTGCACCAGGCACCAGCATATTGATAGTATCTATAGATTCAACGGTTAGGTCTGACTTCACTTTTTCAGTGCCGCGCCACAGAGCTTCGCGCATTAGCCGCAAACCCGGAAGTATGTAACCACCCACATGCTGACCGTCAGGTGACACCAAATCTAGAGTCATGGCACTACCCACATCCACCACTAGAACCGCGCCTTGATATAGTTGGTAGGCTGCAACCAGAGCCAGCCATCGGTCGACACCTAGAGCGCGCAAGTCTTCATAGCCACAGGCAACGCCGCCGGCACTGGCAGAAACGGTAGCGACTTGGAGCTCAATATTAAACTGAGTCGCTAGTTGGTTTTTAATCGCCTGAGCAACACGACTGTCGGCAACAGATGATAGCCTGGCTTCAGTAATCCCCGCTACGTCGGATAGATCGAGTTCGCTGTGAATCAGGGATTCCGTGTCCTGAGAGCCTCTCGAACAAATGGAGTCCCCATCTACAACACGCCACTTAGTTTGGGTATTACCGACATCAATTTGTAACATCATTACGTTAACCTCAGACTCAATTCGCCGCCAATAAAAGACTTAACTTCTCCACTCATCAGTTTGAGCTGTACCGCACCGCTATTATCGACACCAATCACGGTCCCAGAGATTGAATCCCGGGGAGTGCTAATTGTCCCTTGCTGCCCTTTAAATGCGTCAGCCTCCTGCCATTCGTCCCGATATCCAGCGAAACCCAGGGTTTCAAAATCATCGAGGATGTCGAAGATATTATCGATTAACAGGGCAGCCAGCCTGCTGCGACCAATCGGCGCGTCGGACTCCGAACAACAGTCCGTCCAAGGCTGATCGATATTGACGGCCATCGACGCCGGCATTGAGACATTGATTCCCACGCCTATAACCACCGAGCAATGACCCGCAGGGTCCCCAATCATCTCGAGTAGAATACCGCCAAGCTTTTTGTGACCTATATAGATATCGTTGGGCCACTTTAGCCTAACATCTTCTAACCCCAGCTCAATCAAGGCCCGACGAACTGCAACGCCGACCGCGAGACTCAAACCTTCCAATGCCTGAGCGCCCTGCTCAAAATCCCATAGAACCGACATATAGATGTTGGCCGCAAAGGGGCTAACCCAGGTTTTTCCCCGCCGACCGCGACCGGAAGTTTGGCGTTCAGCGAACACGACGGAACCAGAGTAGTCTGATTTTTCGGCCTGCTCACGTACGTATTTGTTGGTGGAATCGAGGCTATGAAACAGCTCAATAGAGCTTAGTGCGTTGCGGTTACTATCTCGGAGATGAGCGAAAATGTCGCTTTTAACTAGCAGATCGATGCCATTAAGCACACGGTAACCAGTACCTTTAACGGATTCGACTTGCAGACCAATCTCTTCTAGCTTTTGTAGCTGCTTCCAAACTGCCGTTCGGCTTACGCCCAGTAACTCTCCGAGACTTTCCCCAGAATGAAACTTACCGTCTTTCAATGCATATAGAATTTTGTTTTGTGAGTCAGACACATTATTCGCCATAATTTAAGAGGTTAAGCTGGAAGGTTAATCCATATAAAACGAATACCGAGCAATAACACAACCCAACCGAATGATTGCTTCAAAATCCGTTCATTTGCCTTGTGGGCCAGCGTTGCACCTAACCGAGCAAAGGGTGTGCTGGTAACAACAATCCCCAACCATGCCGGAAGAAATATATAACCCAAACTGGACCCTGGCAACTGCTCAGTAATAACAGCTGAAGTGCTATAAACGAGGGTTGCGACCAGTGCGATGGGAAAGCCACAGGCCGCTGCTGATGCCACTGACTGATGGATCTTGATGCCATATCGCGCAAGAAAAGGGGTAGTTAACACCCCACCACCAATACCGATGAGCGCGGAGATGCTCCCAATGCCGGTGCCGACCACTGCCAACAACGGCCCCCCAATCTTTAGACCCGATACGAAAATATGCTTGTACAACAGCATCTGCAGTCCGATAAAGATCATAAAGCTACCAAACAACAGCTGCAGTAAGGCGCCATTTAGGGATATGGCCACTAAACCACCTAAGGCGGAGCCAACTATGATACCTGGGGTTAGCTGCCTGACTAGCTCCCAGCGGACCGCACCTTTTTGGTGGTGAGTGTAAATAGAGCTCAATGAGGTCACCACGATAGTCGCTAATGATGTGGCA
>Ga0209632_10004254_pt1 | contig 12732 bp, 15 predicted proteins | sample COG_10_FD_184754 | JGI IMG/M metagenome (GOLD analysis project Ga0209632, IMG submission 184754) | Pelagic Microbial community sample from North Sea - COGITO 998_met_10 (SPAdes) (version 2) | ecosystem: Environmental > Aquatic > Marine > Neritic zone/Coastal water | place: Helgoland, sampling...
CCTGCACCCACATCTTGTCCTGCACCCACATCTTGTCTTACATCTGCATCTGCATCTTGGCCTGCATCTGCAACGGTTTTTGGTTCTGGTGGATTATCTGTATTTAATAATTCATCTCCATTCAAATCATTTATTGACATAGATATTTTATTTTTTTCTTTATCACTCATTTACTATAAGCTGCGTTAATATTTTAGTAATTTAATATTTAAATTACTAAATAAATTTATTTAAAAAGAAGAACCAAAAGAACCTCCTAATAATCCATTTGCTGCTGCTGGACCAGAATTCATCATACCTCCATCCATACCACCAGTATGTATCATATTATCATAACCTTCCATTGGACTGGATTGACGGGTAGTAGCTACAGGAGCTGGAGGAAATACATTTCCTTGCATACTACTATTATCTAAATAATCTGCTTGACTGGGTGCATGTTCAGAAACTGGTCTTGAAACCTTTACTTTATTTTTCATTCCTTCTTTATTTTCATTAATTGATGGTCCATTCCATAGTTCCATTAATCTATCAACCATAATATTTACCTTCAATCCTAATTTTGTTTGAATACTTAAAACAATAATTAAAAATGCTAAAATAACGTTTGTTAAGTTTAGATTTTCATATTTAAAACCACTATAAGTAGGAATAAAAGTAATTAATCTATGTATTAATATAATACCAATAAACATAACTACTAATTGTATCAATATTTCTGCTAAAACTTCTACTGAAGGCTTTTCTGGGTCAGCTTCTGGAATAAATCTTTGAATTGATTTATTCAATAATACAATTGGAACTACACCCATTGTTGCATATTGCACTACATTCAACATTTCTGCATTACATTCGTCTGTCATAGAAAATACATGTGAAAATAATGACCTTTTTGTTATACTTGAACTTTCTTGTAAAATTTCCATTTATCTATATAGAAAACCTATAGAAAATATATAAAGACTAACTTATTTTATTTATCATTAGATTATGCTAAAAAACGTTGCTGAATATAACAAGTATAAAAATCGTGACACATCTAAACCTAAACATGAAGAATATCAATATCTGAACCTATTAAATGATATATTAAATGAAGGGCATGATGAAACTGGTCGAAATGGTAATACTCGTTCCGTATACGGTTCTGCTATGCACTTTTCTCTTGAAAATGGACAAGTTCCAATCTTAACTACTAAAAAAACTGCATGGAAAACTTGTCTAAAAGAATTATTATGGTTTATTAAAGGAAATATGGATAATAACATATTAAATGAACAAAACGTTCATATTTGGGACGGAAATTCAACACCCGAATTTATGGAATCGCGTGGATTAAGTCATTATGCACCTGGTGATTTGGGTAGTTTATATGGTTTTCAATGGAGACATTTTAATGCAACATATAAGGGTTGTAATGCAGATTATACAGGTCAAGGAGTTGACCAATTACAAAACGCAATTGATATGTTAAAAGACCCTACACAAAGAACAAGTCGACGAATAATAGTAAGTGCATGGAATCCTTGTCAAGTTGACCAAGGTGTGCTACCAAGTTGTCATAACTTTTTTCAATTTAACGTAGTTGATGGAAACAAATTAAGTTGTTCACTATATCAACGCAGTGCAGACCAATTTTTAGGAATTCCTTTTAATATTGCATCATATAGTTTTCTAACCTATTTAATAGCAAAACACTGTGATTTAGAACCGTATGAATTTATTCACTATATGGGCAACTGTCATATATATGATGACCATTTTGAACAAGTAAAAGAACAATTATCAAGAGAACCTTATCCATTTCCTACATTAGAAATTTTAAATAAAAGAGACAACATAAATGATTATAATATTGAGGATTTTAAAATAAATGAATATAATCATCATCCTCCAATAAAAGGAGCTATGCGGGCTTAAATCTAAATAAAATATCGATTTTTTTTTTATAATTTAAAAAAATAGTAATATAGAGATAAATAATATATTAAATTATATTATATTTAAATGAGTTCATCAAATGCTGCTGCAATTCGTAGACGAGTAAATAATCCCCCAAAAGAAGTATCTAATGAAATCACACAAAATTCGAATCAACAGAGCACAAATCAATTGAATGCAAACAATAACCGTAAACCATCATTTCAACAATATATTATGGAAATTGACCAACGTGTTAAAAAATTAGAAGAAAATATTCCAAATCAAAACACTGTATTCAGTCCCGCTATTTTAGAAGAATTTAATTCCAGATTTGAAATACTTGCACATGAATTACATGATATGAAAGATACTATTATGAAATTGCAAGCTTTTACTATGGAAGTAAATAAATCTATGCATGATGAAAGAATACATATTCTTTCTGATATTGGAAATACAAATAATAATTCTCTTGTAGACATTAACGACCAACCAATTGCAAATATTAAAGATATGGCAGAACAAGAGCAACTTCTTCACCTAAACGCATAAAATAATTATTATATTACTCATATAAATAATATAATATATATAGTATAAATATTATGAATTCTGATTTAACTGCAAAATTAGAATCATTAAAAAATGATTTTTATAAAGAAAATCAAAAACATTTAATTTTTAAAAATCAACAAAAAAATGAATGTGCAACTATGATTTCTAATACAATGGATATAAATATACTACTCAAAAATACTTTTTTAACAAATGATAATGATAATAAAATTATATTTATCTATACTTTATTTAAAACATATGCTAATAATAGTAATATATTAGAAATAATTAATTTTCTTTTTGCAATAATTAAAGATAAAATTAATCGATTCAATAATTTTGAAATGCATGTAAATATGGATACATATACAATTACTGCACATAAACGTTATGAATATCTATATACTACGTTCTTTACTATGTGCTGTGAAAATAACATTCCTTTTAGTGAAAAACTCAATTTACTAAACGTATATAATGCCCCTTCTATGTTATCTACATTGCAACCTTTTTTTGCTCCATTTATAGATAAAACGGCAAGTAGTAAAATTTTTATATATAATAAAAAAGATAGTATCCACATATTAAATAATTTATTTCACAATTAACCAACATAAAAATATTTTTATCTATATTTGTATATTATTATGAATATACAAATTACAAATCCCGCTCGAGCAGAAATATTTTGCAATCTATTTCAACATATTAGACTATTTACTGACCATGTTAATATAACATTTAAGAAAAACAATATGTATTTGCAAACTATGGATAATAGTCGCATATCTATTTTTGAAATTTATTTACCCGCAGATTGGTTCGACCAATATAGCTATAATAGCGAATCTGATATTACTATCGGATTAAATGCTACTATGCTGTTTAAGGTTTTAAACACAAGAGATAAACAACAAGTATTAGATATAAATTTTAATAATAATGCCACTGATATAATTTCCATACATTTTACAAGCGATGATAAATCCAATTTCGATAAACACTTTGAATTATCATTAATGGAATTAGATACAGATTTATTAGCTATTCCTGAATTCGAAAGTAATGCAGATATTACTCTTCCTTCTACTTATTTTGCTGCTATTATTTCACAATTACAAATATTCGGCGATACCATCGAATTTAAATGCACCGAAGAAAAAATTGAATTATTTTCCATTAATAATGAATCTGGTAAAATGATTGTTGATATTGATATTGAAGAATTGACATCATATTCTATTACCGAAAATGAAACCATGAAAATCTCATTCAGTCTATCTCGATTACACAATATTTGTATGTATAATAAATTATCAAAAGATATTGAAATTATGCTTACAGATAATTATCCTATGAAAATTACTTATAATTTAGGATTAGACGATGCCAATATGATTTTTTATTTAGCACCTAAAATTGCCGATGCTGATTAATATTATATGATTTTTTATTTAGCACCTAAAATTGCCGATGCTGATTAATATTATATAATTTTTATATAATTATATATTAATGAATACTCGTAAAAAGAAAAACGTAAGAAAAACCAAGAAATCCAAACCCGATAAATCCAATAGAAAAACTCGTTCCAAAAAACAAGGAGGTGCGAAACTGCCTTATATAGGACGTTATTATGAAAACCCCAACGCGAAATTATGGGACGGCGTTTATACAAATTATTATAAAAAGGTTGAACAAGCATTTGAGGAAGGTGCTGATGTAAATATGAAAAACGACAATGGAGTGTGGTTTTTATTAGTTGCATCAGCCAATGGAAATGCAAGAATGGTTAATTTATTGCTTGAAAAAGATATTGATGTAAATATAACAGACGAAAACGATTATAATAATACGGCTCTTTCAACTGCAGTGAGAAATTCAGAATATGATGTCGTTGAATTATTACTTGAAAAAGGCGCTGATATAAACAAAGAGAATAACGATGGTGATACACCACTTATACACGCAATTAATTATGAAGATTACGACATGGTTCAATTATTATTAGAACACCCAGATATTAATATTGAACTTGATGTTGATACAAACAAAGAACTTCGTCTGGCAGAAGAAATGACACCAGAGGATGAAGAACAAAATGGTATTCCTTATTTGATAGAAGACCACATATTGACGAAAAATGAAATAAAAAAGCAAAAAGACGATAATATAAAAGAATTATCAAATTATAAACGAGACAACATACCATCACTTTCTACTTTGGCATATCATCAAACTCCGTCTGCTGTAGATACTTATATAAATCTAAATCCAGGTACTATAAATAGACCTTATAGAAAACTTGGCGGAAAAAGGAGAACGAGAAAATCCAAAAAAAAGAAGTCGATAGTTTAGACATATCAAAATACAACTACACTATCGATATATTGTTTCTACAATAATTGATTTGAATACACAATATTTATTATATATATTGTGTATAATGAACCTTTTTATTCACTTACTAATATTTATTATTGTTATTCTATCTTATTTGCATATTATTCAACAATATAAAACCAGTGAAGATTTAGAAATATATGAATTAGACTATACAGATAACAATTATTTGCAAGAGATTTGCAACGTAAAACAACCCGCCGTTTTTTATTACAAAGATATTTGTCCCGAATTCTTTGATTCTGTTAATTCTGACACATTAGATGATAAAGAAATTTATGATGTTAAGATTAAAGATGTTCAAGATTACTGGAATAATGATATAGAAAGTGTCGATTATATTCTACTTCCTTATAAAAGTTCTCAAGCTTTGATGAAAACTGATACCCACGGAAACTATATTACTGAAGAAAATGAACAATTTGTAGAAGATTCTGGACTATATTCACATTTTCAAATGAATGATGAATTATTAAAACCGTCTTTTACTGTGCAAACAAAATATGATATTATGACAGGTTCTCAAAACTCTGTTTCTCCTTTCAGATATCATACCAATAATCGATACTTCATCTGTGTTAACTCTGGTAAAATACGAGTTAAACTTACACCATGGAAAAGTTCTAAATACTTATATCCTATTAAAGATTTTGAAAATTATGAATTCCGTTCACCTATTAACCCGTGGACACCGCAGCGAAGATACTTCGTTGAAATGGATAAGATGAAATTTTTAGAATTTGATTTAAATGAAGGGCAGGTTCTCTATATCCCTTCTTATTGGTGGTTCAGTATTAAATATATTAACGAATTCTCTATTGTTTCTGGATTTACATATAATAGTGTTATGAGCACTATTGCTAATTCTAAAGATATTGGTTTATATATGCTTCAACAAAGCAACACTAAAACTAAAATTGCTAAAACCATTGACCTATCTACTATGAACAATACATCCACTGATGAAAGTAATAATGAAATTACCACCGAAGATTGTGCAATTTAATTGTAGGTTCTCGATTATCGTAAAATAAAAAGATATTCTTATTATTTTAAATTAATTAACTACCAATTTATTGAATCAATATACACAAATATACTATTTGTAAATCAATTAAATCTAATTTATTGAATTTTTCTAATTTAATTGTGTGTCGTTCTTTATATTGTTTCTATCATTTATTCTACAATTGTTTTTTTGCAATAGAAAGTCAAATCTATTTTGGAAAAATGGACATTTTTAAAATGTCCAATTTTGATATTTGGAATGAGAAGGTTAAACCGGTTTTTGTGATTTTTCACTTTAGACGATAATGCAGTAATTTGTGTTTTTATTTTTTGTGTGTCGCTCCAACCTTTTTATTTATATTTTATTTCAAAATGGATTTAGGAACTTTTTCTGTTCTAAAATTATAGAATATTTAGAATGAATAAAGTTCCGAAAAGTTCGGTTGATTTTAATTGTGTATCGTGCAACTATATTACCCAGAGAGAAAGTCAATATAAACGACATATCATGACTGCAAAACATAAATATAGAACAAATAGAACATTTTTAGTTCCAAAAAGTTCCGACAAATTTATATGCGAGTGCGGTAAGGAATATAAAGCACGTAATAGTTTATGGTATCATAAACGTTCTTGCGCTATTATTAATAAACATATTTCTCACGATGATATTGTGAATACTAATAATAATAATACTGATATTGTAGTGCAATTATTAAAAAGTAATGCTGAATTACTTAAAGATAATGCCGAATTTAAGAAATTACTATGTGAACAGCAAAAACAGAACCAAGATTTTCAAAATGTTTGCATGGATACGTTTAAAGAAGGGAAAGTGGTTAATAATAATAATAATAATAATAATACTATTAATAATAATCAGAACTTCAATTTAAATTTCTTTTTAAATACTACATGCAAAGATGCTATGAATATGTCGGAATTCATCGAGAACATGGATATTAATTTTAATGATATTGAATATATTGGCAGAAACGGCTACGTTAATGGTATGACTAATATGATTTTGTCCCGAATTAAAGACTTGGATATAACAAAACGACCATTGCACTGCACCGACTTAAAACGTGAAACTATGTATATAAAAGATAACGACGAATGGAACAAAGATACACCAGATAATATTCAATTACGTAATATGGTGAAAATAGTAGCGAAACATAATCAATACCAGTTTCCATTGTGGCGAGAGAAACACCCTTCCAGTGATGATATGAATTCTGAAACATTTGAATTTTCATTAAGAATGATACAAAATATATTAGGTGATGTAGGAGAAGAACATATAAAGTTAGATAATAAGGTAATGCGGAATTTATCAAAGCATATATTGGTAGATAAGAATGTTTAATTATATGATTCTAATATTTCATGCGTGTCTTTATATTGTATTTTCAATTTATTCTATAATTGTTTTTTTGCAATAGAAAGTCAAATCTATTTTGTGAAAATGGACATTTTTAAAATGTCCAATTTTGATATTTGGAATGAGAAGGTTAAACCGGGTTTTTGTGATTTTTCACTTTAGACGATAATGCAGTAATTTGTGTTTTTATTTTTGTAGTGTCGCTCCAACCTATGAAAATATATTTTATTAAAAAACGGATTTAGGCATTTTTTATCTTCGTCTAATATACGAAGAATACGAAGTAAAAAAATGCCGAAAAATGCCGAAATTTACGAATGTAAAAAATGCAACTTTTTATGCACTAAAAAAAGTAATTATACAAAACACATATTGACTGCAAAACATAAAATACGAACGAATACGAACGAAAAAATGCCAAAAGATGCCGATAAATACCAAGAGTATATATGTGAATGTTCTAAAACATTTAAACACGCATCATCGTTATGGAATCATAAACAAAAATGTAATTTTCAAAAAATAGATGGAATAAATGACAACGTTATACCTGAAAAACAAGAAGAAAATCAAGTTATTGAAACCAATAGCGATTATAAAAATATGTTTATTGAATTAATTAAGCAAAACCAAGACTTTAAAACATTAATTGTAGAACAAACAAAACAATTAAATGAACAGCAGAAAGAGAACCAAACCTTACATAAGCAATTAATTGATGTAGTTAAAGATGGGAAAACTATAAATAATACAATTAATAATAATAATCAGAGCTTCAACTTAAATTTCTTCTTAAACAATACTTGCAAAGATGCTATGAATATGTCTGAATTTATAGAGAACATGGACGTAAATTTTAAGGATATTGAATATATTGGTAGAAATGGCTATGTAAATGGTATGACTAACATGATTCTATCACGTATTAAAGATTTAGATATTACAAAACGTCCATTGCACTGCACTGATTTAAAACGAGAAACTATGTATATTAAAGATAACGATGAATGGAACAAAGATACACCTGATAATACACAATTACGTAATATGGTGAAAATTGTAGCGAAGCACAACCAATATCAGTTTCCATTATGGCGAGAGAAACACCCGTCGAGTGATGATATGAATTCAGAAACATTTGAATTTTCATTAAGAATGATACAGAATATATTAGGTGATGTAGGAGAAGAACAAATTAAGTTAGACAATAAGGTAATGCGGAATTTATCAAAACATATATTGGTAGATAAGAATTAAATATACAGATTGTATATAATGTTTAAAGATTCGAGAACATTGTTAATATCTGGGGTTATTTTACTAATATTAGATTCATTATATTTAAAAGTCATTGGTAAAACATATGCAGAACAAGTCGCTACTGTTCAAAGAACGGTAATGAATGTGAAAATGTCAAGTGCTATAGTTTGTTATATTTTACTAATATTTGGGTTATATTACTTTATTTTAAAAGATAAGAAAAGTGTTTTTGATGCATTCTTATTGGGAATAGTTATTTATGGAGTATATGATACAACTACACATGCTATATTTAAAAAATGGTCAACTTCATTAGCGGCACTTGATACTTTATGGGGTGGAGTATTATTAGCATTAACCACTATGATTACTTATAATTTTATCTAAAAATGCGTAAAATTGATATGTTGAAACTTATTTAGAACTATTAATAATATAATTTATTAATAATTTAGTTAAAATTTTTAAAATGCGTCAGGTGTTTAATTTACAAAATTGGTGTATTGTAAAGGTTCAGGGAGGTGAAGGTTCATTATTATATAAGCAATGCATGAAAATTAAAAATAATGTTAAACCTGCAGTGAAACTATTTACAGTAGAAGATATGTTTCGAAAATACCTAAATAATAAATAGAGAACGTTCTCAATAAGATTTGGGTTAACTAAATAACCAAAAAATGCATAAAACTGACCTAAAATTTTCATGGGTTGTAGATGCAACCATTATTTTAAGTAATCATTAAGATGTCAATCCCAATAAGTCAAAGTATGATAGAACCGGATCGCTGGTTCGACAACCAGTTAATTAAGCCAGTTCAAGAAAAAGCACTTGCGAAGCAAGCCAAGATTCAAGAAAGAGACGCTAAAAAGCAAGCCAAGATTCAAGAAAGAGACGCTAAAAAGCAAGCCAAAATTCAAGAACAAGAACTTGCAAAACAAGCCAAAATTCAAGAAAGAGAAGCTAAAAAGCAAGCCAAAATTCAAGAACAAGAACTTGCAAAACAAGCCAAAATTCAAGAAAGAGAAGAAAAAAAAGAATTATTAATTAAACGGAAGCAACGAGTAAAAGAAATTAAGCGAAACTATAGGGAGCAAAATCGACAAACTGAATATCATTTTGCACGTTTGCAGTTAGCCCAATGGCGTGCAGAAGCACAACGACGACGTGAACAAGAAGCACAACGGCGACGTGAACAACAAGAACGACAACGACAATTAGATAGAGACAGGCAAAATCAGATTGCAGATGGAATCAGAGTGGCAAGAACAATAATAGGACGTGGTCTACCTGACCCAAATAATGACGAATATCAATTACGGTTCTTAGAACGAGCAGCGGCAGGAATAGTATTAGATACTGCTCCCGGGATGCAACATGGAGCTCACATACATAGAGCAGCACCAGAACCAGCAAGGTTATGTAATGAGCGATATCGTCATTTAGTAAATCGAGATAAACTAAATGCCACTAAAAAGCAAGAACAACTAATATGCGTTGATACTGCATATGAGCAAGAAGAATGTCCAATCTGTTTTGATTCCATGGGTAAAACGAATAATATGATATTGAGATGCGGACACCAGGCATGTGGAGATTGTATTTTCCATCATTTTCAAACCATTGGTGGAACGAAATGTCCAGTATGTAGAGAGCAAATTACGGTAAGGATTAAAGGATGGAATCCGCCAATTCAATAGAGATATAGATAGATTATATATATGTAAATTAAATTAAGTAAATACTTTTTTTTCTGATTGTAATCATAGTTTAGGATATTATTTAAAATATTCAAATAATATATAATGAGTATAGCCACAAAAAAAATAAAAAGAAATAGTAAAAATAAAAATAAAAGTAAGAGTAGAAGCAAGAGCAAGAGTAAGAGTAAGAGCAAGAGCAAGAGCAAGGAAAATAGTAAGAGTAAGAGCAAGGAAAATATGAGTGTCGATAGTCCAAAGACAACAGATAAAAAATTAACTTTACAACTGCCTCCAAAATTAACCTTACAACCGCGTCCAAAATTAACTTTATTACAACCACCTCAAAAATTAAATTTTGATGCTCCGACTCCTGGATTAAGCTTATTGCTACCGCCTCCAGAACCAGAATTTATTGACCCATCATTAACCAGTTCAGGTCCACCCACAGGCGAACTAACTGTTCGAACACCTCCACCAGGGATTACAACAACATCTACTGTAGATTTACACGATATTACTCCATTACAAGAACAACAAAAACGTGAAAAAAGAAATGAGGAAAAAAAAGATTATATTAAAACACGAGCAAAAATTAGAAGAATAGAAACTGGTTTATTGGATAATGTAAGAGAAGAAATAGATAAACCAAACAAAAAACAACGTGTTGGCAAAATTAGCAATAAACAAGATAATAACCCAAATAAACAAGAAAAATATGAATATGAAACAATAAAACAACCAGAATCAAAGAAGAAATCGCCAGATTCATATCCTTCTCCTTTTCGTTTTAACAATTAAATAGTTTGTTAGTGTATATGTATTTACAAAAATATATTAGTGTGGAAAAAGAATTATTTATATATGTTTTAATTCTATTAATTTTATCCAGTCAGATTATTGTTATATTTGGTAAAGAATAAATATAAATATTTTTTATTTATATAGAGTATCATGGATAAAGATGAAATTATAAAGGAATTAACAGAGAAAAATGCAAAATTAGAACAAGAATTACTATTAACTAAAGAACATCTTAAAAAATACACTGCTCCCGCAAGTAGAAGAGAGTATTATGAACGAAACAAGGAAAAAGAAAAACAACGTGTAAAAGATTATCAAGAACGAACTAATTATAAAAGCACATATGTAGCATCTCCTGAAAAGAGAAAAGAATATGCAAGAAGAGCTTATTTGAAAAAAAAGGAAAAGAATCAGAAAGAAATACAAGATAATGAGAACCTTTAGGAAAAATTATATAGTTTTGTTATTTATGTAAATTATATAAAAATAATATATTTTGTAAATATATAGATGGGTTATATTTACAAAATCGAAAATACTGTTGACAATAAAGTATATATTGGACAAACTACACAAGACTTGGAAATTAGATGGAGATGTCATCGAAAAAAAAGTAGCAATTGTAGATATTTAAAATCTGCTATACAAAAATATGGCATTGACAACTTTGAATTTAAGTTGGTATGTATAACGTTTGATAGTCAATTAGATGATATGGAAAAAGAATATATAGAACAATATGATTGTTTGGCACCGAATGGTTATAATTTAAGATTGGGTGGAGATTCTGGTAAACATCATGAAGATACTAAACGTAAAATATCAGCTACTTTATTACAAAATAAGAAAATTATACAATTTGATGTTCAGGGAAATAGATTAAATTCGTTTAATTGTCTTCGAGAAGCAGCTGAATCTGTAGGACGGTCAACCTCTGCTATAGGACATTGTTGTAATGGAGATGTTAGAACTACGGCAGGATATGTTTGGAAATATGAAAGTATTAATTCTGATACTGCAAAGAATCAATCAGGAATACCACCGTTAACTGGAAAGTTTAAACGTATTATAGATAAAAATATATTGATTGCACCTAAAAAAAATAAACTTGTTAGAAAAATTATACAATTTGATATTCATGGAAATAAACTAAATTCGTTTAATACGTGTAGAGAAGCTGCAAAACATGTTGGCGTATCACGTTCCAGTATAACAACTTGCTGTCTTGGAAAACGAGAATTATCAAAAGGGTACGTTTGGAAATATGAAAACCAAGATGAAATATATAAAGAAATTATATCAAAAAAAAATAGGAAAATTATACAATTTGATATTCAGGGAAATAGATTAAAATCGTTTAATACAAGTAGAGAAGCGGCAGAACATGTTGATGTATCACATACAGGTATAATTAATTGTTGTAATGGCAAAAATAGAACATCAGCAGGATATGTTTGGAAATATGAAAGTATTTTATAATAAATAATTAATTAATTATTATAAAATATAAGTTTACTGCATAATGCAGTGAAATTTGCACGAAGAGGGGTTCGAACCCTCGCCTCATACGAGAATGGGTACCTTCGACTCGTTTAGAATCTCTTAAGTCCACCGCCTTAGACCACTCGGCCATCCGTGCATAAAACAGTTTAATGACATATTTAGGTCAAAAATGTTGCCACACCATTAAT
>Ga0209632_10004255_pt1 | contig 12732 bp, 9 predicted proteins | sample COG_10_FD_184754 | JGI IMG/M metagenome (GOLD analysis project Ga0209632, IMG submission 184754) | Pelagic Microbial community sample from North Sea - COGITO 998_met_10 (SPAdes) (version 2) | ecosystem: Environmental > Aquatic > Marine > Neritic zone/Coastal water | place: Helgoland, sampling...
TCAGAATATTTCCTGACATCCCGAAGAAACCGACGCCCGAAGCCGCTGCGAGCATTCGCTGTGAAATTACTGGTAGAATGCCCATCGCCACGTATGGATCGCTGGCGGGATTCAGTTCCGCCGCTTTCCTCTGACGATCATTGCTCGGCATAACATCTGTTTTCGTACCGTCCGCCGGCGTATTTCCCGCGTAGACGACTTCCGCCTCGTAGCCAAATTTCCGAAGCTGATTGCTCGCTTCACCCATTAGGCCCTGGACTATGTTGTTGGTCTGAATGTAATGCTTCTGATAAGGCTCGTGGTCGATCTTCCCCATGTAGAGGTCGAGTATATGCTCATCAAGCGGATAGGAGATCACAATCGCCGAGCGCGCACCTTCGAGCTGGCGCGTGAGATCGGTGGATGGCGGACCACCCTCCAGCCCATCCTGCGTACATACTCCGACGGCATTGCAGCCCCCGTTTCTGAGATATTCGAAGAGTCGGTCTCGCATGGTTTCGAGATCTAGTTCTTGGCTCATTTTGCAGCTCCTATTTACCCGACGCAGGTCCCGTCGGCGCCGATTGTTTACCTGCCCGACTAGGTCGTTTGCTCGTTTGCGGCGCGGCCAACGCGCCGGATAAATAGTCGATCAGTTCTGAAACGTGATTATCTAACTCGCTAGGCGAAAGGTCTGACGCCCGTGCGAGGCTCCCTAGCATAGTTTCCCAAGCGAGATCGAAGCGAAGCGCCAGCGTCGGCTCTGCCACATGGGGCAACACCTGTTCAAGGAGGCTCTGTGTGGTCTTCGCGAATTCGGGCCAGCGGGTGAGAAAGACCTGCTCCGTGTGATGCCCGAGTTGGAGACGATGCATCAAAGTCAGGTAACGGTGGCCTCGGTCCCGATCCGAGACCAGCAACTCAACAAGCGGTCGAATCAGCGCGCCGATCACTTCTTCGGACGACGGATCTACCTTTGAAGCGACCGCTTCCAGTTCCTTCTCGTGCCGCTCGATCATCGGCGATAGTCGCCGCTCCATCACAGCCGCGACTAACTCCGCTTCCGTCTTGAAGTGATATTGCAGCGAACCCACCGAGAGTCCGGCCGCCGACTGAATAGCTCGCATCGAAACGCTGCCGACGCCATGTGCTGCGAAGAGCTCTTCCGCACTATCCAGCAACTTTTCTCGGCTCGAGGGTCTGGGCATTTTCGCGCTACTCCTGGCTCGTAGAGTTCACGGGGCACGATGAAACCCTAACTCATCAAGTGATGAGTTCAAGACAGGTGGTTACTGACCAACCCACCCTAATATTGAATTCAAAATTGATATTGGCAACATGGACAAGGCGAATTGGTTCAAAATCACCGCAGCGCGAGTGATCAACGATATTCCCATGATCGTTTGCGCCATCCCCGGGCCGCACACGGCTCTCGATTCGGTGATTCCACTTGCATGGAACCGACGCCTGATTAATCGCGCATCGCTTCATCGATTCGGTCCCTTTGCTTAGAACAGGATCCAAGCCAAGGTCGAGTAAGCCGCCTGTTTGATGGCGCGCCAAACCGGATTGCCATTGCGAAGTGCCTCATCCTCATGAGCCTGCTCAATCACATACGCGTGAAGGGCCGCCAGATCCGCGGGGTCCGCCAGTTCTTCTTGAAAATCCGGCATCCCGATCGAAACATACGCTCCTCCGACCACAATGTTCCCGAATCGCGAATGCGTCCCGGGGCTCATGTGGCGCAGGTCGGGGATTCCTCCTGAAGCCACAACGCCCGTCCCGTGACAGCGAGCGCAGAGTTCAGAGTAGAGCCGACTCCCTCGCGCCAAAATCTCAGCATCGACGTCTGGCATCGCCGGCGGTTTCTGGACCTTCTGTTTTTCCATGGGCATTGGGAGCTTTGCATGCCCACCTATCCGAAAAGTTAACAGGCGTCCTGACGTGGGCGTATTGGTGCGATCAAATTGGCGACCGAGCACTGCACTGAGCCCTCCCCCACGCGCTGCTGCAACTGCGACATACTGTTCGCCATCGACCGCATAACTAATCGGACTGCCCATGATCCCATTCTGCGTCTCGAACCGAAATCGTTCGGTGCCATCACGCGCGTCAAAGGCTGTGAAGCCTCCGTCGATCATGCCTTGAAAGACGAGGTCCCCCGCCGTAACGAGTGTCCCACCGTTGCCCATTGCCCCCTGATCCACTTCCCAGACCGACTTCTGCTCCCGCGGATCCCAGGCAAGTAAATACCCGTTCATCACCTCGGGCAGCATCGTTTGAACGAGTTGCGCGTTATGGATCGCGCCGTCCGATTCATTGCCTGTGCTGAAGACCCGCCTAGAAGCACGGAAGACCGGCTCGTCGCTCATGGGCGCGCCCATATCCATTGCCGGGATATAAACCAATCCAGTTCGCGGGCTGTACGACATAGGTTGCCAGTTATGCGCACCTAAGCCACTCGGGAATACCGTCGCCGGCTCTTCTGCGAAATCCTGCCCGGCCACCTCTACAGGTCGTCCCGTCTGCATGTCATAGTGACTGGCCCACGTCACCTGGCGCCCATATTTCTCCGCAGAGAGCAGTTCACCTGTCTCCCGATCGTAGATATAAAAAAAGCCTGCCTTAGGCGCCTGCATCAACACCTTCCGCTGCGAGCCGTCCCATTCGATCTCGGCCAGGATCATGTGCTGGGTCGCGGTGTAGTCCCATGTCTCGGCGGGCACCTGTTGATGGTGCCAAACGTATTCGCCGGTCTCAGGCCTGAGCGCGATGATTGAACAGAGAAAGAGATTGTCGCCCCCTTCGGGACTGCGGATTCGCCGATTATGCGGGGAGCCATTCCCGACGCCTATATAGAGGAGATCAAGCTCGGGGTCGTATGCGACCGAATCCCAAACGGTCCCGCCGCCGCCTAGCTCCCACCAGTCACCGGTCCAAGTCTTAGCGGCGCGCTCCATGAGTTCGTTCTCGAAGCCCTCGGCAGGATTTCCAGGGACCGTCCAGAAGTGCCAGGCTTTCTCGCCGGTATCCGGATGATAGGCAGCCACGAATCCGCGTGTGCCTGTGAACTCCGCGCCGCCGGCTCCTATGATCACAAGGCCCTTCGCGATTCGAGGGGCCCCTTGGCTGGAATAGCTGCCGTCGGCAGGCACACTCTTCTGAGACCACAGAACGTCTCCACTAGCAGCGTCAATTGCGATTAAACGACCGTCGAGTGTCCCAAGGAAGAGACTCCCCTGATAGGCGGCCACGCCGCGATTCGAAAAACCACAGCAATAGCGGTAGCTCTCTTCGCGCGGGACCTGTGGGTCGAAGCGCCAAAGTTCTTCGCCTGTTTTGGCGTCAAGCGCGTGAACGACGCTCCAGGCCGCGGTGAAATACAAGACGCCGTCAATCGCGAGCGGCGTCGTCTGCATTACGAAGCGGTTGCCGACGTCAAAACTCCAAGCGAGACCGAGTTCAGCGACATTGCCATTATCAATCTCGTCGAGGGGACTATATCGCCGCTCCGCATAGCCACGACCGTGCGCGAGCCAATTGGCGTCCTCTCCGCTCGCTTTGACTGATCGAAGACGCGCGTCGGACACGTCTCCTGACACGGGCGCTCCTGCCGTTTCAGCTCTAGCAATGGGAACACTCATCTGCGTAATCAACAGCGCGAAAAGAACTAGAAAACGGGTCACAAGTCAGCCTCACAATAATCGGGAGTCCTCGACTAAATGCGTCAAGATCGAGTCACTCACGATAGCCACTCGAATGGTCTCAATCGCAATACACCTGCTGAAATTCAGAGATGAATCTTGGTATGTTCGACAACTCGGCCCAAACTCATCTCGCTCGCCGCACTCGACGCTAAGGAGGCGTTCCATGACAACAACGAAGATCTACCTGGCCATCTCTGTGCTGATTTGGCTGCCCTACGGGCTCTATTGCGCGTTTACTCCCGAGTACCTCGAGGGCGCCGCAGGAGTCATGGCCACCACGCCCACAGGAACCACGGAAATTCGTGCCATGTACGGCGGGTTACAGGCATCGATCGGAATGATGTGTGCCGCTGCGTTGGCACGCGCAGACCTCGCGCGATCCGCTGTGCTCGCACTTGCGTTCCTGACGAGCGGCCTATTTCTCGTTCGGGTTGCCGGCTTCCTGATCGACGGCAGCGCATCCGAATACACGAACGGCGTCCTTGTTTTCGAGGGCACGTATTCCGTGATCTCGATCATGCTCTTTACGCGAACCGCGCCTAATTAATGCCTGTGCGACGGCGGCCTAGCAAGATCGAAGGGGCGGCTATTCTTCTCCGAATTCCTTTGCCTTCTTAGCCCGATAGTCATCCATAGGACCGAATTCAGGCTTCCCGCGGAAGGATTCTTCTACGTGGGCCAGAACTTCTTCAGGAGTCTTCGTCGGGTCCCATCCTTGAATCTGCGGCTGCTTTACGTGCCAGGGGCTGTCGCAAAACACTTCCACGCCGTTGCCTTCGGGGTCGGAGAAGTAGACCGATACCGCGTTGCCGTGAGTGACTGCCGCATGATTTGCCACGCGGTCATCGGCATCAAGTCGCTCAACCATCTCCTGCACGTCGGCGACGGAAGGAACTCTGAAAGCGACGTGCTCTAGGCTCGACGCATCCTCCGGCCCTCGAGTCGCGACGAACGCGATCTGGTGGTGATCACTTGAGCGACCGCTCATGAAGATAATCTCCGGTCCACCGCCGCCAGGCGGCCCCAGCGAACCGCGATCCGCCACCTTAAAGCCGAGTAGATCTTCGTAGAACAAAGCCATAGCGTTCACGTCACGGGCACGAACCACAGCATGAGACCAAGAGATATCCATTCGATCCTCCTAACGCGGCGGTGAGTCGCGCTGGTTATGAGTTCGCCGAAGGCTTCTACGGCAGACGAGCATCGAGGGCCCATCCCCCGGTTCTTAGCCACCCGATCGACGTGCTAGGAAGGTGCTAGGAAGGCGTTTCGTCCAGCACTGGCGCGGGTGCTTCGCCCGAATCGCTCTGCATGAGCAAAGAATCATCCGGGTTGACCAAGATGCCACGAAGCAACATCTCGATCGAAAAATTGTAGGTCTCGTGAAATGGCCTGCCGCGGATCTTTCTGCGGCGAATATTCTCATCGTGCTCGATGATACCATTTGCCATAGTCCAGAAAGCTTGAGCCGCCTTCCATGTATCGATCGGCAGAATCTCACCGCGCAGCACGCCCTCATCCAACACACGCTGGGTCACTTCGAGGCCGCGCTTCCAGTTTTCCGCAATATTGTCCGTAAGGCCTTCAGGAAGCTCTCCCAGAATCTCGGCGTTATCGAACGCCCAGAAGATCCCGAACGCGTCAGGATGCTTCATCCAGTGCTTCAGGTAAACCGACCACAACTTGCGCAAACGGTCAGGTGTAGAGAGGTCGTGTGTATCTCCGACGAACCGCTTCGCTCCTTGAAAAAACTCTCGGCCGTTCTCCGCAAGAACGGACATGTAGAGCGCTCCCTTACTCGGGTAGTGCCGATAAATCGAGCCTTTTGCGACTTCGGCGAGCCGTGCGATTTCATCCATGCTCGCTTCTTCAAAGCCATGCTCGAAGAAGTTAGTCCGGGCAGCGACAAGTATTTTCTCGCGCATACGCATGAAACGTTCCGTCTCAGACAATTGGGCTCTCCACGTGGTTGTCGCTAGGGGCGCTACAGGGATTGAGAACTCTTGCTAGAGCAACCCTTGGTAAATCTTCGGGGCACCTATCTCTTGAGTACTTTCGCTCGGAGGGCGCCCGAGACCATCTGTGCAATATTCGACACGGTCGTTAGGTTCCATTTTTGAATCGCATACTTAACGGGCGGATTCTGCTGGTCGCCCCAATAGTCACGCCCGCCATCGATAGCCTGCACGGTGGCTTCATATTCCGTGTTGAGCAGATCCGAGTCCGCCCAGTGCTCATGAATGCGGCCCCACGGATCCTTCCAGTAATCATAGATCTGCCCGCCTAGGCGATGACGACCGACGCCCCATACGGGCTTGTAGGCCTTGTCCGTGTGCAGGTGATCGTGGCCGATCATCACGTCATCGAAATTCTGCACTTCAAAGGAAACGTGCTGAAGTCGTTCCGTGCCATCGATACAAAGCTGGAATCCGATCGTGTGGTGATCGGTGTACTCGAGGCCCTTGTCGAGCCGAGCAAATTGCATGGCATCGGCGCCTGAAGGCTGGACGACTTTGTCGGTTCTAAGAATTCCGAAATGCTTCCAGTACCAGAGGTAGGCCTCTTCGATTCGCGTCGACTCTAGAACCGCGTGCCCGATTCGCCTCACTGTCGAGGCACCGCGCTTGATATCAGCGAATCTTCCGACTCGGTTGCGCTGGCCGTCAATGTTCAGCGGGATCGCCACGCCGGGATCAATCGGATCGAGTTCTTCCATCCCAAAAATCGCCTCGACTATAAACCCATGCGGGTCGGTTAGTCGTACCGCATAGCCACCGCCGGGCTCATCAAGCCTTTCGACAGGCGTAGCGCCCGCTTTTTCATGAAGCTTCTCAAGGTCATCGAGGCTGTGCATATGGAAAGCCAAATTTCGGAAACCGGGCTCGCCCTTGTGAAGGATGTAGATATGATGCGCCGTGTCCGTACCGCGCGCATAGATCGTGTCCGGGGTGCGGTCGCTAATGATCAGCCCAAAATCCTCGATGAACTTTTCGCCAACTTCGAGATCCGGCGCCTGCATGCGGACGTAGGCGAGGTCTTTGGCCCGAGTAATAGGCTCATTCATGCGAAACTCCTGATTTTTCGTCGAGTTAGCAAAGTGTAGCTCAGCCCCCCGACCTAAATCAGTCTCCGATCGCACAGGGCCCCGCAGCCCGTACCGCCGCGGCCATGTCCCATAAAGGTGCGGATGCCGTCGCAGGACATGAGCGCGGCCTTGTGGTCGGCGGGATCTACCCAGCAGGTGCGACATGCGTCACGACCACAGCGCAGGAAGGCGTTATGCGATTCGTCGAGACAACCCCATCGTGGCTGACTCGTCCTGTATCCCTAAAACGCCGGGAAGAGCGGCTTAGTAGACCACTACCGAACGAATCGACTTGCCCTCGTGCATCAACTCGAAGCCCTTGTTGATATCCTCAATACCTAACGTGTGCGTGATCATTGAATCAATCTCGATCTTCCCGTTCATGTACCAGTCGACGATCTTGGGAACATCGGTTCGGCCCTTCGCGCCACCGAACGCTGTCCCCTTCCAGACTCGGCCCGTCACGAGCTGAAACGGTCGGGTTGCGATCTCTTTGCCAGCTTCAGCGACGCCAATAATGACGGAGACGCCCCAGCCCCTATGACATGCTTCGAGCGCTTGGCGCATCACGTCTGTATTGCCTGTGCAATCGAAAGTGAAGTCCGCCCCGCCGTCCGTAAGCTTAACCAGCTCATCGACGACATCGCCGCTCAAATTTTTTGGGTTCACGAAGTCGGTCATGCCGAACTTGCGTCCCCACTCTTCTTTATCGCCGTTCACATCGACGCCGATGATCTTGCTAGCGCCGACCATGCGTGCCCCCTGCAGGACATTCAACCCGATTCCGCCCAGGCCGAAGACCACAACGTTGTCCCCCGCTTGCACCTTGGCCGTATTCGTCACCGCCCCGACGCCCGTCGTCACTCCGCATCCGATGTAACAAGACTTATCGAAGGGCGCGTCTTCGCGGATTTTCGCGATCGCGATTTCCGGCAGAACCGTGAAGTTCGAAAACGTCGAGCAACCCATATAGTGATAAATTGTTTCGCCCTTGTAGGAGAAACGCGAAGTGCCGTCTGGCATTAGGCCAGCGCCTTGGGTCGCGCGGATCGCCGTGCAGAGATTCGTCTTACCCGAGACGCAGCTCTTGCATTGTCGACACTCGGGCGTGTAAAGCGGAATCACATGATCACCCGGCGCAACAGTCGTCACGCCTGTGCCGACTTCGCGAACGATCCCCGCACCTTCGTGCCCAAGCACCGAAGGAAAGAGCCCTTCACTATCAAAGCCATCAAGGGTGTACGCATCCGTATGACAAATGCCTGTCGCCATAATCTCGACGAGTACCTCACCGGCCTTCGGTCCTTCGAGGTCGAGTTCTACGATTTCGAGTGGCTTCTTGGGTTCAAAAGCAACTGCTGCACGGGTCTTCATTTTTGATCCTTATGTTTCTCGGTTTTTATCTAGCGAGCGACTCGGCGGGCCCTCGAACGGGCCGAGCCTCGACCCCAAGCGATAAATTGCCGGCGGATTCTATCTTCATTGCCGCGTTGTCCAAATAATCCTGACTGCGGACTCAATACACTATTAATCATCGAAGATCTCTCTACCATGCCTCAAATCGGATTCGAGGCGGACCAAGAGTAATGGCTGAGCGATTGCGCAGAGCGTCCATGTGCAGAGGGCTCACGCCTCGCCTGCATCGGGCGCAGATCATTACCGCGACGGCCAGAGAGCCGATCCGCGCTGATGGATCGTATCCTCGAAGCCGTAATAGCAGGCATCTCTCCACCGATTCCTCAGCACGCGCCTTGAGACGCGGTCGTCGAATCATGGATACGGATTGTGCGCGCCCATTTTATTCGTGCTCCCGGTGCGGTCCCGGCAAGAGCGCTGAGCGGGTGCATGAGCCCCATAATGCTTTAAACCTACGCGGATCTGGTGCAGCTTTTCAAAGCTAGCGGGTTTGATGCGGACCAGCGCGTCGCCGCGACCGTTATGATCGCTTTGAACTAGCGATCTACTGTCCCGATTGCGTTGAACTTGAGGACGACAACCGGTTGAGCTCAACGTTTTAAGGGAGAAGCCCGCGCGACGATCAAAATTCTCTGGGTTGTCCAAGATTGAGAACGGCTAAATAAATAACGATGCCCGGTCCGCAGAGCTCAGTATCGAAGTTTCCAAACCACATCTGCTGAGTTCGAACCCCGTGCGGTCGAGGACATGACGACACTCCAACCGGGCCAGAATTCGTACTCGAGAGAAAACTGCTGAGTCCGCTCTTCACTAAATTCCTGAGTGACAGACACGAATGTGTTTCGCCCGACGTATGCGCCAATTGACAGTCGGTCCTGCGAAAGTTCTTCCAGCTGCAACCCAGTCTCCTCCAGTCTCATGGCATTCGCGACGGATCTTCCTGCCGCGGTGATTCCGTAAGACGCAGCAATCGCGGAGGCCTCATACCCGAGAGAGGATCGTTCCCCTCCACTCAATTCGCTCACCGTCCCACCAAACAGCAGTACCGCTAGAATATCAGACTGTTCAAGTGATGGATCGCTCGTCAGCGCGAGCGAGGGAGACGAGATCGGCCCCGAAAAAATGGCATCGATGGTGTAGTTTTTCACCTTATGGCGCGCAGTGAGATCGACGACTGGGTCGACCTTGTCACCGCCGACAAAGGTCAACTCGCCGTCCACTATCTTAAAACGACGACCCTGAACGTTGAACCAACCTCTGCGCGTACGAATCCGACCATGGAGAGTTCCGGGCTCAGCAGAGGCCTTATGAAGTCGGACTTGACCTTGAAGCTCTAACGAAGCCAACTTGTGCTGGACCCAGAGGTTTCGCTCCGCCGAAACCCCGACGTCAACCTCTGCATCCTTGAACCATTTCGTTAGTCGGTCCGCCTTGCGTACCACGGTCGCGCTTTTCAGCACGGGCGTGCCTGCATCGCTGGTCGGAATTTCATCCTCAAATGTGATTGTGGGATCCCTGGCTGGCGGCGTCTCTACCAGAAAGTCCAGCACCGGTCGAAACGTTCCATCATTGATATTGACAGTGCCCTCGACTCGAATCGGCCCAGCCCTCCTCTGCTTGATGGCCAACACGCCAGAGGCTGTCAGGGAATAGGGCCGAGATCGAATCACTGGCCACCGGGTCAGCGTGACGTTTGCGACCGAGGAATTGACGGATCCAACGCTCAAACGACCGCTGGCGGAAGCGGCGAGCCTTCCCTCCCCCGCACTGGCTGTGAGTGACTCCAGCTCCAACTCATTCCCCAAGTATGAGATCACCCCAGTAATCGACTCTACTCGAACACCCGTTGCTCGCGGCTTAACCGTCGCGTCATCAAGGGTCACGCGGAACGACGGCGTGAATTCGTCAGGTGTTCCGGTGACGGAAAGCTCGGCGTCCACTCGCCCGCTCAACTCGGTCGCGAGATCGGATACGAAAGGCGCGAGCTTCTCAATGTCGATCGCTCTTGTGACCCCGTCGAGTCGGAAAGGGCCGGTCATCTTCGCTTCAAGCACGGTGTCCCAAGAAATTCGACTGGGCAGCATGAACGTCGACTGAAGTTCTTGCGCGAGCGGCGGACCGGCGCCCAAAGTGAGCCTCGTCACGCCATCTGAGTAGAGCCCTTCAACCCGAATTCCGCCCAGCGAAAGATCGCGTACCCACAAATCATTAAGGTCAAGTCGGATATCGATCTTCGGAGCTCCTGCGGTGCCTGTCACATTCACATCGGTAGTCAGGCCCGCGCGCGCCTCGAGATCGCTGCCCGCGAGCGAAAGAAGAGGCGCGAGGCGCACATCCTCCAGAGATAAGCTGAAGCGTTGAGACCCAGCACTAGATACTCGACCACCCACCTTGACCGTCCCCGCCTGAGAGCGAATAACTGCATTGCCTAACGCCAGGTGGTCCTCAGCGAATGACAACTCTGTGGGCTCATCGAGGCGCCATTGACTCCCGAGCGCCGAGACCAAAAAATTATTCACACTCCCCTGAAATTGCTGTTGGTCCCATACTCCTGTGAGTTGCAAGCCATGAAGCTGCTGCGCACCGTCTTGGAGCCTGAGATCCGCGGTCACGCCCTGCTTGGTATCCCCGTCAAGTTCTAGGTCGACCTCGGCGTCGCCAGCGAAACCTTCAGCTTCGATATCTCCGACCCGGGCTCGTATCTTCCCGGTGACTGGACCCAAAAGCGGCCCCGAAAGTTCAAGGTCGAGGGTTGCGTCCCGCGCACGTGCGCTCGAGATCTCCAGCAGGCTGCCCCTGATATTTCCGAGAGCGTGAATCTGACGATGATCACCGACGACCTTCACCTGGCCATACAGTTCTCCCTCGCCAGACTGCCCAATCAGCTTCAGGAGCGGAGCTCCATCGAGCACATCAACCCGCGCTTCGAAATCCACAGCCGTACTCGAAGCGAGCCCTATTCTGCCGTTTGACCGAATTTGGCCCACGCTCGTGTTGATCCACATTTTCTGCACGAGAAGCGATTCGCGATTGGCCTGCACGACGAGCTCTGCTGAAGTAATCGCTACCCCACCAAGTCGCGAGCTTGAAAATGAAAGCGCCGCATCAGCAAGGGGAGTTTCTCCGCGAATGTCGGCAATTGAGAAGCGGCCACTAGATTCGAGAACTCCCTCGAGCTGTGGTTGCGTGACTAATATTCGGGAGAGGTCCAAGCCACTCGACTCTATTAGGCCCGCAACGCCCCATTGTTCCTTTTGACGCGTTAGGTCAAAATCAAGTGAGAGTGCCCCGCCATCATGACTCAATGTCAGCTGTCCGCTGCCACCAGAGCCAGACCAGAGGCCGGTTCCGGCGAGACGCCCGCTGATATCCTCGCGCCCAAGGAGCCTGCCGATTTCCGTCGCCTCAAAGCCGAACGTGCCCTTCATCTGGGCTGGGTCGAGGTCCAATAGATTGAGCGCGCCTTGCCACTGGATACCGGCGACTTTGGTACTCAAACGGCCCGAAAAGACCGCATCATCTCGGGCCCCGTCGAGTTTGAAATGCCCCGAATAGTCGAGTGCCGGCACGCCTTCCGGGAGAATCTGTTCGAGATCTTCATAGGCCAGCTTCGCCATCTCTACTGCGAAATGGACCTCGCCACCCCGCGTCACTTCACCCTGTGCCCGAATCTGGGATGACCCACCATTCGCTTCAAAACTCTCAACCGCGACCGATAGCTCACCCTGCGCGATACCGGCTTGCCCACCCAGTCGCGTGTATATCGGCGGAAGGCCCGAAGCCAGGAGGGTAGCCTTAAGCTTAATGCCAGCCGCATTAGCGTCAGCCCCGGCGACGAAAAGTGCCGTCGTGAAATCCAACTCCCTCAGCCGGATCAATTCCTCTTTCACGTTCCCGAGAGTTAGATTTAGCTCACCGTCGACAATCGACAGATCATCAATCTGTAGTGACAGATCAACTAAATCCTTTCCGGCTTCCTCGGCCACCTCTTCATCTGGAGGAGTGGAGCCGACTGCATCTAATAGGTTCCAGCCAGCCTCCTCATCTCGTACCCCATGGACGACCGGCCTCAAAAGTTCGAGTTCGTGCAGATGAAGTTGTCCTCGAATCAGCGCGCGCCAAACGACCGAAAATGACGCCCGCTCCACACGTACGATCTCCTGCCCCTCATGCCTAAGCGTCAGGTCAGAAAGTGTGAATCGCCCAAGAAGTGATCCCTCGAATCCTGAAACCTCGAGTTCCCCCGCGATTCGATCGTTCGCGAGATCAATCGAAGCCGTCACCAGCAGATCCCGAATTGGCGAGGACGTTAGAACTAAGGCAATCGTGATCATTAGGGCCAAGAGCGCGATCCCAAACGTTCTGGCTATCCGGTTCCCCCCGGTTCCACGGTTTTCCGGTTTTTTCGGCGCGGGCTCGCTCCGCTCGGTCGTGTGCTTAAATGCCATCAGAAGAAGAACCCTATGCTGAAGTGCAACTGCCACGAGGGGTCGATGCTCTTCTCATTCAGAGGGAATCCGGCATAAAGGCTTAGGGGTCCAAATG
>Ga0209632_10004258_pt1 | contig 12727 bp, 11 predicted proteins | sample COG_10_FD_184754 | JGI IMG/M metagenome (GOLD analysis project Ga0209632, IMG submission 184754) | Pelagic Microbial community sample from North Sea - COGITO 998_met_10 (SPAdes) (version 2) | ecosystem: Environmental > Aquatic > Marine > Neritic zone/Coastal water | place: Helgoland, sampling...
AAGCAGAGCACCTATTATTCCTGTGAGCAGATCTCCACTACCCCCACGGGCAAGAAGGGAACTGCCGGAAAATGAATAAGTTCTTTTTCCATTCATCACAATTTGTGAATGAGCTCCTTTAAGGACAACAACCGAGCTTTTACTTGAAGTATACTGCTCCACTGATTCTGATCCCTTGAAACGCTCAAACTCACCTGCATGGGGTGTCAAAATAAGCCGGTCTGGTAAGGAGATTTTGTCCAGAATCTCCGGCCTAAGAGCATCCGCATCTAAAATGGCAGGGCCATCCCAAAATCCTAACACTTCTCGAACAAGGCTGTGGGTTTCTCCTTCTGCACCTATTCCTGGGCCAATAGCAACTGCTGTCACTTTGCCCAAAAACTGACGAATCTTACCCAGGGCCTCTAGAGCGAGCCCGCCGTTTGGAGTTTCGGGAAGAGCCACCCACATAGCTTCAGGTCGCCGGGACACAAAAGAAGCATGGAGCGATTCGGGTATTCCAACCGTAAGCAGCCCGACGCCAGACTTAAGCGCAGCCTGAGCAGCCATCATCGCAGCCCCTCCCAAGTCCCGTGAACCAGCTAGTAAAAAAAGATGCCCGTTTGATCGCTTATCAGAGATTGTGGGTCGAAGCTTACGTAAGGACTTTAATGCTGATCCACACAAAATATAATTACTAGACTGATGAGCCTCAGAGTAAGGCCTTTTCTTAAAAAATCCAAGATCCAGGTAACGCAGACGCCCCACCCATTTCTGATTTTGGTCAAGCAAGAGGGGTGTCTTGGTAATACCAGTGGCATAGGTAAAATCAGCCCGTAAAGCAGAGTCTTCAAATACCTGCTCGTCAACACCAGTTGGAATATCCACCGCAGCCCGAACACCGATTTCACTCGTGTTATTCAACTCAGAAACAAGATTTGGCAAAGGTTTCCGCAAAGGAAGTTTTCCCTGCATACCAAGGATACCGTCAATTGAAGCCGAGAATCCTTCTTTCTCTACCAAAGCAGAAAACGCGTCACTTACATCATCTTTTCCGAGCAATCCATCAAGAACGGGAGCTTCTTCCACTCTTTTCCCAACTAATTCAATTAAATTCTTGTGCGCACGCTGGCACAAAGGCCGACAATTCCCCCAACTTGAAAGCGGCCAGATTACGGCCCGGGCAGTGGGAATTGTTTTAAGAAAACGCTTGGCTGCTATGAGAGCATCGCCCCCGTTATGCCCCTTGCCAACAAGAACAAGTATGCGGGGACGGTGAGGAATAGTTCTCAACTCGCGCATATCCCGGAGCAAACAATCTCCAAGTGATTCACCAGCCTGGTTCATTGCCTTCCATTCCAGCTCCTCATCTCCATTGAAATAATCTGCTTCAAAGGCGAGTGCCTCTTCGCAGGAAAAAATAGGGTCTACTGGTAAATCCTTCATCTAGTGATCAAAATAACCACAGCGGAAGCCACTGTTTCCAAGTGAGTCAGACTGACAAGTGCTTTTGTTGCACCAATACTTTTCAACAATTCCTCACCCTGCCCACTGAGCTGTACGAAAGGCTCGCCTGCTGTTCCATGAATAATTTCTGAATCAAGCCAACCGAAATCTTTCCCCATTCCCGTGCGGAAAGCCTTGGCCATTGCTTCCTTTGCGGCAAACCGGGTCGCATAAAAAGGGGCAGGCTCTGCCTTATCCCCGCAATACGCCTGTTCCTCCTCCGTAAAAATCTTGTTTAAAAAGTGATCCCCATGTTTATCAATAGATTCTTTTATTCGTAAAACCTCGATCGAATCTATTCCCACACCCACCACATTGGTACCTGCTGGTATTTCGGGCATCGCAATCATCCGTTTAAAAGTGAACGCATTTTTTGCACGGATTCCTGCAGCCCGGTTCGTATGGAGCGTGAAATTATACTGTGCCCGATATTAAACTCGTAAATTGATTCCAGAGTTTTAGCACCTTCCACATTTTCATAATTTATTCCGTGCCCTGCGTTTACGCGTAGACCAAGCTCCACCCCAATTCTCATTCCTTCCCGCAGAGTGCTTAACTCGAGTTCTCTTTTTTTCTGATCATACCAGGCTCGGGCAAAACTACCGGTGTGTAACTCAACCCATGGCGCACCGATTTCGGCACATGCTTCCAATTGATCCGGATCCGGATCAATAAACATACTTACCGGTATACCATTCTGAACCAGTTCACGGACCACTTCATTCGCCCGTTCAATATTTCCCCGCACATTAAGCCCACCTTCCGTGGTCACTTCCTTTCGGTTTTCCGGTACCAGGCATACACTTTCCGGACGAATTTCCTGAGCAAGCTGAACCATTTCCAATGACATCGAAGTTTCTAGGTTCAAACGGGTTTTCTTTTTTTCCTGGTAGCGTATAACATCCTCTGCCTGTACATGCCTCCTATCCTCACGAACATGCATGGTTATTCCATCTGCCCCAGCTTCTTCAGCCAACCATGCCATGGCTGCAGGATCTGGCTCAATAAATCCACCATGAATAGATTCTTCATCCCTGTAGCGGGCTTGACGCAAGGTTGCCACATGGTCAATATTTACTCCCAATAAAATCATATCTTTTCAGGAATATCCTTTTTTCAGGAGAAACTCAACTGACTTTGCAGGTCTACAATCTTGCCATCCTCTTCTTTGGGCGAACAGATTATTTTGCGTAAAAAACGCGGACGATGATGAATGGACGGACCAATCGATTCCAAGGCACTCAAATGTTTAGGCGAACCATATCCTTTATTGGATGAAAAATCGTAAAGCGGAAATTCCCCGTCTAATTCCTTCATCCTTCTATCCCTTGTTACCTTTGCCACAAGTGAACCCATGGCAATGGCAAGGGATAATGTATCCCCCTTAATCATTCCTTCGTGTTGAAAAGGTAATCTTTTCATGAACCGGCCATCCACACTGACAATCCAATTATTTTCAGTCTCCAATTTAAAATTAAACAAATTATCTTCCGGTTTCGCCTTCGGTTTCCACAGGCCATTAGATTGAATCGCTACTTGCTCCATTGCTCGACCCATAGCTAAACAAGTGGCACCCACAATATTTTCTGCCTCAATCTCCTCCACAGATGCCTCACCGGATGCCCAGAACAATTCATTCTTTTCCCCTAGTTCCTGAATTAACTCAAACAGTTCCTCCCTTAACACCTCCTTCACCTGCTTTGAATCATTAATATTTACACAGGCTCTTCGATTGGCCGCACTTTTAAAAAAAGAGGCTGGGAGTAAAACCGCCCCAGCCACAACCGGCCCAGCCAGGCAACCCCGTCCTGCTTCATCCACCCCAACAACTCCCATTGAAGACTTGGTTCTCTTCCGGTCGAAAGTCCATAGTGGATTTACCATTTTTTTAAAAAACCTAGCCCTTACTCCAACTCTTGTTCCACTTTGGTTTACTTGGTGGCTTCTTACCCATCGCTTCGTAAGCCGTTTTGAAATGAAGTTTACAAAATTCACCCATCCGTTCCTCCCCCCATTTCTCGTAAATTGATGTTGCTTTCTCCTTGGCCTGCACACCGGAACCTTTGGGTAGATTTCCGCCGACAGTCTCTTCGAGCTTTTTCATCTGCTGTAACCAGGTTGCGCGGGCAACAATCGATGCCGCTGCCACAACCGGATCCTCCTCCGCCTTGGTACGCATTTGCAAGTCAAAGTCTTTCCCTTTAACATATTCCTGAACCAATGGTTGCTTGGTAAACTGATCCAGTAATCCCCAGGCGGGCATTTTTACCTCCAGTGCATCGTTGAGCGAACGGCCATGCAACCAAGCTAAAAATTTATTCAAATTACTATCAAATTTTCGGTAAAGTTCATTGTATTTCGGCATGCTTGTGTACGCTACCTTGATCACCACTCCCCGAGTCTCCTTAATTTGCTTGGCCATCTTCATAATTGCACCATCAGTAATCGTTTTACTGTCCCGTATTCCTGCCTCCATCCATCCACGCACCATGTCACCATCTCCAATCACACAGGCAGTCACCACTGGGCCAAATAAATCGCCCTTTCCACTCTCATCCAAACCGGCATGTGGTTCAAACCATTCCGGGTTATTGACCTCTTCATAACCGAGCAAAAACTCACCGGTCACTTCAGGCTCTAAAATATTGGCCACAAAATCTTCGGTATTTCGGCCCTGCACTACCAACTTCCCACTTTCGTAGGCCACCACCTTTACATTCTCCCCGTCAAATGCATACCTTGCATATTGAACTATCCGCGTAGGCCAGTTCCGCGTGCTCAATGCCTGACCAAGTTTGTCCATTTGAACACTGGTCAATTTGAGGGTGTAAGATTTTTTTTTCTTTCTCTCCTCATTCCCGAAATTTGAATCTTTGCTTGGCATATCTGATATATCAATGTTAAAGACAGTCGAAAAACGCAACCGCCAAGGATGAATAACTTACTCACAAAGCATGCCCTTGAGCAATCCTCCAAAAAACAGATTTTTCAAAAAAAACTGCTCAATTGGTATGACCTACAAAAACGGGAACTCCCGTGGAGAACAAATCCAACTCTTTACAAAACTGTGGTATCCGAATTTATGCTTCAACAAACACGGGTATCCACCGCCCTTCCCTATTTTAAAACCTGGATCAAAAAATTTCCTGACTTTACAACCCTCGCTCTTGCCAGTGAAGAAGAAGTTCTAAAAGCATGGGAAGGACTCGGGTACTATTCCCGTGCCCGCAACCTCCATAAACTTGCCGGGATTGCATCCAGCTGGGAGACACCACCGGAAACAGTTAAGGAGTGGATGACCCTGCCAGGAGTGGGTCCATACATTTCAGCAGCGGTCACAAGTATCGCTCTTGGACAAAAAGAGGCAGTCTGCGATGGTAATCTTGTCCGTGTGCTCTCCCGAATCTTCGCCATTAATGAAGTGTTTAAAGACGGAGCGACTGCCCAGAAAAAACTCCAACCCCTCGCCCAGCACCTTATCGATCATATCCGCCCGGGAGACTATAATCAGAGTATGATGGAGCTCGGGGCTACCGTCTGCCACCGACAGTCCCCTCTCTGCCTGACCTGCCCGGCTTTAAGTTTTTGTAAGAGTGGTCAGACGGGCGATGCGGAAGATTTCCCCAAAATTCAGAAGAAAAAAAATAAGAAAAAATCAGTTCTGCGCTACTGGGTGAAAAAGAAAGGAGCACTCCTGCTCTACACCGACCTAAATTCAAAAAACAAGCTGTCTGGAGTTTACGAACTACCACACCTATTACCCAAAAGTATAAAATATGTACCTACTGATGTGGAAAACTTGGGAATTCGAAAAAGAACGATTGGTAATGTGGATTACGAAGAAGAAATTTTACGAATTAACCAGTTCAGAATCGAAAATACCAATCTCGCTGGGGATTATCTTTGGGCGGGCAAAAAAAAGATGAAGGAACTTACAATCGGAAGACCACACCGAAAGTGGATTGAGGAGATTACGAGACATCTAGTAAGTCCCATGAAAGAAAATAAGTGACCGACGCGGAAATTCAATCCCTCGAAATAATTCCTTTATAATCAAAAGTTTTCAACATATCAAAATCAACTTCGCGGGCGATCCGCTTAGCTTCGAGATTGGTCATAAATTCCTCATTGGGATGGATGCCCACCCTTCCAATATCCAGGCGGTCCGCATCCCAGCAAGTTCCAACAGAAATATTCCCTGGCACTGACCCAGTTGTGTGCGTGCGGCAGGCAATGCATAAGTTTTCGAATTGTTCAGGGGCAAGTGGAACATAATCGGATATTGTACGAATGTATGCCTCAGCCCGCGGACCGTGTTCCAAGTCTCTGTAATCATCCTCTCTTTTAGAATCGTGAAACAGTGCAAAAAGACGAACCACTTCAAAATCAGCCTTATTGAATTGGCATAAAAAAGCACCGTTCCTTTCCACCCGTTGCCAATGGCTCACTCCGTGGATTGAACTATTTGCAAGTTTGGCTTCCCTAATGACCTTGGAAACAAGAATTTCGATCGATTTATTCATTCGCCATAAAATTGGATACTCGGTCGATTACCCCATCAAATGATCCGTTGGAAAAAAAGACTAACAACACTGGCTTCTGATCAAACGCTTTTGATTCCAATAAATCAGCCAGTTTTTGATTTTCCCGAAAGGCAAATGCTTCCTTCCCCGCCGCTTTGATTCGAAGAACCATTGCTTCTGTATTAATCCTTTCCGCAGGGGGAATCTTATCTCCCCGGTGAACTGCACCCAGTAAAACCAAATCTGCTACAGCGAGAGAGTCTGCAAAGCGATCCTGAAAGACATTGGTGACTGCGGTATTACTTCGGGGCTCAAAGCAGGCAATTATTTCATGCTCAGGCCAGCGCGAACGCATTGACCTAAGCGTACCCTCGATCGCTGTGGGATGATGGGCAAAATCTGATATGACTACGACCTCGCCCCGATCAATCAAAAGTTCCTGCCTGCGCTTTACGCCTTTACATTCAGAATAATTTGGGATGGTTCGCCCGGCAAATGGGTTGGACGCATCAATTTCCTTACCATGACTTGCAGATTGGGCAAGTATAGTACCCAGACATGACATTGCCAAGTTGCGGGCATTAAATTCACCGGCCATTTGCCAGCTTACCTTAGTGACGAACAAATCTCGCCAATAAAGGTCAAATCGAACCCCTTCGCGGTCCTCCGAAAATTGAACGATTCGCAAGTCATTCTCCTCACCCATACCAACGGAAAATGTTTTGCACCAGGGAGCAATGGGAAGGGATAAAAGATTTGGATCATCTCCATTTCGTAAAATAAATCCATTTTCAGGCACAATTTTAAGCAGGTGAGCAAAACTACGCGATATGTCCTGCAAATCTCTAAAGATATCTCCGTGATCAAACTCGAGGTTGTTCAAAATAAGAACCCTAGGTCGGTAGTGAATAAATTTACTCCTTTTATCAAAAAAAGCGGAATCATACTCATCACCCTCGATCACGAAAGGAGACTCTGCTGAACCGAGCTCATTCCCGGAAGGCAGGTCCAGCGGGACACCTCCGACCAAGAAACCAGGATCTTCCCCTAATTGCCTAAGCGCAAAAGAAGCCAATGATGTAGTTGTGGTCTTTCCGTGAGTACCAGCAACCACCAAGGATGGTCGATCTTTAATCAAATCCTCACCAATTAATTGAGGAAGAGAAACAAATGGTATTGAACGCGTGCGAATAACAAATTCCACCTGTGCATTTCCCCTTGAAACTGCATTACCCACAACCACTCTTTCCGGATTCCATTCAATAAGTTCTTTCTCACTGAAACCCTCAAATAACTTAATCCCTGCTTCTTCAAGCACTTGAGACATCGGAGGATATACCCCGGCATCTGAACCGGCAACCTGATGACCCTGTTTTTTTAACAGAATAGCCACATTTCCCATCGCCGTTCCACATACCCCAATAAAAAATACCCGCATTCATTTGGAGTTAGGCAAAAATCTCTTTAAGTGGAAGCAAATTCGACATGAAGTTCTTCACAATTTCAAATTTACCTCGACTTGTCCGAGAAATTTAGGGAAATCGATTGAGTATGAAGGAGCAAAATTTAAAAATTTTAGTTATTGGAAGCGGAGGCAGGGAACACACTCTTGCAAAAATATGCACCGCCAGCCCACTAACGGAAGATGTCATTGTTGCACCCGGAAACGGTGGGATTGCCAGAGAATTCAAAACTTTACCTCTCAATGTTGAAAGCAATGAGGAAATTGCCCAAATTGTTCAAGAGGAGGGAATTGATTTTGTGGTTGTCGGTCCAGAGGTACCACTTTGCAACGGAGCAGTGGATGAGCTTAATCGTGCTGGTATTCCAGCATACGGACCAAGCCAGTCCGCTGCCCGACTAGAAGGCAGTAAAGCTTTTACAAAGGATTTCCTTAATCGGCACGATATACCTACTGCTGCATACGGCAATTTCCAAGAGGTTGAGCCAGCACTCAGATACCTTTCCACTTGTGCTCTACCGGTGGTTGTTAAAGCGAGTGGATTAGCTGCCGGCAAGGGAGTCCTAATATGCGAAAGTGTTGAAGACGCGGAAGCAGGTATACGAGATATGCTGTCGGGTTCAAGTTTTGGGGACAGCGGAAAAGAGGTTGTCATTGAGGAATTCCTTGAGGGGGAAGAAGCCTCCCTTCATCTCATTTGCTCAGGAGAGAGTTATGTCACCCTGCCCATGAGTCAGGATCATAAAAAGGTTGGTGAAGGAGACACGGGCCTAAACACAGGAGGTATGGGTGCGTATGCACCAACCCGCTTGGTTTCAGCTGAAATGCTCGAAATGTATAAAGATTCAATTGTTGCCCCAACCCTTGCCGGTCTCAAAGCGGATGGGATTGATTTCCGGGGCACACTTTATATAGGTCTGATGCTCACCACTGACGGTGCAAAAGTTTTGGAATTTAATGTCCGGTTCGGGGATCCGGAAACGCAAGTGATTCTACCTTTAGTGGATGAAGATCTCGTACCCGTGCTAATTGAATCTTCGAAAGGAAACCCTTTACCTGCCGAGTTAAAAATTAAATCTCAATCATCAATGATCGTTGTTCTTGCCAGTAAGGGATACCCCGAAGGCTATCCTAAGGGGGAAGTGATAACCGAACCAGATGAAGCTCCTGAAAACTCACAACTAATTCATGCGGGCACTGCGTTAAATGAAAATGGAGAAATTATTACCAATGGTGGTCGGGTGCTAGGTGCTGTTGGTTGTGGTAATACTCTTTCTGATGCAAAAGATAATGCCTACGCCCTTTGCGAAATGGTTTATTACAAATCAAAGTACTACAGAAAAGATATAGGACATAATGAATTTTCCAGAAAATAGAATTATTCAACCTTGCCTTTTTCGAGGAAGATAAAGAAAAATATAACCATCGTATGGGAAGAAAAAGCCGAGAGAAAAAAGAACGTCGTAAAGAAAAATTAGTGGTTTTCGTTTGTACTGCTAATGTATGCAGAAGCCCAATGGCTGAGAAACTTTTTGAACAAGCACTGGCAGAATCGAAATCCAAGAATAAAGTAAAAGTTTTTTCAGCTGGAATATCTGCTATGGATGGAGATCAAGCTTCCGAAAACTCCCTGCAGGCTTGCGAGGAGGTCGGCCTTGATCTAACGGATCACCGAAGTGCTGCATTGACACGGGCAACACTAGAAAATGCATCCGCAATTTTCTGTATGACTGAATCTCACAGGGCTTTACTCAATATGTATTTTGAAGTCCCAGAAAGCACATCCATTTTCCTAATGCGAGAATTTATAGAAGACGGCTCAAAAGAACTACCCGATCCCTTTGGCCAGGATATGGATGTTTACAGAGAATGCAGGAATCGAATGCAGGAATCTCTGCCCTCGCTCGTTAACTGGGTTGAAAAAAACCTCTAGTCTTTTACTATAATATTTTAAAATCATGTATAATTCAGAAACTGTATCCGCCTCTTCCTCTTCATTGCTCGATGAAACTCCTTTGGCTCAACTTGACCGTGAGATTTATGATGCAATTGAAAAAGAGAAAGCACGACAAAGAACGCATATCGAGTTAATTGCCTCCGAAAACTTCACCCTGCCAGCAGTGATCGAAGCAACTGGAAGCGTTCTCACTAATAAATATGCTGAAGGTTATCCTGGAAAAAGATATTATGGTGGTTGCGAACATGTCGATGTTGCCGAAAGTCTTGCCATTGAAAGAGCGAAATCCCTTTTTGGTGCGGACTATGCAAATGTTCAGGCACACTCTGGTAGTCAGGCAAATACGGCGGTTTATTTTGCCATGCTCCAACCCAATGACAAAATATTAACAATGAGTTTGCAGGATGGTGGGCATCTTACCCACGGACATCCCAAAAATTGCAGTGGTATGCTTTATGATGTTATCAATTATGGGGTTAATCCAGAAACTGGGTACATTGATTACGATTCAATTGAAGAAATCGCCAATCGAGAGTCACCCAAATTGATAACCGTGGGTGCATCCGCATACCCGAGAACTATTGACTTTGAAAGAATGGGTAAAATTGCCAAAGGATGCGGTGCACTACTTCTTGCAGATATTGCTCATATTGCCGGATTAGTTGCCGCCGGTCTTCATCCATCACCTGTCCCACACGCCGATTTTGTAACCACCACCACACACAAAACTCTTCGTGGCCCAAGAGGGGGTTTAATCCTCTGTAAGGAGGAGTACGGAAAAGCAATTGACTCAGCCGTTTTCCCTGGAAACCAGGGTGGACCACTCATGCATGTGATCGCTGCTAAGGCGGTGTGCTTTCGTGAAGCAGCCAAACCATCCTTTAAAGAATATCAACAACAGGTAATCAATAACTCATCTGCATTTGCTCGTGCATTAACAGAAAGAGGATTCCACCTCGTGAGTGGAGGGAGTGACAACCATCTGATGCTACTTGACCTAAGGCCATCTCATCCCGATCTGACTGGCAAACAAGGACAAATCGCACTGGACGGGGCAAACATTACTCTTAACCGAAACACTGTCCCAGGAGAGACTAGGAGTCCCTTTCAAACAAGCGGTCTTAGAATTGGAACGCCTGCGGTTACCTCAAGAGGAATGAAAGAGGAAGATATGGAAAAAATTGCTGGGATAATTGCCAATGTCTTAAATGATCACCAGAATGAAGAAAACATTTCTAATGCAAAAAATAAGGCACTTGCTCTTTGCGAGCAATTTCCTTTACCATATTAGGATTAACCCTATTTTTTAATCTAAAATCAGACATTTATGAATAAAAAGCATTCCAAGAGAAAAGGTTTTACTTTAATCGAACTCCTCGTAGTTATAACAATTATTGGTATTCTTGCAGGCATTGCATTTGTTGGATTTGGAGATGTGTTTGGAACAGCAGGCAGAACAGCTGCTCAAAAGAACTTAAAAACCATTTACGAATCACTCGTCACCAATAGCCAGTTTTCATTTCCAATGAGCGATGATGTTAAAAGTTCGGCTGACTTTGCAATCTGGTACAGGAAGAAAACAAATGATACCCGTCCAGAACTTTGGTTCTTACCTGATGATGAAAAAGTCCGAGACTTATTAGACGACGAAAGCAGCGATGGTATTCCATCACAAATCCCTGGTGAATACGGAGAACTAGATGGGGTTCAGGATGCGATTGGTTACACTGTTGCTATTCCCGGTGATGATGCTGAAAGCAGAAAGTTTAACCGAAACCTCAAAAGTGGCGCTTACCCGATAATCTGGACTCGTGGATTAGAAGCAGGCTCAGATAAGTGGTCCGTTGACTCTCCATGGGCAGGTGAAGGTGGACATGTTCTCTTTAGCGATGGCACCATCAGATGGTACGATGATACTAAGGGCCAGGATGAAAAGGGAGTTTTCATTGGAGCTATTAATAAAGAAGACGGAGCTGATAAAAAATCTGAATCCACCAATGATGTTGCTGCTGCCCTACCCGTCGGGTGGGAAATGACCAAGGACTAAAATTAGATTTACAATTTATTCTTCGAAATACTTTAAGTTAAAACTCTGTGGGCAAAATTAAAGTCCACGGAGTTTTATTTTTTGGGAAACAAGGACGGGCAAAAGTCTTTGTGGATGACAGAGATGAACCGATCTCACTTGCCAAGGGTTCATCTGGGACAGCATTGCATGGTGATACAGTTGAACTAGTCAGCCTTCCTCCTAAAAAAAAGAAGTTTGATCGTAAAAAACGGGACAAGCGACCAAGCAAAACAAGATTTGAAGTCCGAAAAATAATCAAGCGTGGAACCACTGAGTTTCTGGGCTATCTGAAAAAAGACTTGGGGCGCTGGTTGATTGAGGCAGAAAATTCGAGGCTTTTTGTGCCCTTCAAAATTTTGGGAGATCAGCGAAATGCAACAGAGTACGATAAAGTACTGGCTCAGTTTGTACGATGGGACCCACCTGCACGTATCCCAATGTGCAAGGTTCTTCGCGTTCTTGGACCCAGTGATGATCCGCTTACTGATCATAAAGGAATCCTCGCTAAATACGGACTCAATGCAAATTTTCCAGAAAAAGTTAATCTAGAATCTCAAAATTCTCCTGAAAAAGTTTCCGCACAAGATATTATTGGAAGGAAAGATATAAGGAAAATTTTCACTCTGACCATTGACCCCCTAGACGCTAGAGATTTTGATGATGCTCTTTCCATTAGGGAGCAACAAAACGGGGAATGGGAAATTGGAGTACATATTGCTGATGTTTCTCATTATGTAAAACCAGGATCTGCTCTCGACAGGGAGGCAAATAAGAGGGGAAACTCAACTTATTTAGTTGGTGAAGTCGTGCCAATGCTACCCCATCGCCTATCAAACGGAATTTGTAGTTTGGTTGAAGGAGAGGACAGATTGGTAAAGTCGGTATTTTTTACTTTTTCAGAAAAAGGTGAACTACGAAATTCAAAGATTTCTGAATCAGTAATCTTTAGCGATAAAAGACTCACATACGAACAGGCGGGACTTTTTCTAAAAGAAAACGATATATCAAAAATTCGTTCCGCAAAGCCACCTCCCAGTCGTTATTCAGGGAATCCGGGTAAGCCACTCGACCAACTAGATGACACTCTTCTTAATAACCTGCAAAAGAGCATTCGTAAGATTGCCTCAATTGCAGCAGTTCTTAGAAAAGACAGAATGTACAAGGGTGCTTTGGACCTAGAATCATCGGAGGTGAAAATCTTAGTAGATAAAAAAGGCGAGCCTGAACAAATT
>Ga0209632_10004260_pt1 | contig 12724 bp, 9 predicted proteins | sample COG_10_FD_184754 | JGI IMG/M metagenome (GOLD analysis project Ga0209632, IMG submission 184754) | Pelagic Microbial community sample from North Sea - COGITO 998_met_10 (SPAdes) (version 2) | ecosystem: Environmental > Aquatic > Marine > Neritic zone/Coastal water | place: Helgoland, sampling...
TTCACGAAGGCTTCCCTAATAAGAGCATGTGCTAGTTCCCACCCGCAACGGCGTTCAGAGTCGGGTTCCGTCGCGCCAAGATATCCTCGAGTCGCGTCCGACACGCATAGTCCCAATTCGTTCCCTCCTCCGCGAGCAGGTAGAACGTGTCTGTGCGAATGCCCTCAAAGACACGATCTGCCATCACTGAAGGAGGGATCCCTGTATCGACGCTCATACGAATCGCATTCTCAACCATCTCCTGCTCCGGCGTTCCCGACTCGTCGGGGCGCTTCAGATGAGCCGGACGGTTTCGCTCGGACCGACCGATTCCAGTTCGGATGAGTTCGGGGCAAAGCGCAGAACATCCGACCTGCGTATCAAGCGTCTTCAGTTCGTGGTAGAGCGTCTCGGTCAGGGACAGAGCCGCATGTTTGCTCACGTTGTACGCGCCCGAAAAAGGGGTGTTAATGAGTCCAGCCATGGAGCACGTATTCACCACATGCGCCGGCTCGTTCTGCTCAAGCATGATCGGCACGAACGCGCGCACGCCGTGCAACACGCCGTACACATTCACGCCCATCACCCATTCCCAGTCCGTCCCGATGGCATCCCAGGTTCGCCCCCCGGCGAAGACACCTGCGTTATTACAAAGCACGTGCACCTTACCGAATCGTTCGATTGTCGACTCGGCAAGTCGTGAAAGCTCGTCGGGCTGCGCCACATCGGTCCGCACAGTCAGAACTTCGGCACCAAGGCCTTCTATCTGTCGACCCGCTTCCCGAAGTGCGTCCCCCTCGACATCCGCCATCACAACTTTCATGCCCTCACGAGCGAAGCGCTCGCACATCGCATTCCCAATCCCACTCGCAGCGCCAGTGACAACTGCAACCCGTCCATCAAATTCCGTCAGCACGCTCGATTCTCCTTGTTTGCGGCGATCGGCCGCCGTATCTCCCTAATCAGTCGCTCCGAATCGTCGAAAAGATCCGCTTCTCTTCTGCCATTTCCGACTTACGTACCTCCGCCGGCCGGACGTGCATGTTAGATTTTCATTCCTGGATCCGACAGGCGACTTCGCACCAGATCCGGAAGTAAGAGGAAAGAGGACACGATGGCCAAACCCACACCCCGTCCCTTCGATGGACTCCTGATCGTCGATCTCTGCGAGAACATCGCCGGACCCTACGCGACGAAGCTCTTCGTCGACGCCGGGGCCCAGGTGATCAAAGTAGAGCCACGCGGCGGCGATCCCATGCGTCTATGGACCGCTTCCTTTCAGAACCTTCCCGAGGGCGAGGCGAGTCCCCTCTTTCAATATCTGAACGCCGGCAAACAGAGCATCGTACTCGATCCACGCGACGCGCAGGACCGAGCCGATTATGCGCGACTCGCCGAACGTGCGGACCTTCTTTTCGAAGATTGGGGGCCCGGTCGCCTCGAAGAACTCGGACTCGATCCAGAAGCTTGGCAGGAAGCTAACCCAAGACTCTCAATCGTTCGTCTCTCACCTTGGGGGCAAATTGGCCCTTGGTCAAAGTATCCCGCGAATGAATTCACACTCCAAGCTGCAACGGGATCCGTCGACTACCGCGGATTGCCCGAGCGCTACCCCGTTGCGGCCGGCGGCCGAATCGGCGACTGGATCGGCGGAACTTTCGCAGCAATCTCTGGCCTAGCAGCATGGCGTTCGGCACGGCAGACCGGGGAGGGACAAATCGCGGATGTCTCGGTCTTCGAGGCGATGATTCAATGCTTCTCAATCTTCGGGGATCTCGGAAGCCAATTTGAAGGCGGGGAGCTCGATCGTTCAATCGAAATCCCTTCGATCGAACCCACCAAAGATGGGCACATCGGCTTCTGCACGATCACCGCCCAGCAGTGGAAAGACTTCTGTTCGATGATCGGGCGTCAAGATATTGGTGACAACGACCGCTATCTCGATGCGCGCAACCGAATGGAAGACTTCGACTTCATTCAAGGCGCGATCCACGACGCGACTCGCGAGAAGACGAACGCTGAGTGGATCGAGCTCTGCGAGTTATTGCGGATTCCTGTGACGCCCATCGGGAATGGCCAAACGCTCCCCGAAATGGACCACATGGTCGAGCGAGGCACCTTCGAGCAAGCGCCCGGAGGCTTCTTGCAGCCCCGTACCCCCTGGCATCTCGAAACGACGAGCCCCGTTCCAACCGGTGCCACACCGACGCTGGACGGCGATCGCGCGGAGATTCGGACGCGTCTCGATCAGCCAATTCCCGCAGCGACTCCTCGAATCGGCCAAGCCGACCTCCCCTACGCCGGCCTCCGTGTCATCGACCTAACCGCCTTCTGGGCCGGGCCGTACACGACGTCCATGCTCTCCGATCTCGGCGCCGATGTCGTGAAGGTCGAATCCATTCAGCGACCGGACGGGATGCGCTTCGCTACGACCTACCGCGGCGAGCAACTTTGGGAGTGGTCCCACGTCTTTCACGGCGTGAATCCAGGCAAGCGCGACCTCACGCTTCGCTTGGACCACGCCGATGGGCTGTCCCTGCTTGAGCGTATGATCAGTGAAGCCGACATCGTAATCGAGAATTTCTCAGCACGCGTGATGCCCGCGTTCGGCATCGACGCTGCAAAAGTAAAAGCGCTCAACCCAAGGGCGATCTTCGTCCGCATGCCAGCGTTCGGGCTCGATGGCCCTTGGAAAGATCGTCCAGGATTCGCCATGACCGTCGAACAGGTCAGCGGACTCGCATGGGCGACAGGTTACGAAGATCTTCCCTTGGTTGTGCGCGGGGTCTGCGATCCGTTAGGGAGCGCGCACGCGCTTTTCGCCCTGAGCCTTGCTCTCGAAGAGCGGGAGCGGACAGGCTTCGGACAAGTCGTCGAGGTCGCGCTCGTAGAGCCGGCTCTGGCAGTTGCCGCTGAACAAGTCATTGAAACTTCTGCGTACGGAGTGGTCCACGGTCGCGATGGCAATCGAATGCCCCACGCAGCCCCCCAAGGCATCTTCGAAACCCGCGAAGAGGAGCGTCGCGTCGCAATTTCGGTGACCACCGAAGCCGCCTGGCGAGGACTCTGCGATGTCCTCGAGGCGAGCGACTGGCGCCTCTCCGACGCGCTATCTACGCACCAAGGCCGCTACGAGCAGCATGATATGTTATGCGCACGGGTCTCCGCATGGGCGCGAGGCCGAACTCAGGACGAAATTCTCGAGGCAATGCGAGCGGCGGGCGTCCCGGCGAGCGCGGTTGTGAACAATCACGGCATTTTCCCAAATCCGCAGCTCGAAACGCGGCACTTCTTTCAAACGATGAATCACGTCTATGCGGGGGACACGCGATACCCGTCTTTCCCGGCGAGCTTCTCAAGCTTCGAACGGGAGCTCCACCGCTCCCCCCCGCCTACGCTAGGCCAACACAATCGCGAAATTCTTCAGGGCGAACTCGGCATAGGCGACAAAGACTTCGAACGACTTGAAGAAGAGGGCATCATTGGTACGCGCCCAAGCTTCATGTAGGCCACAGCATTCGCCTGCGTCGTCCCGTCGCTTTGAAGTCTATCTCCCTGTATAAAATCTATAGAAGGGAAAGTTGTCCGCTAGCCGACTCGCCCTCTTCTCCCGGCCAGTCAGGCATCTTCCCGACCGGCTCCATTGCATCGATGCGAGCCAGTAGGTCGCGGGCGATTTCCGGCGACTCGCGATTGCTAGGGGAGTGAACAAAGACGAGCGGTTCAAGGCCGTCTCGGAGCCAGTGCGAAATAATCTTCGACCATCGCTCCAGCCATCGGTCATTGATCGTTGGGTCCGGATGAAAAACGATCCGCACGATTGGGTCGTTTGAAAGCGCGACCTCGCTGACAGGTAAGTCCGGCTTCTTATTTCGTGCCGCCTGAATATCCGGATGATCCCCAGGCCCATCGCGCAGCGGCCGTGTATCCATAATCACGCGACCCACCCCCGCGTCCTCTAGGAGGTCATCGGCTAAGCGTGCCGGCATTCCGTCCCTCGCGAGTTCCGGATCGCGAAGCTCAACCGCGTAGCGAAAGTCGCTCGGCAGAGATCCCAGAAACGAGTCCAGTCGCGGCAAGTCTCGAGCACCGAAGGCCGGCGGAAGTTGAACCATGATAGGCCCCAGCTTTTCGCGCAGCGGAAGCAACCGATCCAAAAACGCACGTGCCGCATCTTCCGATTCGTAGAGCAATGCGTCGTGGGTAATCGTGCGCGGCATCTTGAAGCAGAATCGAAAGTCCGGAGGACTCGCACGCTCCCACTTCTCCACGGTGCGCGGTGGGGGCTCGGCGTAAAAGGTCGTATTGCCTTCAACCGCATTAAAGACGCGTCCGTATTGGCCGAGGAAATCCGCGGCGCGGCTGTCGGCGGTATAGAGGCCGCCCTGCCATCCGTCGAAGCCCCAGAAGGGAAGTCCAATATGAATGCGCCCGTACAAAGCCGAGTGTCTCCGATCCCGCGTGTCAGTTCCGCCGAAAGGGTTCCACGCTTTTACTCGAAATGCACCGGAACAAAAACACGCTCTCGTAGATCAGACCATGCACCCGCAAAACTCGGACAGTTCTAGCGACTCTTCCGGCGACTTTGGTTGCGCTCCCTCCGGTGATTACGGATTCTCCCGTCTCCCCAGACGGCGCCCATTTTTCGTGAACCCATCATCACTAGGAGACTGCGATGTTGCGTGCGCTTCGACTTCGACGGCCGATTTTCATTTCTTCCAACGCCTGTTTCGAGCGAACAGATCTGACGCAGCCGGAATCTCGAGCTTCGTGGCTCGCCGTGCTTCTTGTGGCATCTCTTCTCGTGCTCTTCACACCCACCCTCGCCTCGGCGCAGGGATGGGGAGAGGACGACTGGGAATCCGCCCCTGACCAGACCAGGAATACAAATGGCGGTGCAGGCGAGCGTAATCAGTCTCCGACTTCGCCTTGGTCGCTTCGAGCTGGAATGGGATTCACGGCAGACCCCGACGACTTTCTCCTCAACTTCGAGCTGCCCTACCGGTTCGATCAATACGTCTCGGTCGGCCCCATGATCCAAGTCGGCCTAGGGGACCGTCGCTATCTCGTCGCACCGACAGCCAACCTCACGATCACGATCCCGGATATGCCTGGCGAAACCCTCGACCGGTTCCATCCCCATTTTTTTGGAGGCATCGGATTCGCAGTCATCGAGAACGAGGAACGCGGCGGCAGCAACCGAGGTGCCGGCTTCCTCGCTAATGCCGGCGTTGGCGTCGATTACGCACTGGGCGAGCGCCTCTCCGTAGGCTCCCGCATGATCTTTAACTTCTTGCCGGGCCGAACCCTCGACGAAAACTTTTTCTATTCGTGGGAGATTATTGGGCTGAAGCTGGACTTCTAGCCTCGGCGAAAGTTGGAAGCTGAGTGTGCGGGTCGTGCTCGGTGTCGAGGTCGGTCGTCCCGATCCGCTCCGAGTCGGCTGGCAGCGGACTTCGGGCATGATCCTTCGAGAGGGGGTGCGGCCGCCTGGCCTCGACCTCGCGGTTCGTGACGCCCGGCCTCGCCACTCGGATGAATTTGCTTGCCGGGTGTCACGGCAGCTTCGGAGTTTGGGTGCGAGGGGGCTGTGCAGATTTGGTGTGCCCTGTTTGTTCCTGTACGCAGCGACTTCGAAGTAGGTCAAAGTAGGTCGAAGCCGCCGCCTAACAGAAAATGGCTATTTAACGATTCCCTTTGTTCGTAGGGATTCGATGTCGGCTTCGGAACGTCCGAGGTTGTTGAGGATCTCTTCCGTGTGTTCACCGTGGCCGGGAGCCATTGAACGGGGCGCCCAGGGCGTACCGCTGAAATCGACGGGCGTGGCAGGCAGTCGCGTAGTCGTCTGACCATCGGGCACGTCGACCCATCCACCCGCCGCTTCGACCTGAGGATCTTCGATCACCTCGGCAATCGATTGCACCGGCGCCCACCATAGATCTTCTTCTGCATCAAAAATTTTGCCCCATTCTTCACGGGTCTTGGTGGCAAAGATTTCATCGAGCTGCGCGATCAAACCTTCCGCGTTCTCAAACCGCGCACGAGGCTCGCTATAGCGGGGATCTTCGACCCATTCGGGATGCCCCACTGCGCGCGCCAGCGGCGGCCAATGCCGCTCTCCTTCCAGCCCTACTATCCAGAAATAGTCTCCCTCTGAGTCGCAGTAGTTATTGATCGCCGGATTGCCCATGGTCTTTCGATTGCCTATCTGAATCGACATGCCGTATCCGAGTGCGAAAGACAGATCAAAGGAGAGCGTGAAGATGCCCTCGCGCAGGAGGGAAGTCGTCACGATCTGACCTTCGCCCGTCTTTTCGCGGCTGTAGAGCGCAGCACTAATGCCCGCTGCGGCTGCAAGTCCCGCATTATGATCGCCCATGCCGCCGCGCTGATGCGGTGGATGGGAGCCGGGCTGAGTCAGCGAATGAGCAATACCCGAACGCGACCAGAAGGCTGCTATGTCATAGGCGGCGCGATCAGCTTCCGGGCCCTTGTTCCCGTATCCGGTCAAACTCGTGTAAATCAGACGGGGGAAGCGCGTCATGAGCTCTTCAGGACCAAGACCCAAACGAGCAAGACCAGCGGGACGCACATTCGACAGAAACACATCCGCTTCAGAAATCAGGTCGAGTGCAATCTGCAGCCCCTCAGGCGTTCGCAGATCTGCGACTATGCTGCGCTTGCTTCGGTTGTCATTATCGAAGACGGGATTGATAGGAAGGTCGCCGCCTAACGTATATTGGAACATGCGTGCGGGATCACCGATTCCGGGCGGCTCGATCTTAATGACGTCCGCACCCCAGTCGGCCAGAATGGCGCCGGCTGCGGGGGCCGCAACCCAGACACCCATCTCAATAACTTTGATTCCCTCGAGCGGTCCGCCCATGCAAACTCCTTAGGCGCGGCATCGCGCCCTCTTCTTTCATTCTGTTTTCGATCGCGAGCACCGGTTCAGTCCCGAGCGCTTGCTCCCCTGCGACTAGTCCGCGTCGGGTGCCACACGATGCCCAAGACGAACCTCATCGACCAGTCCCCAATCGAGAGCGGTTCGCGCATCGATTCGCGCCCCCGAAAGACCAAGCCAGGCGGTTCGCTGCCGGCCAATTCGAAGCGGTAAACTCACCGTCCCGCCAGCGCCCGGGACCAAGCCCAACCCAACCTCAGGGAGTTGAAAGAAAGCATCTTCTTCCGCAACAACTTGCCTCGTGAACGCGGGAAGCTCTGCACCCGCCCCCATACAAGCGCCTTGCACTTTGACCTGGACCCGCTCCGATAACTGCGAAAGAAGCAAAGCCGGGCTCCGCGTCGTTCGAATCACATGTGCTTCCGCCGGATCCGAAAAGCTCCCGAATTCGTCGAGATCGCCACCGCTGCAAAAAGAATCGCCCTCTCCTCTCAGAATCACCGACTCGATCGAAGGGTCCGTGATCGCAAGCTGGAGCGCCTCGCATAAGCCGTCGCGCATCGCGCGGGAAAATGCGTTGTGCTTCGCTGGACGGGTGAGATGGATCTCCAGAATGCCTCGGTCTCGGTCCAACCGAACGGCCGCCTCGTCCTCTGTGCGGCCGATCCCCTTGCGACCTCGGCGCCCATCCCGCCAGTTAGAAAATTCAGCTCCTGCCTGCAGCGTCGAATACACGAAAGACTCCGCAAGGAGTCCTTCGTGGATTGTTCGCCGAGGAGCTCCTCGCAAGAGCTGTGCAAATGCGAGCCCCGCAACCTTCGTGTGCGCGAAGCCTGCGAGAAAGTCCGGTAACGCGGAAGCGTCCGGGAGGACGACGTCGCAGACCTGCTCGATCAGAGCCAACTCCGCGGCTTGCTCCTCGGGCGCCACAGCGACGGTCACACACGGAAGTACGGGAAGCGCAGCCTCGAGCGTTAGGCGATGCTGCTGGGCTTGCTCGGCCGTCGAAGAGGCGAGGTCCACTATCAGGACGCCGTCCCCGCCGCCGATGGGCGAGAGTTTTTCGCCGGCGTCCGGAGCGATCAGAAGCCGAGCCACTTCGTCAAGACTACGAAGCGGCGGCATCGCCCCCGTGAGCCGCGAGTCTCCCAAAATCAATCGTCGTCCCGAAGCGCCTCGCGCACCTCTCGGCGCAGCAGCTTCCCAGTTTCGTTATACGGCAGCTCTTCCCAGAACTCGACGCGTTCGGGTGTTCGCGAAGACCGGAGTCGATCCTTCACCCATTGCTGTAGCTCCGCGGCCGAGGGGGCCGCATCTTTCCGGGTCACGACGACCGCGGCAACCGCTTCACCCCATTGCTCGTCAGGGATCCCAATCACGCAGGCGTCCTGAATACCAACGTGAGTGAGCAGAACATCTTCGATTTCGCCGGGCGACATATTCTCGCCGCCGCGTACGATGACGTCGTCCATACGTCCTTCGAGAAAGAGATAGCCTCCCTCGTCGAGGTAACCGCCGTCGCGCGTATTGAACCAGCCTTCCGCGTCGAGCAGGCTGCCCTTGCCGCGGTATTCGCCCGAAACCTGTTCACCGCGCACAAAGATCAAACCGCGCTCGCCGGCGGCGACGGGCTCTTCGGTGTCGACGTCACGGATACTCACTTCGATCGTCGGCAGCGGCTGTCCCACCGACACGAGCCGTCGGCGAACTGCCTCATCCGCACTCGCCATCGCCTCGCGATGATCATCCGGACCGAGCAGCGAAATCGTCGAACTCGTTTCCGTTAGGCCGTAAGCATTCGTAAAGCTCGTGTCCGGGAAGAGCTCCATGGCCTTCTCGATCACCGACTGCGGCATCTTACCGCCGCCATAGGCGAGGTTCCGCAGGTTAGGCATGCCCGCGTCCTTCTCTTCCTCAAGCACATCCACGATTCTAGAGAGCATAGTAGGCACGACCATCGCATGACTCACGTTCTGCTCACGCGCCGTCGCAATCCAGTCCTCTGCGGTGAACTTAGGCAGCTGAATAACACGGCGTCCGGAGTAGACAGCACTTACGATGCCGGCCATGCCAGCGATATGGTACGGAGGCACGCAGGAGAGAGACGCGTCATTCTCGTCGGCGCCCATGAACTCTACGGAACCCAGCACGTAGGATACGAGGTGCTTCTGACGTAGAACGGCAGCCTTCGGCGCACCGGTCGTCCCGCTCGTAAATAGCAGAATCGCCGTGTCTTCCATCTCCGTCGACCACGGCTCTTCCCGAAGCGAGGCGCCGTCCGCGCGGGCGCCGGACAGAAGATCATCTGTCGTCGAAACCGATACGTAGTGATCGCCCTCGTTTGCATCGACACGAGCACCGAGTCGACCCACACGCTCTTCGTCCGTCACGAGGCGTCCAGGCTGAAGCTGGTCTAGCAACGAGTCGAGCTCCGGATCCGTGAGGCGATAGTTGAGTGGGGCAAAAGGAACGCCCGCCCAGGAAGCGCCAAAGACGGCGACAGGAAGAGCAAGGCTGCTTTCGTCGAGCATCGCCAGATGCTGCGTACGACCGTCGGACAAATCCGCCGCGAGTGCCCCAGCCGCATCGAAGAGCTCTTGGTAGGTGAGTGACTCACTCCCATTTTGAAAAGCAACACGGTCTCCATAAGCGCCCGCTGCCATCTCGAGAAGCATCATCAAATTCATCTTCGTCTCACCATTCCCGGCCTAACCAAAAATACTCTCGACGCGCTGCGGGCTCGCCCTCTGAGCTCAGCCCTAACGCCCTATAGCTGTTCCGAATTTAGTTAGTCCGAGGACGGCAGCGGCTTCGCGCCCTTGATTTCAAGCGCCGTTCCGCCTGAAGCGAGGCTGCCTTCACCCGGCTTCGTGCAGAGGATCTCGATATCGCCGGCTTCATTCGTGTAACGCTTGCCCATCTGCGTCCCGTTCTTGTGGTCCGCATCGACCTCGCCACCCGCCGGTGCGTCGGCACCAAGCTCGATGACCGGAGCCCCACCGCAGGTCAAAGTCACATCTTCCGCAGGCGCAACGACTACCATCAGCTCGGAGCTACACACCGCACTCTTCAATCGGCTGCCTGCCTTCAACACTGCCATCTTCCGGACTCCTTAGGATTTCGCGCGGCTGCGCTTTATTCTCGCGACGCGAGTGCCTCTCGCACCGCTGCGCCGCTCGGGTTGATTCTGAATCGCCCCAGCGGAGTTCGGGAGCTTGATCTGCCACCTGCTCTTACGAGCCTCACCACCGCCTAAAGGGAGGGCGATCATACGGATTCAAAGCGCTGAATGCTAACTTGCAAGGTCGTCGAAATGAACTTCGTTAATCCCGTCCAAGCCCTCGAAAATACTCAGGGAACCGTTCTCACGGATCCGGCGATTGCCCACGCTCGGAAGCTGCTGGCGGACCTCGGACTCGATCTCGATCTCGTCCCGGAAAGGGCTGGCCGTTCTGCCCAAGCCGCCCTGGATTGGGCTAATTCCGGGGCGATGGCTCTGACCGGTGACGCTTCCGGCCCGCCCCAGCTGGCTCCCGGACCGCTCGCGAGTGCCGCACGCGGCGCTGGCCTCGTCATCGAAGCCCTCACCTCTGAAACCACCAATGCCTCGGATACCTCCTCGGGCCCCTTCGCTAAACGTGATTGGGCGGCGCTGCTTGGCGAGCGCGCCGCGATCGACGGGCTTATTCGAAACGGCCAACAGAGCGCAGGCGGTGCCGCACGGCTGCTCGAAACCGAGGACGGGTGGATCGCGCTCAATCTGCCCCGCGACGACGATTGGTCCCTGCTCCCGGCGTGGCTGGCGTCAGAAACGTCCTCTCCGTCCTGGGTTAGCTCCTTCAGAGAAACCGGCGGCGACGCTGATAAGACAGTGGCTTGGGAAGACTTGGCGGCGTGCGTGCGCAAACGGCGAGCCGAAGTTCTTGTCGAGCGAGGACGGTTGATGGGGCTCGCGGTTGCGAACGCGCCCCGAACTTTGCCCGAATCTCCTGCTTTCCGGATCTCATTCGGCAGCGTCGGCATCCCGGTGTCCGGCGGATCGGATTTCCCTGCTCTAGGAGGATCCGCTCCATCGTCCCCGCGCCAACTACGGATCCTGGATCTTACGAGCCTGTGGGCGGGGCCTCTCGCTACATCGATTCTGGCTGAAGCGGGCGCAAATGTCCTGAAGATCGAAGCCCCCCAGCGACCCGACGGCGCACGCGGAGGGTCAAGGGCGTTTTTCGATCTCATGAACGCAGGCAAGCGCGGAGCGGCCCTCGACCTGCGTGATCAAGGCGACCGCAAGGTCTTCGACAAACTGCTCGCCGGGGCGGACGTCGTCTTCGAGAGCGCGCGGCCTCGCGGCCTCAAACAGCTCGGATACGATGCTGAGGAGTGGCTGCGCGCACGCCCTGGCCGGCTGTGGACATCGATCACAGGCTATGGACGGCAACATGAATGGATTGCTTTCGGCGACGACGCGGCTGTAGCCGCTGGGCTCGCTTGGCCAGCCAAAAGCGGGTCTGATAATAAAGCTAGTCCCATATCGGAGTCGCCCTATTTTTGCGCTGATGCCGTGGCAGACCCACTTATGGGTCTGCATGCCGCTGCGATCGTGCTTGCCCATCTCAAGCTCGGACGGGGCGGACTGCTCGACTTGGCCTTGCAGGACGTCGCTGCCTACTGCGCGGGACCGACCGTATCAGAAGACTTCGCACCTATCGTCGGCACTAATGAAAAAGGCTGGACGCTTAAACTAGAAGACGGCGACCACCCCATCGCACTTCCCCGCGCGCGATCTTCAAGAGGCGTGGCCCCCAAACTCGGAGCCCCCTCGAGAGCCCTACTGGCGCAGTGGACTAACGGCTCGTGTTGATCCGAAATGCCGAAGTCGCCGGCCTGCTCCGCGATGTCCGACTGAGAGACGGCAAAGTCGTCTCGATCTCAGCCACCTCCTCGCCTGTAAACAAAGCACCTTCGAACTCATCCACACCCGCGAGCCCCAACGACGACGACATAGACGCCCGCGGAGGTGCTCTCCTCCCGGGATTGCACGATCATCACATCCACCTCCATGCTCTCGCGGCGGCGACCCTTGGGTTTCGTTGCGGCCCGCCCGACGTTACGGACGAGTCTGCTCTGCAATCCGTCTTGTCTACCGCAAAACCGGACTCAGGCTGGCTGCGCGGAACCGGCTACTTCGAATCTGTGGCAGGAGATTTAGACCGGCATCGCCTCGACGCGCTTCGCGATGACCTGCCCCTGCGTATCCAACACCGCAGCGGCGTAATGTGGTTCCTAAATTCTTTGGGCATCGATTCGCTGAAGCTCAACTCACACTCCAGCGGGATCCCAGCGGGCGCGGTTGAACGAGATGCTTCTGGGCGCGCGAGCGGACGGATATTCCGCGCAGACGATTGGCTTCGAACTCGGCTGCCCGCGTCAACGCCCCCCGATCTCGCGACCCTTGGCGCCGAACTCGCCGGCTACGGCGTCACGGCGCTGACGGATTGCACTCCGACCAATGGCGAGGAAGAGCTCGCTCGCTTCCGCCTCGCTCAAGAGACCGGCGCGCTCCCCCAAAGACTATGCGCGATGGGGACACTCGGCATAGCAAATGCGTCAAATGATCGGCTGCAAATCGGCGCGCATAAAATCATGCTCGACGAACCCGCCTTGCCTGACTTCGATGATTTGATCGCCCGAGTCCGCGCGGCCCACGGCGAATCACGCGGAGTTGCTTTTCACTGCGTCACGCGCGCAGAGATCATCTTTGCCCTGGCGGCACTCAGAGCCGCGGAAACGGGATGCGGAAACGATCGGATCGAGCATGCGTCGGTCGCCCCACCAGAACTATTC
>Ga0209632_10004288_pt1 | contig 12677 bp, 9 predicted proteins | sample COG_10_FD_184754 | JGI IMG/M metagenome (GOLD analysis project Ga0209632, IMG submission 184754) | Pelagic Microbial community sample from North Sea - COGITO 998_met_10 (SPAdes) (version 2) | ecosystem: Environmental > Aquatic > Marine > Neritic zone/Coastal water | place: Helgoland, sampling...
ATCTCAACGTGTTTTCAAAGTTAGTAGGTATTGCGCTGTTTGCGTCTTTGATTATGTCATGTGAACGCACAAATTGTGAAGAAGAAGAGCCGAAATTGACGTTTGACACATTAATGCTCAATAATTCACGCGATACGCTAATCTATACTGTCAAGTTTTCCGACTGTCAAGGAGACATTGGCCATATTGGAGCAATTGATTCTAATACCACACGAACGGTTAGAACGTTTTTATTCGAATTGATAGATAATAAATGGGAGCGATGGTATCCTTTGCCTGAGAATTTGAGTGATACAGTGGCATTCTTCTCAGTTATCCCCGGGTCTTCCAAAAATAGATCTGGGTGGCTATTGGAAGGAACAATAGTTCAGGACTTTGGACTGGCAAATCTCCGCCAGAACAGTGATACTATTCGGTTTGAAACGTATGTTCTAGACAATGCTGAGAACAAGAGCAATCGGGTTGTTAGCAGTCCTTTTGTTTTTCCTAGCCTTTAGACTTTGCCAGCTATAGCTTCATTCACATTCATCAAAAGGTCACCTATTCTTTCCATTCCTGAGAATATATCACTGTATATCATTCCGTTTTGGAAATTGTACTCGCCTTTTTCAATATTCTTAAGGTGTGCCTTTCTTATATCATCTCGTTTAGTGTCGATTTTTTTCTCAAGATCTTCGGCAATTACCAAGTCTACTTGAGAATAGTTTGAATCGAGATTTAAAATTGAATTTTGAACAGCTTTATGCACCAAGTCAATCAATTGAGTTAGGCTTTTTCTTTGATCTGCAGAAAACCAAATTTTATTCTCATGCTTTCTTTCCAGATTGATTGACAATTGAAAGCAAATATCACTAATCTGCTCAAGGTCATTAATAATGCTCAGCATTGCGCGCACCATTAAGGACGATTCTTTCGAGAGCTGTTTGGCAGACACTTTTGTTAGGTAATTAGCAACTTCAACCTCAACCCTATCAGTAATCTCTTCGTATTTTTTAATTCGTTTAACTAGTTTTTTGACCGCTTTGTTGTCTTTTTCTAGAAGCAGATCTTTGACCATAAGAACATGACGCTCAGTGATTTCCGCAAACTTCGTAACCTCTTTCTTAGCCTCTAAGACTGAAAGCTCTGAGGTCCCCATCATTCCTGTTCCTATGTATTCTAAGTGAAAAGCTTCATCGTCTTCACCTTTGGACGGGACACTTTTGATCGCGAGCTTTACAAGTAGAGGTACAAAGCCGATTAGTAGCAATACGTTAGCGAGATTAAAAAAGGTGTGGAAGTATGATAGTGCGAATGGGATAGATTCAGAAGATTCATATGGGGACACATTGCCCATTACGGAAACGGAGAACCAATCGATCATTTGTAAAGCGAAAGGCAGGGTTAGAACCATCCACGCTACGCCAACGATATTAAACATCGAGTGAATACGAGCGGCTCTTTTTGCATGAACATTTCCTACAATGGAGGCTAATTCAGCCGTTATGGTTGTTCCTATGTTTTCTCCAAGAATCATTGCAGCAGCCAGCGGAAAGGGAATCCAGCCGTTGTTGCACATTACAAAGGTTAAGGTCATCGCGGCACTTGAGGACTGCACGACAATAGTGATAACAGCGCCAACCAAGACAAAAAGTAAATTGGTCATTAGTCCGGGTTCAAATCCGGATAAGAAAGAAAGGACTTCTGCATTTTGCTTTAAATCTGGAACGGCATTTTTTAAGGCGTCTAGGCCTAAGAACAACATCGCAAAACCAACAATAAACTCTCCCCAACTTTTAACCTTTGATGATTTAAACAACATCATCGGAAGACCAAAGGCAATCATCGGAAGGGAGATGGATACAATTTTAAATTTAAACCCAAAATAAGATACTATCCATCCTGTTATGGTAGTTCCAATGTTTGCACCCATCATAACTCCCGCAGACTCCATAAGAGAAAGAAGTCCTGCATTTACGAAACTCACAGTCATTACAGTAGTAGCAGAAGAAGACTGCACCAAACCGGTGATTAAAAACCCCGTCAATACTCCGAAATAGCGATTCTTGGTCATCGCACCGAGAATCTCTCTGAGTCTTTCGCCAGCTGCCTTTTGAATACCCTCGCTCATTACCTTCATCCCGTAGATAAAGAATCCAAGGGCACCAAGTAACGTCAGTAGATCTAATAATGTGTAGTTCATTGTTGCGAGCTTTAAAAAGACAATTCAGTTTGGAAACGGAACATTAAATAATTTGATACAAAGGTGTTTCCTAAATCTTGATGGTATGTTAAGTCAGTTTGAAATTTAAGGTTATGCTCAATAATATATTTGGAAACTCCGAAAGTGTATTGTTCTTGATAATTCACAGAAGCAGCTGACATTCCCTCAATAGGACTTGTTCTGGTGTATCTAAAAGCCATTTCATAATCTGTTTTTAATAAATAGCCGGCCTGAGCTGACAAACCGAAGCCTTGATTATAGGCTAGGCCATCTGGAGTGACGAAGTTTCCAAGGCTGCTTTCCCTATAAGCGGCTTCAGTCAAGAATGAAAAACCTTTGTATTTTATGTGAATGTCACCTATGAAGGAGGTTAAATCGGATTGATAATAAGACCCATTACTATCAACTAGGATAGAACCTAGTTGACCGCCCTGTCTAATGGCTTTATGATTGAAATCGAAAGTAAAACCTACACTCATTTTAAACGACTCTTCTCTAGCTAAGTCGGATGAAAAATAATCACCTTTATTCGTGAAGGTTCCGAAAGGTAAGAATTCAGCTCGGCCTGTATAATCAAACCCTCCATTATTGGTTCTAATATTATTTCGTCCTTCACCAAGAGATATGGATTCGGCTAACTTCAATACCGTGTTGCCTAGTTTGAATTTATGATGCAACTGCAATCCAAAATCGCGATCAATATTGAAGTTTGAATTCACTAAACTTCGATCAACAAATTGTAATTTTTGTGATGAGATAACGCGCTCGCGGTTACCAGGAAGCTTGGTTTGCCCGAACCATATTGTATGACCCTTTACAAACTGATATTTTAATACTGCGTCTAATACGATTTTTGGAGAACCACCTACTAGAGCGGCATCTCTGCTATTGCTAATGTCACGATTACTAAGGCCTAACTCGATTTTGTAGGTAATTTTAGGAGAATATGCAAAACCGCTGAATTTGAGTCGCGCTCTTCTTACCATAGCATTTGTACTAGGGTCAGTGCCGTCTAAGTCGGATTTTACAACAAGTAAGTTTTGTATTCTAGCGCTAATCTTGATGTTTCCGTTCGAGTCAGCAGTCTGAATTTTGATGCCATCTCCAAATTTCTTGTAGGAAACTTGCGATAGCATTATAAAAGATGAGATGAAACAAATTACTGTAAGTAGGGTGGCTTTAAATTTCATGGGGCAAAAATTGATCTATTATTTCTGCGGTAGCCTTTGTTTAATATACATAACCAAATGGTAAATTGAACTAAACTTTATGGTAACATACCGAAATCACAAATCTTTGGCAAAAGACCATTAACTTTATGATAAACAGAGAATTGCGTATAATCAGGAAGCGTGATTTATTAACTTTCACATAATATAGAGCGCCCTAGGATTTTTCGCAAATAATGGTGTCCTTGTACAAACAGAAAATCTTTGCTAGCGCTAATGTTGATTGCTGAAGGAATAGAGAGAAACCATCTTACTGCTTGGTAATTTCACCTTCATCTTGGTAACATTAAGTTAACATTGAGCGAATAAATGGTTAACTTTCGTTGAATTAAAGAGGAGGTCGTTATGAAATATGTAATTGCAATAATGTTAATGTTAGGCGTAAATGCTGTGATAGCGCAGTCTGCGAAAGATGCAGATCTTACACGACTTGAAAATGGTGAGATAAAGGTTCAAGGAACTGATGCTTTAGGAGCTGATGTTTTTGTTGTCTACAGCAAGGAACTGGTTAAGGTATACCAAGAAAGAACGGTAGATAATTTGACCACATTCGCTCGTTTTGATAATGGACAGGTAGTTGATTATGGATCATTTAATAATCCAATGGTCGGAAATGCTTCTGCACCTGTTGTTGTCGCTGAAAAAGATTAGATCAAACAAACTATAAATAAAAAAGCCCCGCCAATAGCGGGGCTTTTTTATGCTTAATTCTGTCCTTAGAAAGTGTAGTTGTATTTTAAACTTACACCAACTCCTGGCTTGTAGCTTGTGTAGATACCATCTTCTGATCCGTATGATCTGTAAACAAGCGTTCTGTCATCGTTCATGATATTATTCAATCCAAAGGTTAAGCGGTGTTGAAAGTCGTCACCGAAACTCTTGTAAGCATTAAAGTTTAAGCTATTGAAAGGAATCGTATATATGTCTGGAACACGACCAGAGGCGATAATTGTGAGTTGTTCACCTTGCACGTTATAGGCAAGACTCACATTTGCTTGTCTTTCAATGTCTTCATATGAAAGCGCAAAATTGACAGCATAAGGAGACTGACCAGACATTGGTCTGAACTGACTAAGAGTTTCATTGGTTCGAAGATTGTTCTCTCGCAGCTCGCGTTCAGTTGTGCCAGAATTATCGACCAGCACAGTATTCATGTCAACTCTAGATTCAACTAAAGAAACGTTTGTACTCAAAAATAGGCGGCTGAAGAATCCTGACTCTACTCCAGGTATGGCTTTTCTTAATTCTACTTCCACACCGTAAACCTCAGCCAATCCTGAGTTTCGTGGCTTAAGGTTGTCTGGAGCTGTTGCAAAAGACACCAATTCGATATGGCCGTCAAACTGCTTGTAGAACGCACTTACAGAGAAGAGTTCTTTTGAACTAATGAAGTATTCGTATCGTAAGTCAAAGTTGTTGACCATGGTTTGCTGAAGGTCAATATTACCCGTGAATGTTCTTTTGGTAATTGGATCGTAAATCTGTGCGATAGATTTTTCCTTAAATGATGGTCTTGCCAATGTCCTATTAGCGCCAGCGCGCAGATTCATTTTCTTCCCTAAACTGAAGACTGCGTTAATCGAAGGAAGTAAGTTTAATTCATTCAACACCAATGAATCATTGTATATCACAGATCTAGAATTGTTTGTTCCGGTATAATACATGTTGGTTCTTTCAACGCGTGCTCCATAGATCAACTTGATGAAGTTGAATAGTGAGTGGTTTACCAATAAGTAACCGGTAATTAAATCCTGTCTTGCATCATAAGAGTTCGCAGGCTGAAAAGTTCCTATTGTATATGTACCCGATTCATTGTTTGGGTTTTCAACATCAGCAGTCCATATATTCTCTTCTTGCAGATACCAATCTGGATCAAAATCAATATCACTTAGATTTTGACGAGTGTGCTTATAAGAGAATGTTTCAAAAGTTCTCGCCTTATAAGTGCCAATACCTCCAACCTTTATAAAGGCTCGTTCCGCTATAGGAATTTTCACATCTAATTTAAAAGATTCATTGTATTCGACTAAGTCTCTCCAGAATCTGAACAGCCCTGAACCATTTCCGGTGCTCAAAGTCGTATCACCATCTGTAATTGAGATTCTAGTTTCTCTGAAGTCAGGATCGTAAACACGAGAGTAAGAAAGTGCATTGCTCCAATTTAACTCTACAATTCCGAGACGATGCTGACCCGAGACTATAGCGGAGCTCAACGTACGTTGACTATAGGTTAAGATGTTTTCGACTAATGTAGCTTGGTTTTGATTGAAGTCTTGGTTCTTTCTGATCGAGGCTGATGTCTCGGCACTTTGACTATTCAAGATGGTTAGTGAGTATGAATTGTTATTTTTCTTGTATGCGCCAGAAAGAAGCCCGCTCCACAAAACATTATTTTTTCCGACATCTCCGATTCGTCTGATTTGTTGGAATAGAGGCTCAACCGTTTTATCGTTATCTCTCAAATAGTCGTTGGATTGAAAATCTTTGTAAAAAACAGTTTCATTGGAATAATTGAATACGGCATTATATCCCAAGGTGACTCCGCTTTCTTTATTGATTTGATTGCCATGACTAAATGAGAAAGAACCATTTGGAAGCGCAGTTTTTTTCTTCGCTGCCATTTGAGGGTCAAAGCTTCGGCTTAAATCTTCTTGAGTCTTATCATTGAGAACGGGGTCTGGAATGATTTCATTCGTGTAAGGGTTGAAAGGAAGCTCTTTATTTCCAAAATCAAAACCGGTAAAGACCGTTGCCTTTCGATTATAAAGAATATAATCAGGATTGAAAGTCATACCTGGGGTAAATGCTAATCCAAATCCGATTTGTGAAGATTTTTCATCAGGGAAGTTTTTGGTAATCACGTTCACCAAACCACCCGTAAAATCCGCATCCAAGTCTGGTGAAAAGGTTTTTGAAACAGATACATTTTCAAGAATTGATGTAGGAAAAATGTCAATTTGAACAGCGTTTACATCAGGGTCTAAGCCTGGGAGTGACATGCCATTTAACGTGGTTTTTGTGTAGCGATCTCCAAGACCTCTCACGTATACATATTTACCACCTTGAACCGTAACACCGGTTACACGCTTGATAGCTCCAGATAGGTCAGAGTCACCGATTTTACGAAATGATTGAGCAGATAGCCCATCCGTCACTGTAGATGCGTTCTTCATGTCCATCAACATAGCCACTTCAGAATTCCTTCTAATTTCTCCAACTACCTCGACACCAGCTAATTCCTCGATAGCAGAGCTTAACACTGTATTAATCATTGTTACTTCGCCAGAAGTTACTACTGTGTTGGGGTATGATTGTGTAGCATAAGAAATAAAAGAAATAGAGATGTCATATGTGCCAGGGGCTAATGGCAAAGAGTAATTCCCATCAAAATCTGTAGACGCGCCAACACCCGGCATTCCATCAACAGTTACGGTTGCTCCAATCATTGGGCCACCGAAATCACCATCAGTTATTGTACCTCGAATAAACCCATTTTCTTGGGCTAGAACAGAAGCAGTAAAAAGAAAGAAAATGAGGAAGGATAAAACTTTTGACATTTTTGAATTATTAGGTCTCCTTAGTAAACAGATAAAGCCCTGTAACCAAATCACAGGGCTTTTAATATGTATTATTATTCAGTTTTCAATTAGATTTCTCCGTTGATTCCAGCAGCACCCCAAGACCAAGTAGATAGATCTACTGAACCTCCGGCACCGGAAATAGTTATTTTTCCTTCAGCTGCAGTTTGGGCGGCAGCTGTTTCAGAAATGCAAGTTGCAGGATCAGCGTTCTCGTAAACTTCGATAGAGCTCATGTTGCAGTTGTCAAAAACTAATCTATCATCAGCAACATATTTAGCAGCATCAGATTTTGCACCGCAACTTTCATCAAAAGAAGCTCTTAACTTAACTGGCTTCGAACCATATTCGAACGTCACATTTTGAATTGTTCCTTGCGCTTTTGATTTGAAATCAGCAGCAGATCCTTCAGATCCTTCGTTCTTGCAAAGACCATTTTTCAAAGTGAAAAGACCATCTTCATAAGTAGATCCTTCTGGGCCATCGATTTCAAGTCCTTCGTCAGTTCCGATACCATCTCCATGAATAACAGCAAAACCATCAACTGTTCCAGAGTAGTTTTGATCAATATCGATTCCGTCATCACCGTGGTAAAAAACAAGAACGTTAGAAACATTTACAGTTCCACCGAAAAACTCAACTCCATCATCAAGAGTAGCGTAGATCTCAATGTTTTCGATTGTTGTTCCGTTCCCAACACCAGCAAGTGTTAAACCGTTCAATTCGTTTCCTTCACCGATAGAGATACCACCGTGACGAATAGAAACATACGTCATTACACCTGAATTGTCAGCAGCGTTGTCACCACCATATTCTCCATAACCTTCTTCAGCAGGAATCCCTTCAAGGTTTCCAACTTTATCACCATTTTCAGTAGATGAAGGAGCGTCTCCTAAAAGTGCTATTCCGCCCCACTTCTCATTGTCTGTCTTTGTAAGATTAGTTCCAACTTTCTCACCGAAAGTGATGTTGTCTAACTCGGAAGTGAAGATAATTGGATCGGCAGCAGTCCCTTCTGCCATGAGCATTCCACCTTTTGCCACAATTAGAGCAGAAGCAGCAGCCTCTTGCCCCTGCTTTCCTTTAATGATGGTTCCGGGCTCAATAGTTAAAGTAACACCATCAGTAACAACCACCTTTCCGTCAAGTAAGTAGATGTTGTTGGCGGTCCAAGTTTCATTTGCAGTTAATGAACCAGACTTTGTGATTTCTCCATTTTCAACTGCTGCATACTTGCACGATCCATCGTTTTCTTTGGCTTTGTCATCATAGTTAGTAGCTGCTTCATCAGTACACCCTTCTTTTTTGCATGAAGAGATAGAAAGCACAAAACCCAATGACATCATCACTGCCATTACTCTTGCTGCGGATGGGTAAATTCTTTTCATATTCTGTTTTATTTGGCTGCAAAGTTTCACCGCAGAAATTATGGGGAAATTAATGCGAGATTATCTGTGCGTTATATAAGCGTTGGAGCGAAATACCATCAATATTCAGCTGAAGTCTTGTGGTAATACTGTGTTTAGAAGTAGTTGGGGCTTAATAGTTAGGTATAAAGTGTTTACATTCGAATAAAATGGGCTTAACAATAAGCTCATATTGCTAACCATTTCATAACGGACACATAAATACTTCTCATAGTGGGACATCTACATTCGAAGTCGGAATTTAATAATCAAGAACCGATGCTAGCAAATAAGAAGATTCTCGTAGTAGATGACGAGGAGGATATTTTGGAATTTCTGAGTTATAATCTTGAAAAAGAAGGCGCAAAAGTCTATACTGCTAAGAATGGATTATTGGCTATTGAGGTGGCGATGAAGAAAAAGCCAGATCTGATTCTATTGGATGTTATGATGCCAGAAATGGATGGGGTTGAAACTTGTATGAGACTGAGAGAGCGACCAGAAACTAAAAATGTGATAATTGCATTTTTAACGGCTCGAGGTGAAGATTACTCTCAAATTGCTGGTTTTGAAGCTGGAGCAGATGACTTTATCACCAAACCGATTAAACCTCGCGTTTTAATTAGCCGACTCAAAGCCCTGCTAAGAAGGAAGCGAAGCGCAATTCAGTCTGACCCAATAATTGAGCTAGAATCATTGAAAATTGATAGAGACCGATATGTAGTAATTAAGGATGAAGTTGAGCTTAATTTACCAAAGAAGGAATTTGAACTCTTGGCCTTACTCATTTCCACTCCAGGAAAAGTGTTTACAAGAGAAAGCATTTTGTCTTCTGTTTGGGGAGATGATGTGGTTGTCGGAGACCGAACAATAGATGTCCACATCCGAAAGCTCCGCGAGAAGATCGGAAGCAGCCACATTAAGACGATTAAGGGCGTGGGTTACAAATTTGAAGACTAGATTCTACAATAAGTAGCAATGCTATGAAGTTTAAAAACCCGAACCATGTTGCTCTGATTCTTACTTCTATAGTCTTCATTGTGCTTGTAGGGTTTGTGTTTTTGATGGCAGAGTTTCAAGTTAATGAAATTGTCATCGGATTTCTTCTTCTTAGCACCCTTCTTGTATATTTCATTTTTAGACAGATCATAGAAGGGTTTAGTATCGATCATACTTTATCGATTTATAATTTGATTAACCCAAGTCAAAAGGATACGGTTGATTTTAGAAAACGACTAAAATCTGAAGGGCTTAATCAAGAACTTCAGAAAGATGTAAGGAGATGGGCGGCTGTAAAGCAAACTGAAATAAAAGACTTAAAAGAACAGGCGCAGTTTAAACGAGAGTTTGTCGGAAACCTCGCTCATGAGTTAAAAACGCCAATATTTAATATGCAAGGCTATTTGCACACCTTGATTGAAGGCGGGTTGGAAGACGCTAGAATCAACTATGACTATCTTGATCGTGCGGATAAAAACCTTGAACGATTGGTTACGCTGGTGGAAGACTTGGACAGTATTTCTAGGCTTGAATCCGGAGATCAAGAGTTGAAAGTTGAAAAAATTGACATTATAAAACAGATAAGGGAAGTTTTCTCATTGTTTGAATTAAGAGCCAAAAAGCGAAAAATTAGCATGACGCTTAATAAGAAATATGATAGACCCATTTTTATACAAGCCGACCGAAGTAAAATACAGCAAGTGCTCTCTAACTTGGTCGCTAATGCACTTCAGTATGGAAAAACGGGGGGTGTTTGTGAAATTCGAATTTTTGATATGTCCCAAAATGTCTTGATTGAAGTTTCTGATGATGGAATTGGAGTAGCGCCAAATCATTTACCAAGGCTCTTTGAGCGCTTTTATCGTGTCGACAAAAGCCGATCGCGCCACGAAGGCGGAACCGGGCTTGGCCTAGCCATTTGCAAGCACATCATTGAATCCCATGGACAAACCGTCAGCGCAAGAAGCGTTGTAGAGAAGGGTACAACATTCTCTTTTACGCTAGAAAAGTCGAAATAACCAGAAGTATGGAGCAGTTTCGAACGGAGGTGGAAGCACCAGAATTTTCTTTTGATGTTAATCATCGTTCCCGTATAACAATGATCGGGTCTTGTTTTGCGGAGAACATGGGTGAGTTATTGAACGGAGTTAAGATTGACGCGCATGTGAATCCTTTTGGTATTCTTTTCAATCCATTTTCCATCATGAATGCGTTGGAAAGAATGCTTAATAATAGGCCTTATGAAGAGGCTGATTTGGTCAATGTTGGTGAACACTGGGTTAGCCTTGAGCATCATGGCAGGTTCAATAGAACAGACAAGCCAGAGACTCTTGAGGCTATTAATCAAGCCTTAGTTGAGGGGAGAGATCAATTGTTGAATTCGGATGTGATTTTTATAACACTCGGTTCAGCGTGGGTTTATCATCATAAAGAACAAGATCGAGTAGTGGCCAATTGCCATAAAATCCCGAATAAGGAATTCAACAAAAAACTTTTATCTCAGCAAGAAACACACTTGATTCTGCGTCATATTCCTGAGTTTTTTAAAGCGAAGAAGCTAAAAGCTCAAGTGGTATTTACAGTAAGTCCGGTGCGCCATTGGAAAGATGGTGCTATTGAAAATCAAAGAAGTAAATCTCAATTGCTCAGTGCTGTTCATGCGGTAGTTGACGAGTTTGATTCATGCCACTATTTCCCGGGGTATGAGTTTATGATGGATGATTTGCGAGATTATCGTTTTTATGCATCGGATATGCTTCACCCAAGTCCACAGGCGATAGAATATGTGTGGAAGAAGTTTCAGACCAGTTTTTTCTCGGATGAAACCAGAATTATTTGCAAAGAAATTTCCGCAGTGATCCAAGCGGCATCTCATCGACCTTTAGATCCAGAAAGCAATTCCTTTCAGAGATTTTTGAAAAAACAGTTAGAGATTATTGATCAACTCGAGAAGAGTTACCCTCAGCTCAGTTTGGAGGAAGAAAGGAATAGTTTTCGGGGATATATTCTCTAGTTTCTAGGAGTGCAGCTGCATTAGGTACTCCTGTTCCGTTTGTCCAGGAGTTGCAATATATTCCGCATTTACGCCTAATACATGGAAGTCCATGATGGTAGAATAGCCGCTTCGTGCGATCACCATTGATGCAGATTCTAACTCTTTGATTAGATCATCGTCATTGAGATGGTTGACAATAGTAATGTTATCTGCTTCTTCCTTGTTTTCTATGTGGGGTTTACCTGAAAGGATGATTACTTTTTCGGAAGAGGCTTTGAATCGAGCTATGATTTGGTTTTCAAAAAGAGTACGCTGTGGTTCAGGCCCGCTCACAATCGCAACTACTTTGCCGGCACTAGTACCTTGAGTTATTTTTTTATTGAAACGACTCAAAGGGCCGATGTATTTATACCTCAAAGGAATCTTTTGAGAATGAGACAAATCACCCGCCAATCCTGGTTTATCAGCATAGTCTGGAATCCAAACTTCATCATAACGATTCATCACCCAACGATTGAGTCTGTTAATGAGCCCTTGAAATAGTGGCGCTTTAATTTCTATTTGATGGGTGATAAAGATGCTTTGCACACGCTTATTCCATAGACCGAACCGTGAATCAGAGATGATTAGATCAATAGCTTCTTTTTGAATCAAGCGTTTTAAATGGCTGTGCTCGCGCCATATACTCCACAATAATGATGGTCCTTTGAAGAAGAAATGACGAGCCATGTTTCCATCTTTAGGATATGTGATCCTCATAAATGGAATTTCAATAAACGTGCACCTATCATTGAAACGCGTTTTTAGCAGGGCTCGTGGCCCATCGCTCGCGGCAATGAGAACACTATTTCCTTCGGCAAGCTGTTGTTCAATGATTGGAATACAGCGTGCTGCATGACCTAAGCCCCAATGCAAAGGAGCAACTAAAACAGTTTTGCTTGCCATTCGACTTCAAAGAAAGCCAAAGGCATTAATCTATCGCTTGGAAAGGAATTGTTACCGCTCCTTTGTCCGTCTGAACACTTAAAAAATAGAACCCAGAAGCCAAGTCGCTTATGTTCAATTGATCAGTACTACTTTTCAAGATGAAAGACTTCATCAGTTGACTTTGACTATTGAAGATTTTTGCTTCTGACGCTATGATTCCGTTGTCCAATTGCAAGAATAAAACGCCTGAGGCAGGATTAGGATATACCTTAATATTTAAAGCAGCTAATTCACTTATACCAACACCAGAATAGGTTACTTCATTACTGAATGCTGAAT
>Ga0209632_10004299_pt1 | contig 12662 bp, 8 predicted proteins | sample COG_10_FD_184754 | JGI IMG/M metagenome (GOLD analysis project Ga0209632, IMG submission 184754) | Pelagic Microbial community sample from North Sea - COGITO 998_met_10 (SPAdes) (version 2) | ecosystem: Environmental > Aquatic > Marine > Neritic zone/Coastal water | place: Helgoland, sampling...
ATTGAAGGCAGAGTTCATGTGTCAATACGATGAAAAAGATGCGATAGGACGAAGATATAGACGTCAAGACGCCATCGGAACGCCATTTGCCGTGACTGTCGATCATCAAACCTTGGAAGACAATAGCGTTACCATTCGCCATCGCGACAGCATGACGCAAGAGCGGGTTCAGATCTCAGAGTTGAAATCTATTGTAGGCCTAAAAATGACTGAATAATATCATGCTCGAACGCAGGTGGATGAAACGGCTTTTTGATTATTCAATAATTCTAATTGTTTCACTTGCCGCCAGATTACCACACATTTTAAGTGATCATTTTGTGGTGGATGGTGATGAGGCCATTGTCGGAGTGATGACTGAAAGTCTTCTCAAAGGTGACTTTCTAGGTTTGTTTTTTGTTGGTCAGAATTACGGTTTTGTTTTACCTGAAATAATTCCCGCAGCTCTTTTTAGTTTGGTTTTCGGATTGAATGACTTTTCGCTGAAGTTGCCTCAATTGCTATGGTTTGCTTTGGGTGCCATGTTTCTGCTTCAAACAATCAAACCGTTTATTGGAAACCGATTTGCTTGGATGGTGATCATTTTGTTGGCTATTTCGCCAACGTGGTTTTTGTGGGCTATGCCAGCGCGGGGCGGATATGTTTTTGCTTTTGCCATGATCAACACCCTAATTTTCCTTGTCCTTCATTCCTCTTATCGACCGATTCCATTGTCCTTTCTAATCGGGTTGCTGCTCGGACTTGTCTTTATCGCTCAACCGCTGTGGTTTTTACCGGCACTTTTATTTGTTGCGTATTATTTTTTTACTCGAAAACCACCTACTAAAAACATCCTGATAATGTTTTTGGGTGTAGCGATTCCTCTCATTGCCTTTGTGCTGAATTATACTGATTCTCCTTCCCATCACCCACGGTTATTTTCTTTTACCACGGATACATTCACCAGGAATTTCGACTTGTTTTATTCTTTTTTAAGCAGAGGTTTCAATGGAATTTATTTGAATGGAAAGGCTTTTACCGGGTCAGAAGCCGTCAATTTCTTTGTGGTAATGATGATCGCAGCATTGGTGTTGGTTGTGATTAAAGGAGTGATGTTATTGGCCAAAAAGACAGCGAATACTCTAGATGTTATTGTTATGATAGCCATACTTTACATTCCAGTGGCGGCATTTTTTTTCAATGTTCTGGCACCGCGCTATCTGCTTCCACTGCCAGGGTTTTTAATTGTGGCCGTTGCCGTTTTTTATCGCAAAGACCTCGATTCGATATCTTTCAGAAAACGCTTTGCGGGCGTTTTTACGCTTGCTGTAATTCTTTCCGCAAGTGCTTTATTCAACAGCTCGTCTTTTGTTTACGAGGATTTCACACGTTCTGAAATGAAAGGGCTCATTGCTGAATTGAAATCGACCAATAAAACCTTGGTGTTTACAGATAACGGAATGCTACAATGGCAAGTGATGTTTTATTCTGACGGAATTATTTTGGCTCGATCGAAAAAAGCGCTTGATCGGATTCCTCACTTGAGCCAAAAAGTAAATGACCGCATTAAACAAAATCCTGAGACCGCAGTGTTTGTTGGGTTTAAAAACAATGTAGATGGAACACAAAAGTCCGCTTGGGAAAATCATGCTTTTTGGATGACTGACGCAGTGAACGTAGCTGGTTTAATGAATAGGGGTTTTCATTTCGATTAAGGAACTAGCGTTTAACTTCAAATTCTCGATCTTGAAAATGCGTCACAAAGAGGATATGCAGATATTGCTCTCAATTAGAGTCTGGTGCATCACTGTGATGTATTCCGCTTACTTTTGACTCCTTGTGCTGAAAAGAATATTTTCCATTTCAATCTTTGCCCTCTTAGTTGGGTTGTTGCTCGTGCAGATGCAGGGCACTTGGGTAGTATTTAAATTGCAACAAGTAGCTGTTCGCCATGAAGTGAAGCAACAGATTAAGGCTGGAGTGCCGGAATCTGATTTGGTTACGTTGCGCATCGCAAAGGTTTGGGAGGAAACTCCCAATGCTCGTTTTGAGCGCGAACACAGCAAAGAATTTCGATTTGATGGAGAGATGTATGACATCATTCGCAGTCGAGAAGAAGGTGATACAACCGTGTATATCTGTATCCATGACGTGAAAGAAAGTGGGCTGTTTGCCGATTTAGAGCGATTGATTGAGGAAGAAATTGATCAGCCCATCAACAAGAAAAGCCGCGAATCCATGCAACAATTGATAGCGGCTAAGTATGTTCAGAAATCCTTTACACTGTCCTTTGTATTGTCAGCTTCTGCTGTTGTGCGTTCGCCAATGAACGAACCGATGATTTCAGAGGACTTGCAGATTGACAGTCCACCACCAAAAATTTTGAGTTAGCATTTATCATGGGCTGAACGCAGGAGTCGTTCAGCAAAATTTATGTTTTACTCAAAAAAATAACCATGCAAAAAATTGTTTTAGCGTGTCTTTTTGCTCTTTGGGGCTCGTGTTCCTTCGCGCAATTAGTCACCATTAAAGATTCGGAAACGGATCAACCCGTGCCGTTGGTTACGCTCGTTAGCCAATCGCCAAAAACATCAGTTGTTGCTGATGCCAATGGTTCGGCAGACATCAGTTCATTCAAAGGATCAGAAACCATTGAGATCCGAATGATCGGTTTCGCTTTTCAAACCTTGAGTTATGATGAGCTCAAGGCCATGGACTGGAAAATCATGCTTTTTCCAAGCACCATTTCACTCGATCAAGTAGTCATCACTTCTTCTCGATGGAATCAATCGCAACGTGATGTTCCGGCAAAGATTACGACCATCACACCCAAAGCAGTGGCGTTGCAAAACCCACAAACTGCGGCTGATTTATTAGCAGCATCGGGCGATGTGTATATTCAAAAAAGCCAGCAGGGCGGAGGAAGTCCCATGATTCGTGGGTTTTCTACCAATCGTGTGTTGCTTACTGTGGATGGTGTGCGGATGAATACGGCCATTTTCAGAAGTGGAAATGTGCAAAACGTCATTTCATTGGATCCATTCGCTATTGAGCGCACTGAAGTGTTGTTCGGCCCTGGATCAGTTATATATGGCAGCGATGCTATTGGTGGTGTGATGAGCTTTAGCACATTAACACCAACGCTTTCAGCGACCAATGAACCTGTTGTTTCGGGAAAGGCACTCGGGCGATATTCATCAGCCAATGGCGAGCAAACCGGTCACTTTGATGTGAATGTGGGATGGAAAAAATGGGCGTTTGTATCCAGTTTCACCACCAGCAATTTTGGCGACTTGCGGATGGGCAAATACGGCCCAGCTGAATACTTGAAACCATACACCATTGAGCGCTCTGATTCCATCGATCGCGTAGTCGAAAACCAAGATCCTTTGGTGCAAAGTCCATCGGCTTATTCGCAGATCAACATGATGCAGAAAGTCCGGTTTAAGCCCAATAAGCATTGGGATTTCACCTATGCGTTTCATTACAGCACCACGAGTGACTATGGTCGCTATGATCGTCATCTAAGAACACGCAATGGACTGCCGCGCTATGCTGAGTGGAAATATGGTCCGCAAGAATGGCTGATGAATAATTTGACCGTTGTGCACAGTGCCGACAAGGGTATTTATGATGAATTGACCGTTCGATTGGCACAGCAGCATTTTGAGGAGAGTCGTATTGATCGCAACTTAAATGCTGCCACTAGATCGATTCGAACAGAACGTGTTGAAGCCTATTCTGCCAACATAGATTTATACAAAAACATCGGTGCGCGGCAGAAGCTGTATTATGGAATTGATGGTGTGCTGAATGATGTGACTTCAATAGGTCGCGATGAGAATGTGTTTACCGGAAGTCAGGCCGTTGGCCCGAGTCTCTTTCCACAGTCCACATGGTCATCTTATGCAGCTTATGCTACATATAAATTTAAGTTGGCTGAAGACTTGATTATGCAAGCTGGTGCGCGGTACAATGCATTTGCCTTGAACGCGAAGTTTGACACCACCTTTTATCCGTTTCCATTTACTGAAGCCAACATTAATAATGGTGCACTTACGGGAAGCGTAGGCGCTGTGTATTCGCCAGGAGAAACTTGGAGTGTGCGAGCGAACATCAGCACAGGATTCCGCTCGCCCAATGTGGATGATGTAGGAAAGGTGTTTGATTCTGAGCCAGGAGCCTTAGTTGTTCCCAATCCTAACCTCAGTGCCGAATATGCTTACAATGCTGAACTCGGCATCGCCAAGGTTTTTGGTGATTACTTGAAGTTGGACGCGACTTTCTATTACACCATTTTAGAGAATGCACTGGTGCGCAGAGACTATCAACTTAATGGCTTGGATAGCATCGATTACGATGGAGAATTGAGTCAGGTGCAGGCCATTCAAAATGCCTCCCAAGCAACTGTGTATGGAGTTCAGGCAGGCTTTGAAGCAAAGTTGCCTTCGGGCTTTGGCTTATGGGGAAGGTTTAATTATCAAGCGGGCGAAGAAGAGTTGGATAATGGAACTACTTCACCATTGCGTCATGCGGCTCCGTGGTTTACCACCGCGCATTTGACCTACAGCGTAAAACGCTTGAAATTTGATTTGTATGGCATATATAATGATGAAGTAAGCTTTTCAGAATTAGCTGCCGGAGAGCAAAGCAAGAATGAGATCTACGCCATCGATGAGAATGGCGATCCTTATTCACCGGCATGGTATACGCTCAATTTTAAAGCAATGGTGCAGGTGAGTGATGACCTTGCCGTGAGTGCAGGATTAGAAAATATCACGGATGTTCGTTATCGTCCGTACAGCTCTGGTTTAGCGGGAGCAGGACGCAACTTTATTGTGTCAGCTCGTTTGCTGTTTTAATGGAATTGCCTCGAGGTCATTGATCTCGGGGCATTTTATTTATCGGTTGTTATAATCGCTCATGGTGCGAGCGAGGCCAGCGGTGCTGAAGGCCAGTAGCGCTTCTTTTGCCAAGTTGAGTCGCTCATCTAATGCGGCTACTTCATCTTGATTCCAAGGGGATAGCACATATTGTACTTGTTGTCCTTGGCCAAAATCATTTCCCACACCAAAACGCATGCGCGCATAGGCCTGAGTTCCTAGGACTTCTTCAATGTTTCGGAGTCCGTTGTGTCCACCATGACTGCCTTTGGCGCGGATTCTGATTTTTCCAAATGGCAGCGCAAGGTCATCTGTTATGACCATCATCCGTTCGAGAGGAATTTTCTCTTCTTGCAGCCAATAGTTGACCGCCTTACCGCTCAAGTTCATGAATGTGGTTGGTTTGATCAAGATCAACGTGCGGCCTTTGTGTTTCACTTCGGCCACGTCTACCAAACGGCTTGGGGTAAAAACAACATTGGATGCTCCGGCAAGAGCGTCCAATGTTTTAAATCCTATGTTATGACGGGTTTCCGAGTATTCGCTACCTGGATTACCTAAGCCAACAATGAGATACTTCATAGAAGGGATTTTATCCTTCAGTAGACTCTTCAGATGCTGCATCGCCTTCAGCGGCTCCTTCAGCGGCTCCTTCAGCTCCTTCAGCAGCTTCTTCAGCTTCTTCGTCTGCAATAGCTTTACGTGAAGTCTTAACTGCAACAACTACGCGGTTTGCAGCTTCAAGCATTTCAACACCTGGAATTGATACATCACCTACTTTGATGGTGCTACCAATTTTCATTTTACTAATATCAATTGTAATTGTATCAGGAAGTGTGTCAACAACGCCCTTTACATAAAGAGCCTTGGCATTTCTTCTCAATACACCACCATTCTTAACTCCAATTGAATTTCCTGCCAATGCAACTGGAAGCTTCAAAGCAACAGCCTTACCTGGAACAACTTCTATGAAGTCCATGTGTAACGTTTTGTCGCTTACTGGGTGATACTGTGCTTCTCTAAGTACTGCTTGTACTTTCTTATCTCCTAACGTAATGTTGATAAGGAAAACATCTGGTGTGTAAACCAGCTTGTTTAAGTCGCGTTCGTCTGCGTGGAAGTGAACATTTTCTCCACCACCGTATACTACGCATGGAACGTGGCCTTCTCTGCGCAACTCCTTAGCAGACTTGCTGCCTAGAGCCTCTCGCAAATGCCCATTGATTTCGATCGTTTTCATTGGTCGATTCGTGATTAATTAAATAATAAATTGCGAACTAATTGATTCATGACTTACAATGCTTCGCATGGTGTTCGCAAATAAATCTGCCACACTAAGCACTTTTATCTTGTCAGACTTCTCCTTTAATGGAATAGTGTCTGTAACTACCAATTCGGTTAATCTAGAGTTGTTAATTCTATCGTATGCAGGACCGCTAAGCACTGGGTGAGTGATCAAAGCGCGCACTGAGCTTGCACCATTGTCCAACATCATTTCAACTGCCGTAGTCAATGTGCCTGCCGTGTCGATTAAATCATCAACTAGAATCACATCTTTTCCTTCTATATCGCCAATTACGGTCATTGACTCAATTTGATTCGCCACTTTTCTTTGCTTGTAGCAAATGGCTAAATCGCAATTCATGAATTTGGCGTATGCATTCGCTCTTTTGGTTCCCCCTGTATCAGGGGCTGCCATGATCAAGTTTGGAAGGTTTAAGTCTTGAATGTATGGCAAGAAAATGCTTGATGCAAACAAGTGATCTACAGGCACCTCAAAGAAACCTTGAATTTGATCAGCGTGCAGATCCATGGTCATTACACGAGTCACGCCTGCTGCGCTGAGCAGATTAGCAACTAATTTAGATCCTATCGAAACACGCGGCTTATCCTTTCGGTCTTGACGCGCATAACCGTAGTAAGGTAGAACGGCAATGATGTTTTCTGCTGAAGCTCTTTTAGCTGCATCTACCATTTGCAATAGCTCCATCAAATTATCTGCTGGAGGCATTGTGCTTTGGATGATAAAAACGTCTGCACCGCGCACTGTTTCTTCAAAAGAAGGCTGGAACTCACCGTCAGAAAAGGTCAAAATGTTTACGTTCGCTAGGTTGATACCGTAGGTCTTAGCGATTTTCTCACCAAGCGCTCTAGTAGCCCTGCCGCAACATATTTTTACTTCTTTTGACATAATGCGTCCCGTTTTGAGGGCTGCAAATGTAACTAAAGCCTTGTTGAAAACTATGTTAAAAGCAAGAAATTCAATTCAATGCAAAGTCGGCAGGCTTAAGGCTCAGAAAAGTTGTTCTCAACTCAATTTCATTTTCAATCGTTAGCGGATAATGAAACTTTCTATATTTTCGCGCCCCGTTCCAAAAATGCCCGGGTGGCGGAACTGGTAGACGCGCTGGATTCAAAATCCAGTTTCTTCGGAAGTGCGGGTTCGATTCCCGCCCCGGGTACTGCAAGGGAGGCTTTCGTAGGATTGTCTCCCTTTTTTCTTTTAATTCTTAAATTTCTTGTTCTGACATTTTAGGCTGTGAAGGATTTTGTTCCACTTTAATCCCACCCACTAAAATTTGACTGGCTTTTTTCTTTTTTGAAATAGCTCCGATTTTAATCGGCACTGATATTACTGCGCTAAACCCTGATTATGCGCGCACTGCAGCAGCGGATACGCTAAGTCTGCGTTAGTAGACTTCAGAGGTACCATATAAGCGTGGGGGTGTTGAATTTAATAGTGAATTTGAAATATGTATTACCTGTTTCGATAATTGTAAGACGTCAGCCTAATGTTGACACCTTAAGAGAGATGAAGTCAAGTAATAGTTTATTGTCTTGAAAGACATCTTTCAAGACTTTATCAAATCTTAAAAAAGTAAACTACGCCGCAATAATTATTTGATAATAAATAGTTTATGAACTTCTTTGTTTTTTGTTTTCATTAAATAGGTGCCGGATTTGTAATCATTTATTGAGAAAGTATTAGAACCTTTATGTAGGTCATAACTATCAATAAAACCACCTTTCATATCGAAAATTTCGACTCTTGCATCAATTGTAGAGGATATAAATAATTCATCAATTACTGGATTAGGATAAATTTTTATTTCGGTATCAGGGTTTTCTTTTTCATTGATACCAACAATATATGGTGCGCCAGCATAACGAGATATATCTGTTTCTTTAAGTTGATTCCCCTTAAGATACATGAAACCAGGAATAGAATTAATGACCCCTTTCCAGGCACCAACCATTAAAAGGTGCATTTCAAAATTAGCATTAGGGGGTTGTATTGTAGTTAAAGCTTGAGTATGCGCGTGATAATGATAACCGAAACCATCACCATGATCATGCCCACCAAAATCGTCTAATGAAATATTAAATCCGTTCATACTTGAAAAGTTTGATTCATACTTACCAAAAATGGCAATGCCATCGTAGGCTATTCCGATTACTGGCGGATGATTTTTCCCATCATAATCACTAAGATTATAAAGGTTGAATCCATTTCCATTGAAGGCGTGTCCATCAGCATGGTAGTGGAGCTCTAGACCTCCGCCTACATGAATTCCTGAGCTGGTTACCTCGGCCGCTTCCACTGCGTATACTAAAGTATTATTCAATGCTGGGTATATAGTAACGCCATCAACGGCTATTGCACTTGATGAAGTTGATGCATAATTGAACGTGCTTTTAGTTGTAGTGCCTGCATTCGGGTCATTTTGATCAAAATCTGAAGCTAAGTCATTATACTGGGACAGGTCATTGTCTAATAATGATGAAACTAATCCGTAATCTTTTAGGGGGATTTTTATTAAAAATTCCCCAAACTTCCCGTTTCGAGTCACTTGAGATTCAGCATATCCTGGCCCACCACTAGCTCCAGGTGGCCGGTTAACATCCTGAAGAAAGTTTGGTCTTGATGCTACTGCAAAACACGCAACGACCATAAACGGATGATGTACTAATTTATCGTCTAGTGCATTAGTAAAATATACTGAGTGGATATTATTTTCACCTAATCTGATATTATAGATATCAGAAGATTCGATGGTATGACTCAGCATATTTTCTCTTAAAGCTAAGTAAAAAGATTTAGGATACCTAAGAGTGGCTCCTTGGTTGGTCAAGTCAGCTTCAATTTGATCGAGCATTATTGAAGCGTTTTCAGCAGCTGAAACACCATTTCCGAGTTGAGTTACATATTTTTCCTCGAGATCCATACTGATATTATTTAGCTGGCTTGCTTCGAAGCTGGCTACTTCAGGGATTTCAGCAGTGGCATTGGGTTGATATGCCGTGCTTGACGGATTGAAATCTGATCCAGAAGCAATTTCAATATTTAACAACTTATTTGCATCAGCCAAGAAAAAATTGGACGCGTTATTAATGTCCTCACTCCAGACCAAGTTTTCGCCAGAAATTTGAAGGTATTGATCCGTAAAATTGGTTAGTTCAATTATTTCTTCTGAATTTGAATCATACTTCCACTTGCTAACGGCTTTGATAATTGATGAATTGGCTGCCCCAATGAAATCAACGATTAAATAGCCTGTATTAGTTTCTTCAAACACATAATATGTTCCACCGTCTGTCACAATCGCTTTATCATTTGAATTGCTGTTTAGATTAAAATAACTATGCAGTAATGGACTTACTTTATATGTTTCGCTAAGCGGTGTGTATGGACCGCTTCCTGCACTAGGGTCATTTTCTAATGCTGAATTTTTATCTACAATTTGAAACACACTTCGCATTGCAGAGCCGTAACTTGCTTCCCCACCAACAATGCTGTCGATTGATTGGATTTTTAAAATGGACTTATCATTTGCCCCAATCATTATTGCTTTAGATTGGGTTTGTTCATCAAGAATCACAACATACTTACGATTTTTAATGGCTGAGATTGCCGAAGGGGTCCAACTTGCGTCTATTTTTTGACTAAGAATGTGGTCAAAAGTGGCCGGTCCATGAAAGTCGAATTGGGCGCAAAGTATGAATGGCGTAAGAAGAAATAATAATGTAATTTTTTTCATTCGTATAAATTATTAATTCGCAAAGATGCATAGAATGGTTGGGCATAAAATATGACATATAGAAATTATTGGCGGTCTGATTAACCTCCATTCAGATTATTTCTAACGTTCCATTTACGAAGGCCAATAAAAGCTTGAGCCCAGTCAGATCTCTGACGCTAGCCGATGACTGCAAACTCCTGAGTTAGGAGTTTCTGAATCCCCTTTGATCCTAACCTTTGCGATGATTACTAGAACCACGGCTAAAGAATTGAGCAATTATAATGTAGACGCGGTTTTATTTTATTCATTACTATAATCAATACTTATAGCTACTCAACACGTTATAAAAGATGTTGTTAAGTGATGTGTTACTCTTAGAAAGTGTCGAATTGAACCTCTCCTTCTTGAGCCTTGTCAACATGATTGATACACTCATCTGTATGCTCTGTGGTAGAGTGTCCCATATTCTTGGCAATTACAGATTGATTAACGCCTTTTTCAGCTTGTAACGTTCCGAATTTGTGCCTCCAAACTTTTTGCCTGTATTATTAGCCATTCTACTCTTAACTATTATAGAGAGTAATGCTTTGAGAATTGTCGTTGATAAATGGAAAAAAAAGTGTCCTGAAACCGATTTAGGGTCAGGGCTTATAATGTTGATAACTGTGGTTTCGTTTCTATTGTAAACCAAAAAAGATTCAATTGTAAATGGATCTCAGATACCTCAACAATAGATGTGAAATTTCAGAAAAAAGGTAACTATAAGACGATTCTTATTGTTCAGCATGATAAACTCGAACCTCAAACCGATGCGGAGATTATACGCAAATTCTGGAAACGCAGCATTCCAAACATGATTGAATCCCTCTATTTACCAATCGGGGCACGCGGCAGGGTCATTCTCATGACGCCTAAAAATGTCCCTAAACTTAAATCCTTCCAATCCCTTTACCGGTTCTTCCCGACAACCCGGAGCTCTGTTAAATCTTATTCTAAGATGCATATATGCATTTGCTTTATAAACATCTGAACGAATGAAATAAGGAAAGAAGTGCTCTGTGCCTATCGTTAAAACCCATAACCTCAGCGCTAACCCTAAATGCGGGTCTCGGTAGTTTTCCAGTGAAAATGGCATTGCGACCATTAACCATCTTTTCTCAAAACGGGGCGTTACGGCTATAAGATTGGAGCGTTCTGAACCATAGGATGAAGGGAAGCTTAAACGTTGTGTATATAGTCCGTTTATGAAAAGTCCATTTTCAAAATTATAATCGAACTGAGCATTCACACCCATTGGTAACCACGCTGTATACTTATCTCCATCCTTAGAAACTGCGCTCATATCAAGTCCATCTGAAATTGAATTCAAATATTGATCGGTTCCATTTGAAATTGAATTCAAATATTGATCGGCTTCTTCATCGGAATCAAAACGATTGTATAGAGCCCCACGTTTCATTCTTATTCCACCAAGATCGACAAGCGATACACTAAACTTCCACTTATATGGCAAAGTATGGCATCTGACTCCCCTGCCATGAGGCACATAGTTGGTTACATCATCTAGCATTCTCTTATAAGTAGCGCCAAGACTCGCACTCCATCCGCTTCCAGCCCTAAATGCTGGAGTTGTGTGTGCATACTTCCCACTACCATCCAATAACTCTCCGACATTATTTTGTATAAGCATTTCTCCATCATCGATGAACAATGCTGCACTTTGAAGCCCGAAAAGTCGATTCACGGTCACTGCACTGGTTATCAAATGCTTGTCAAACTGATACAGAAGTCGACCATATGTGAGCCCGATTTCTCCCCAGACCAATGTCTTTATTCTCATGTTGTTGACTGTCAACACAGTTGAATCTTCATCAGACCCCTCATTTATTAGATAATCAGCATATTCAATGGGAACTTTACTCACGTTGCCTGAACCTCTTAATGAAAAATGTATACCAATGGCCTGTTTACCAATTGATAAGCTTGCGCTTGGACCTAAAACTTGTGCATTCATTTGAGCCCAAACAGTTTTACGTTCTAGATTAATTGCGCGGTTTCCATAGCTTTTAAAATTCAGCAGTGTTGATTGATTTAGGTAGGCGAAATTGTTCGTAGCATGAACATTAGCGCCTGCTAGATGTATGTCTAGCCATGGCTTTTGATCTACAATTGCCGATGGATTTAACAACATCGCATTTGCAGGAGTATAATTATCAATAGTTGCCCCGATCCATTCTTGTGAAAAAACAAAGCCTGAACAAAATGATATGTAAAATATGGTTAAATACTTTTTCAATTCAATAAAAGACACACCAAATAAAGAGATATTCGATGAATATGCAGAAATACATACAAAGCTTGATTCAATATTCAGATATACGCGAGAAGTTGATTTAACGGTTTTCATAGGTTTTCAATATGCACTACTTATATGGGCCGTTAAATGCTTTAAAACGCTCTCTATTGATTCTGTGAATTACCTTATCCGACTGAATATTATCTCTGTAAAACTTCACTTCCTTCCAACTAACAATATTTCAATATGAAACTTTAATTTTTCGGGTGAAGAGTCGACTGTTTCTGATGAAAAGGGTACGTCCATATGCGGTATCGAGTTGGCTTGAGAAGATGGAAGGCTTCTTTCAGAAAACCTATTTCTTATTCTTTTATCCAATCCTCAAAAAACGCTATTCCTCAATCAAGCCATAGTGTTTAGTAAGGTTTCCATAATTGCTTTTTAACCATCTGAAAATTTTCGCATGTTCAGAAGCTCACACCC
>Ga0209632_10004305_pt1 | contig 12650 bp, 7 predicted proteins | sample COG_10_FD_184754 | JGI IMG/M metagenome (GOLD analysis project Ga0209632, IMG submission 184754) | Pelagic Microbial community sample from North Sea - COGITO 998_met_10 (SPAdes) (version 2) | ecosystem: Environmental > Aquatic > Marine > Neritic zone/Coastal water | place: Helgoland, sampling...
TTAAAAAAAAAAAAAAAAAAAAAAGAAATACATAAAGGGATATATTTTACAAAAAAAATTTCAAAATGTTTTTCAAAACCAATTTGATTTTGTAAAGGGTTTACAAAAATAGATTTAGAAAAAAAATCAGAACCTAATCCTAAGAAAATATCACTTAATAAATATCCAGAAGTAATACTTAAAAATAATAAAATTCCTAAAAAATAATAAATTGCTGAACCAGCAAAATCATTTGGTTTTGTAGGACTAATATGTATTTTTGTTAAATGTAAATTAGGATTATTTGATAATTTAGTATTATGATAAAATTTATTTTCTTTAGATAAAGAAGTTTTTATATATATATTAGGATTTTTATTAAAAACTCTATATAATAAAGTAAAAGAATAAAAAGTGGTTAATCCGGCACTGAATAATAAAACATGAAAAACAAAATTACCTTCTATTAAAAAATTTAATATACTATATTGAATTATTAATTCTTTAGAAAAAGCTCCAGAAAAAAAAGGAAAACCACATAAAGATAAATTAGGGATAAGAAAAAATAAAAGTAATAAAGGTGATTTATAATAAAAAATATTATATTTTCTAATATCTTGTTCTCCAAAAATAACAATTAATAAGCCACTAGATAAAAATAATAAAGCTTTAAAAAATGCATGATTAACTAAATGGTATAAACTTAAAATATAATTAGATAATCCACAACTTACAACCATATAACCTAATTGACTACAAGTAGAATAAGCGATAATTTTTTTAACATCATATTGAAAAGATCCAATAACTGCTGACATAAAAGCAGTTAAACAACCTAAAAATAAAATTATCTTTAAAATTTTAGGACAATGTTCAAAAAGTATTGAGAATCTTATTAATAAAAAAACTCCAGCAGTAACCATAGTAGCTGCATGTATTAAAGCAGATACTGGTGTAGGTCCTTCCATAGCATCTGGTAATCAAATATGTAATCCTATTTGAGCTGATTTCCCAACAACTCCACCTAAAAATAATAAAGCAACTACATTTAAAAAATTAAATGGAATACCAAATATATAAATTATTTTATAATTTAAAAAAGGTATTAAAGAAAAAAATACAGGTAACTCAGCTGTATTTGTTTCATTTATTATTGCAATGATACCAAAAAATAAAAATAAATCACTAATTTTATTTACGAATACAGCCTTTAAAGCAGCTTTATTTGCACTTATTCTAGAATATCAAAAATTAATTAAAAGAAAAGAACATAATCCAACACCTTCCCATCCTCAAAAAACTAATAATAAATTATCACCTACAATAAATAATAACATGAAAAAAGTAAATAATAATAAATACATAAAAAATCTAGGTAAATGAGGGTCAGATGATAAATAATAAAAAGAAAATAAATAAACAATAAGGGCGACAGTAGTAACTACAAAATACATAATTCAACTTAAACTACTAAAATTAAAAGTTCAATATATATTAAAAGTACTTACAGTAAATCATATTCCAAAAGAAATATATTTAAATTTTCCAAATCAAAAAAAACATGAAAATCAAGATATTAAAATACTACTTACAGCTAATTTGAATCCTCCAGATCCACCTAAAAAACGTCCAAATAATCCTATATATATAGAGGCAAATAACGGAATAAATAATGATATTAAATGCATTTAAGAAAATAAAAAATAAATTAAAAATAATCTTAATAAAAGATTATTATAAATAAAAAAAAAATATTAGTAAATATCAATAAAGATATATTTATTAAGTTAAAAAAATTTATGAAAGTAAACTATTATTTTTTATAATATAATCTCTAAGTAAAATTTTTAAAAAATGTAATAAAAATATTAAAAGGTTTTTTTTTTTAAAAAAAAAAATAAATATTTATAAAAAAAAAAATTAAATTTTTGAATCCTTATTATATTTTTTTCTTTAGGTTCTGGTTTATATAATAAAAAACATGTTTGAATATAATTATTCAATTCTAAATAAAAAGGATTTTTTTTTCGTTTTAATAATTTTTGAATTAAAAAAAAAAAAAAAGATTTTGTTTTTTTTTTTTTTTTTTTTAAAAAAAAAAAAAAAGATTTTGTTTTTTTTTGTTTTTTTTTTAAAAAAAAATGCATACAATAAGAAATTTGTAAAAAATCATTTTTTTTTATTTTAGTTCCAATATTATACACCAGTTTATTATTTAAAAATATATGTTTTTTTTTAATTAAAAAATTACTTTGAATTAAATTTTTAAGAAAACCTATTCTTACTAAAAAAATATTTATTTTAGATTCAATACTTCAGAAAAATTTTTTGAATGTTTTTTCTTTAATTAAATTTTTTTTTATTTTTTTTTTATTTTTAGTAGGTATTAAATCTTTATGAAATTTAAAAAAAATCAAATATTTTTTAAAAAAAAGTTTTAATTTAGATTTAAACTTATTTTTTTTTTTAAAAAAAAATCAAAAAATTAATTCATTTTTTTTAAATTTAACATATTTTTTTTTAAATTTAATAGTTTTTTTTTGTTTTTTTACTTTAAATTTAAAGTGTTTTTTTTTTAAATTAAAATTATTTTGTTTTAATTTATTTAAATATTTAAATTTATTATATAATAATACATTAGTTTTTAAATTCTTTTTTAAATTTTTTACTTTTGAACCATTTTTAAAAGAATTTTGTATTAATTTAACATGTTTAATAAATTTAAAATATTTTTTAGATTTTTTTTTTTGTTTTTTCATTTTTTTTAATTCTAAGGTAATATATTGACGGTTTGTTAAAAAAGTTTTATAAAACTTAATAATTTTTTTTCAAAAAAAAAATTTTTTAAAAAAAAAAAAAAAGTTTTTAGAAAAATTAGATTTTTTATTTAAATTAATATTATTATTTATTATAGTTGCAGAAAAAAATTTTCTTATTTTTTTTGACATAAATTTATTATAAAAAAAAAAATTAATATCAGAATATTTTAATTTTTGAGAATAAAAATTTCATAAAAATTTTTTTCTGTCTTTAATATTTTTAAAATGTAAACATTTAAATACATAATTATTATTTGTTAAAAATAAAATATTTGTTCAATAATGATACTTTTTTTTTCTTAAAATATATAATAAAATAGAATTTTTTTTCTTATTATGATTTAAAATAATACTACGTCATTTTTTAAACTTTATAGAATTTTTATAAAAAAAAATATTAATAACTTTTTTATTTCCAAAAAATTTAGTTTTAGATTGTTGAAATTTAATTATTAAATTAACTTTATTTAATTTTTTTTTTTGTTTATTTTTTGCATATATTTTATATTTTAAAGATTTAAAAAAAAATTTTTGGTTAAATTTTTTTTTTTTTATTAAATATAAAAATTTTAAATTTTTTTTAACTTTTTTAATAGATCATTGTTTAAAATTTAATAAACTTTTATATTTTAATAAACTATAAATATTTATGTTTTTTTTTTTTTGAGTCTTAGTGTTTTTTGTTATATTATATTTTGTTTTTATATATTTATATTCTTTATTAAAATTTAAATGTTTTATATACATTTAAAAAAAAATTAAAAACCTCCTCAAATATATACAAAAAAAAATAAAAAAAATCAAATTACATCTACAAAATGTCAATATAATGAACTAACTTCTAGTAAAATATGTCTTTCAACTAAAAATTGATCTAATTCAATACGTATTAAAGTAACAATTAAAAAAATAGTTCCTATAAATACATGAATACCGTGAAATCCAGTTACCATATAAAAAATAGATCCACAAGCTCCATTATTAAAAGATAATGGAGAATCTAAATATTCTATTCCTTGAATATAAGTAAAAAAAGCACCTAAAAAAATAGTTACAAGAAAAAAAAAAATTACTTCATATTTTTTTTTTTGTAAAAAAAAAATATGTGCTTCAGTAAGAGTTAAACTAGATAAACTTAAAATCATAGTATTTAAAAAAGGTAAAGCTCAAGGGTACGGTCCTTTAACATAAGGTCAAATATTACCTGTATGTAAAGATAAACTAAAAGTTAAATGAAAGTAACTTCAGAAAAAAGAAAAAAAAAACATTACTTCAGAAACAATCATTAATACAAACCCTAATCTTAACCCATTAGCAACATAAGAAGTATGGTGCCCTTTAAAACTTTCTAAAAGAACATCAGAAAATCATCTAGCTAAAAAAAATAATAAAGAAAATAAACCAAAAAAAAAAACTGGTAATCCTCAAATAAAATAATGAAAATATAAAACCATACCAAATAAAAAAAGTAAAATAGAAAAAGAACAAGTTAAAGGTCAAGGACTTTTTGGAACGAGGTGAAAAGGATTTTTTTGAGCTTTAAGAATAAGATTAATATTTCAATTTAATTTATTTCTAGTTTCCATTGACTTATCAGAAAATAATTAAATTAGTATAAAAAAATATATATTTTTTATAAATAAATTGACTTCTGTTTCATAATAAAAAATTTAAAATTAAAAAAGTGAATCAAATAAATAAAAATATTAAAGTTAACATAACATTAATATCTAAAAAATAAATTGTGAAATCTTTTAATAACATTTAAAAAAAATTAAAAACTCTTAATATATTTTTTTTATAAAATTAATTTTTTGTAAATTCTTCAATTAATAAAGTTTCTATTCTACCAATTAATGGTAAAATAATTAAAACAAAAGAAAAATAATAAAAAGTTGACAATTGTCCTCAAAATACAAATAATTCTTCAGCAGGTTGTTCACCTAATCATCCTAAAAATATAAAATTAAATACAAAACTTCAAAAAGCATATTTTCATATAATTCTTATTTTTGGATTTTTAATTAAAGTAGCTTTATCTAAAAAAGGTAAAATAACTATAACAACTATAGAAGCTCCCATAGCAAGAATACCACCTACTTTATCTGGTATTGATTTTAAAACAGTATAAAATGGTAAAAAATATCATTCAGGAACAATACTTTTTGGAGTAACGAAAGGATTAGCTTGTTCATAATTAGCTGGGTGCATAAAAGCGTTAGGTCTAAAAAAAATAAAATAACTTAAAATAAATAAAAAGATAAAAAATCAAAATAAATCTTTATTTAAAAAAAATGGAGTAAAGTTTATATTATCTTGTGATTTAGTTCCTATAGGATTAGAAGATCCTTCTTCATGTAACACTACTAAATGTACTACAGTTAAAAAAGATACTACTAAACCAGCTATAAAATGAATACTGAAAAATCTTGTTAATGTAGGTTTACTTACAGTAAATCCTCCTCAAATTCATTCTACTAATTCTTGTCCTATAAATGGAACAGAAGAAAAAAAATTTGTTATAACAGTTGCAGCTCATAAACTCATTTGACCTCAAACTAAAACATATCCAGAAAAAGCAGTTAACATTAATAAAACAAAAATTGAAATACCAGAAAGTCATAAATTAACTCTAGTATAACTTCTAAAATATAATGCTTTACCCATATGGATATAAATAAAAAGAAAAATAAAAGATGCAACATTAACATGAACATAACGAATAAATCACCCATAATTAACATCACGCATTATTCTCTCTACTGAAAAAAAAGCATAATTAACGTCACTATTATAAAAAAAAGATAAAAAAACTCCAGATAAAACTTGCATTGCCATACAAAAACCTAATAAACTTCCAAAACTTCAAAGAACAGATAAATTTATTGGTGTAAAGTAATTTTCTGAATGTTTTTTTACAATGTAAAGTGCTTCTTGGAATTTATTTCTTCTCATTTATATATTTACTTACTAGAAAAAACTTTTTCAAGTTTGCTATTTCAAGCGTCAATATTTAAGTCTTTATAAATATTAAGTCCTACTAAGCTAGGGTTATCTCTTACAGCTTGTGCAATATCATCTTTAAAGTTTTTAGTTTCTAAGATAGAATATTTATCAAAAAAACCTGCAGTACTTAAAGAAATTAAAAGTAATTGAGCTTCAATATTAAGAGCTTCAATAGCACCTTGTTTTACTTGTTCTAATAATCTTTTACCTCTATGAATAATTTGTTTAATAGTAGCAGATACTCCATCAAATACTTCAAATCTTTTAAATTCATCATATTCAATTAAAGCATTTTTAAAGGTAGAAGCTAATTTTTTAACAGGTAAAATTTGAGCTTTAGAACCGATTCTACTAACAGATAATCTTATATTAATACCTGGTTTAATATTATTTAAAAATAAATCTTCATCAACAAATATTTGACCATCGGTAATAGAAATAACATTAGTTGGAATATATGCAGTAATATCACCACCTACAGTTTCAATAACAGGTAAAGCAGTTAAAGAACCACCATAATATTGTAAAGATAATTTAGCTGATCTTTCTAATAATTTAGAGTGTAAGTAAAAAACATCACCAGGGTAAGCTCCTCTAGTTGGTACTCTTTCTAATAATAAAGATGCTTGTCTATAACAAACAGCTTGTTTAGATAAATCATCAAAAATAATTAAAGCGTCTTTTCCTCTATCTCTAAAATATTCAGCAATAGTACAACCTGAGTATGGTGCTAAGAATTGAAGGTTTGCTGAATCATCTGCAGTAGCAGATACAATAGTAGTATATTTTAAAGCGTTAGTTTTTTTAAAAATAGAATATATTTTTGCAATACTAGATTTTCTTTGTCCTATAGCTACATATACACAATATAAATATTGTTTTTTTTTTTTTAAGTCAGTATCTATATTTTGAGATAAAATACTAGTTAAAGCAATAGATGTTTTACCGGTTTGTTTATTACCAATAATTAATTCACGTTGTCCTCTACCGATAGGGAATAAACAATCGATAACTAATACTCCAGTGTGTAAAGGTTGATTAACACTACCACGAGTAATAATACCAGGACCTTTTTTTTCAGTTAATGATTTCATGTTACCTAAAGTAGATGCATTTCCTTGACCATCTAAAGGTGTACCTAAACTATCTACGATTCTACCTAATAATTTAGATCCAACAGGAATCTTTAATCTTTTATATGATCTATAGATTATTTGTCCTATAGCAATACTTTTAGTAGATCCAAAAAACATTATACCAGTTTCTAATTTAGTTAAGTTAAAAACTAAACCATATAATTTTGTAACAGTAACAGTATTATCAGTAGTAGATTGTTTTAATCTTCTAACATAAACTAATTCTCCTAATTTAACAGAGTTTAATCCATTAGCTTTAATAATACCATCATATTTGGTTAAAATTTTACCAGTATAAATAGAAGTTAAACCATATTCTTTTTTATTAGCTTTTACTTGTGCTTGTTTTAAAGATTTGTGAAAAGTTGATAAATAGTTATTTTGAAAATTCTTTTTTATATAATTTTTTTTTCAATATTGAAAGATTACTTTATTTGTCATAAAATAGATAAAATCTCTAATAAAAGTTTTTAAAAAAATTATTATAAATATTACTATAATAATATATATTAAATAAAAAATTTAGTTGAAATTAATTTTTTAAATTTATAAAAGTATAGATTTTAATTTTTAACAAATATTTTCATTTAATCACATACTTATTAAAAGAACAAAAATAAAAGCTTGCATACAAGCCATAAATCATTCTAATAAGGTTAGAGAAAAAATAACTACAATAAATATAATAGAAAATAATAATAAATAAAAATTAAAAGATTTTAAAAAAATACTTAAATAAGAAACTAATAAGTGTAATAATATATGTCCTGCTAAAATATTAGCAAATAATCTTATAGCTAAGCTAAAAATTTTAATAAAATAAGAAATAATTTCAATAAAACATAAAAATCCTGTAATTAAAAAAGGAATATTTTGTGGTAAAAATAAATCAAATCATGCTTCTTTTTTAATAGTAAGACCATAAAAATTATATACAAAAGACATTCAAAAAGATAAAAAGATAGTTACAAAAAAAATACTATTAAAAGCTACAGTTTCTGGAATTAAACTTAATACATTAGATAATAAAATAAAAAAAAATAAAATAAATAATCAATTTAAGAAATTAATTTTTTTAAAAAATAATGCAGTTTTTAAATTTTGGTTAAATCCATTTAAAAAATTATAAAAAATAATATTGTTTTGAGTATTTTTAAAACTTACATAAAAAAGTATAATTGCGGTAAATAAGATTAAAAAAATTAAAAATCTTACTTTATGAAAAAAAATTTGATTAAGGATTGAATGAAATATTTGAAATTTAGAATCAACTAAATTATAAACATTTAAATTTTTTGAATAAAGATCGAAACTTTCCATTAATAATAATAAAGATTAAAATAATATGGTAATAATTAAAAAAATATTAATTTTTATAATTGAAACTTTTTAAAAAAAAAATTTAGAAAAATTTGTTTAAATTTAATTTTTAATAGCGTTTAAAAGTGTACTATTATTATTAAGTCACTCATCTTTTTGAAAAATATCTTGAGCTTCTTTTCCATCTATAACAATAGGCATAAAACCATGAAAAATACCACAAATTTCACTACATTGTCCATAATATAATCCTTTATGAGAAATTTTAAAATCTATTTCATTTAAACGACCAGGACAAGCATCTATTTTTATTCCTAAAGCTGGTACAGCTCAACAATGTAATACATCATTTGATGTAACTAAACAACTAATATTTACTTGAATAGGCATTGTTAATTTATCAGATACAGATAATAAACGAAAATTTCCTTTTATTAAATCTAAATCGTCAACTAATCTTGACTCAATAAATACATTTGAAAGAATACTATTATTATTACCATGTAAAAATACATCTTTTGATTCTACTAAACTTCCTGAAGTACTATTAATTACTGAAGTATTTAAAAGTTCATTTTTAGGAAATTTTCATGTATTATATTCATAAGCTCATCATCATTGATTACCAATAATTTTAAAAATAACACTAGAAGTAGTTAATGGTTGATAATGTAAAATTAAAGTTAATGATGGTATTGCAATAGATAATAAGAATAAACATGGTACAATAGTTCAAAATATTTCTAATTGAGTATTGTGATTTACTTTATAAGGTACTTTTTTACCTGATGGGCTATAAGTTGGTCTTAAAAATAAATAATTAATTCTAAATAAAAATCAAAAAACAAAGATAGATAATAATATTAAATAATGAAATATATTATGGTGTAAATCAATTAATTTTTCCATAAAAGTTGATGCTGGAAAATTAAAAAAGTATTCATAAGGAGCAGTTCATGCTTTTTGAAATAAATAAAAATGTTTAGCATCTGCATTTGTAGTTAAAAATTCAATAGATTCATTGTTAGTGTTAAAATTATCAATAATACTATTAATAGAATTTTTATGAATATTATTTTCAGATATTATTTGTTTAGGATTTAATTTATCTTTTGAAATAGGAAAATTACTTGTAAGTGGAAGAATATTGTATGTTAAATGTCATGAACTTTTTTTTAATAATTGATTTTGAGAACTAAATAAATCATTTATTAAAAAAATAAGTAAAACAATAGCTATAACGGAAACTAAAGAACCAAAAGATGCTATTTCATTTCAATGATAATAACTATCAGGATAATCAGGTATTCTTCTAGGCATTCCTGCAAACCCTAAATAGTGCATAGGAAAAAAAGTAATATTAACCCCTCAAAAAAAAATTCAAAAAATTAAATCAGCTCAAAAAAAATCATATGCTCAACTTGTAATTTTTGGAATTCAAAAAAAAAAACCAGCTAATACAGAAGAAACAGCTCCCATAGATAAAACATAGTGGAAGTGAGCAACAACATAGTAAGTATCATGAAATGCTACATCTAAACCTGCATTTGCTAAAATTAAACCAGAAAATCCACCAATAGAAAATAAAAAAATAAAAGCTACAACAAATAAATAAGGAATACCGATAACAATAGAACCACGTCACATTGTAGCTAATCAGCTAAATACTTTTATACCTGTAGGTATAGCAATAATCATTGTTGCTGCTGTAAAATATGCACGAGTATCTATTTCTAACCCTACAGTATACATATGGTGAGCTCAAACGATAAAACCTAAAAAGCCTATACTTAACATTGCATATACCATACCCATGTAACCAAATATAGATTTATTAGTAAAAGTTGATAAAATTAAACTAATAATACCAAAACCTGGTAAAATTAAAATATAAACTTCAGGGTGACCAAAAAATCAAAATAAATGTTGAAATAAAATTGGATCTCCACCACCTTCACTTTCAAAAAAATTAGTATCAAAATTTCTATCTGTTAATAACATTGTAATACCTCCAGCTAATACTGGTAATGATAATAATAATAAAAAAGCAGTAATTAACATAGATCAAGGATATAATCCCATTCTACTAAAAATTAAGCCTTCAGATTTCATATTAAACATAGTAGTAATAAAATTTAAAGCTCCTGCAATAGAAGATACCCCAGCAATATGTAAACTAAAAATACTTAAATCAACAGCACCACCTGAGTGAGCAATGTTACTACTTAAAGGTGGATATAAAGTTCAACCAGTACCTACTCCGGATTCAACTATTGTAGAAGTAATTAATAAAATTAAAGAAGGAGGTAATAATCAAAAACTCATATTATTTAATCTTGGAAAAGCCATATCAGGTACTCCTAACATAGTTGGAATAAATCAATTTCCAAAAGCCCCCACTAAAATAGGCATAACCATGAAAAAAATCATAATTAAAGCATGAGCAGTAACAATTACATTATATAATTGGTTGTTACCATGTAAAATTTGAGCTCCAGGGAATTCTAATTCTAATCTAATTAAAATAGATAATAAAAGTCCAATAATACCAGAACAAAAACCAAAAAATAAATATAAAGAACCAATATCTTTATGGTTAGTTGAAAAAAATCATCTTTTAATACTATAAGGTAAATTAGTAAAATTATAAAATGGTCTAAAAAAACTTAAAACTTGTCTACTAACAATTAATTCTTTTTTTAATATAAAAAAAAAACTAAAATATACTGAAATTAATAAAAATAAAGTAGTTAAAAATATAAACATTAATTTAAAAAAAATTATTAAGTAAATTTATAATAAAGAACTAAAGATGATGATGGTTGTAAAGATAATAATTCTAAATTAAAAAAAAAACCATCAAATAAATAAATATTAAAAATAAAAAAAAGAAAAAAAGAACAAGAAACAGGTAATATTTTTTTTCAACAAATATCCATTAGTTGATCAAATCTATATCTTGGTAGTATAGCTCTTACAACAATAAACATACATGCTACAAAGATAGTTTTAATAAAAAACATTACATTATAAAAAGTTGTATCTAAATTCCCAAATATAAATAAAAAATCAGGGATAAATCAACCTCCAAAAAAAAAAATAACAAAAATACAAGAATTTAATAACATATTTGTATATTCACCTAAAAAAAATAAAGCAAAATTAATTGCTGAATATTCTAAATTATAACCAGCAACTAATTCAGCTTCAGCCTCAGGTAAATCAAACGGCGTTCTATTTGTTTCTGCTAATATAATAATAAAAAAATAAATAGTTGTTGGTAAAAAAACAAAACAATTTCAATAATTATTTTGATATAAAACAATATCTATTAAATTAAATGTACCATTTAATAAAAAAATAGGCAAAAGTAATGTTATAAAACACATTTCAAAAGAAAAAACTTGAGCTGCTGCTCTTAAAGATCCTATTAAAGTATATTTTGAATTACTTGTTCAACCAGCTAAAATAATACCAAATACATTAAAAGAAGATATACTTAAAAAAAAAAAAAAATTTAAATATTCATCAAAATAAGATCTAGTAAATGTAAAACAAATAAAATTTAAAGATATTAGACTTAATAGAAAAGTTAAAATAGGAGCAAATAAAAATAAATAAAATACAGCTCTTAAGGGTCTAATTTGTTCTTTTAATATAGCTTTTAAACCATCAGCAAATGGTTGTAAAGCTCCTCAAAACCCCACAACATTAGGTCCAGTTCTTCTTTGAATAGAAGCTATTATTTTTCTTTCTGCCAAAGTATAAAAAGCAACTGTAATAACAATTGGAATAATTAAAAGAACTATATATAATAAAATCACCAATTCTCTAATTTTTAGATTTATACCATTTTTACTTTATATATTTAAAATATATATATTTATATAAAATAAAAAAACTATTTGTTTATTATTACCTATATTTTCTTTAATTTATATATATAAAGATAGAAAAATATAGAGAATTAAAAATATAACAAAGTTTTAAAAAACAAGAATTTATAAAATATGTATATATAGTATATAGTAATATATATATACTTTTATATACTTGTTTTGATAGTATATATTTTTACGTAATAAGTGAAAGAAGAATAAGAACTCCTATTTAGGAGTTCTTATTCTTCTTTCATTTTAATTTTTTTTTAATTTATATAAAAAAATGTATAAAAAATATATAGGATTAAAAAAATTACAAAGTAGTAAAGGGGCGAGAGCCCCTAGAATATATATATAGTATATATATAATATGTATATAGTATGTATATATATAATATGTATATAGTATGTATATATATAATATGTATATAGTATGTATATATATATATAATTATTATATTAAATAATAATAAATTATTACCAATATAGTTATATTATATATAATATTA
>Ga0209632_10004308_pt1 | contig 12642 bp, 12 predicted proteins | sample COG_10_FD_184754 | JGI IMG/M metagenome (GOLD analysis project Ga0209632, IMG submission 184754) | Pelagic Microbial community sample from North Sea - COGITO 998_met_10 (SPAdes) (version 2) | ecosystem: Environmental > Aquatic > Marine > Neritic zone/Coastal water | place: Helgoland, sampling...
TTCCTCGTATAAAACATCAAAGCTATCTTTTAAATAAGAAAAAAAATGATCACCCGTATTAAACCCTTGATTGGTTGCAAATCGCATATCGTTGTTATCTAAAGTATAAGGAATAATCAATTGTTTTTTTTTATTTCTAGTTTCCCAATATGGTAAATCATCACTATAGGAGTCACTGTCATATAAAAAACCACCATCTTCCATAACTAAGTCTCTAGTATTGGGGCTACATCTACCGGTATACCAACCACCAGGTCTGTTCCCAAAAATTTTTTTATGAGCTTGAATAGCTAGTTTCATGTGTTTTTTTTCTTCTGTTTTTTTAATATTTTGATAGTCAATCCATCTCCACCCATGAGATGCAACCTCATAATCAGCTTCTATTATAGCTTTACAAACTTCAGGGTTTTTTTCCAAAGCCATACCGACTCCAAAAACTGTTATAGGAATTTTCTTTTCTTGAAATAATTTATGCAACCTCCAAAATCCTGCTCTTGAACCATATTCATAAAGAGACTCCATATTTATATGCCTACCTTTTATAGGCTGAGCGCCAATAATTTCTGATAAGAAAATTTCTGAGTTATTGTCACCATTTAAAACACTACTTTCAGCACCTTCTTCATAATTTAAAACTATTTGAACAGCGATACGTGCATTATTAGGCCATTTAATCTTTTGATCTTTGGAGCCATACCCAATCATATCTCTTGGATTTTTTTTAGACATAAAAAATTATAATTTACTTTATATAGTTAAACAATTTATTAATTTGAAGCAGACTCTACTTTGATGCCATCAAGCAAGTTTAAACATTTTTTAAGTTCATCCAAAACAATAAACTCATCAATTTTATGAGCTTGATCAATTGATCCAGGACCACAGACTACTGTGCTGATCCCAATTTCTTGAAATAAACCCGCTTCAGTTCCAAATGAAACAACTTGTCTAGAATTATCACCTGTTAAACTTGAAATTAATTCGCAAGCATCTGACTTATCTTCTCTATCAAACCCTACTATTTCACCAATAATATCTTTTTCAATTGATGAACTAGGAAAAATTTTTTTCATTTCGGGTAATAGCACTTCATTTGCATATTTATCGATTTCTTGATTTAAAAATACACCATCCTCTTTGACAACTGGCCTTGTTTCCCAGTTAACATGACATTTGTCTGCTATTACATTATGAGCAATACCACCAAACACACCGCCAATAGAAAGGGTAGAGTGAGGTGGATCAAAAATAGAGTCTTTAGGTGCTCTACTTTTAAGTTTCTCTCTAAGTTCAATTAATTTATTTACATATTTTGACGCATATTCAACAGCACTTACACCTTTTTGAGGTGCCGAACTATGTCCTGCTAAACCTTTGAAATAAGTTGTGTATTCGTAGCATCCCTTATGAGCATCAATAATTTTCATATTAGTTGGCTCACCAATAATACAAATACCATCTTTAATGTCTCTTTTTTTTAACTCCTCTATTAATATAGGTGCGCCCTGGCATGCTGTTTCTTCATCAAATGTAAATGAGAAATGAATATCTCTATCTAAATTTGATTTAGAATAAATAGGTGCATAAGCTAAAGCACATGCAATAAAACCTTTCATATCACACGAACCTCTTCCGTATAATTTATCATTTTTAATAGTCGCGGTAAAAGGATCAGAGCTCCAACCTTTTGAAACAGGAACAACATCAGTGTGACCTGATAAAATAATTGGCTTCTTATTATTTGAATTTTTAGCTTTTAGTGTAGCAAACAAATTTACTCTTTTTTTTTCATCATCATAAGTTCTAAAAGAAGTAGCGCCTAACTTTTTTAGGATATCATCACAATAATCAATTAATGAACTGTTATCTTCTCCTGAAATAGTTTTAAAAGCTATTAAGTCCGTTAAAATTTGAACTGAATTATCATACAATAGCTCTAAATTATTTTCTGTACTCATATTTATCAACCATTATATATTAAATATATGAAAGAACAAATCACCTTTGATATATTTGATAGAGTAGACATTCGAGTTGGTACAGTAATCTCTGTAAAGAAAAATGAAAAAGCTAGGAAACCATCTTTAGTGGTTGAGGTTGATTTTGGTAAAGAGATTGGAATTAAACAGTCATCTGCTCAAATTACTCATTATTATAATGAAGACAATTTAAAAGGAAAACAGGTAATTGGAGTATGTAATTTTCCTGAGAAAAATATTGCAGGTGTGGTATCTCAAGTTCTTATATTAGGATCAATAGATAAAGAAGGAAAAGTTACACTTGTTCATCCATCTCAAAAATCTGAAAATGGTCTTCCAATAGCTTAACCCTTATGCATCCAGAATTATTATTATTAATAGGAATTTCTTTATCATTAGGATTTACACCAGGACCAAACAATGCGGTGGCAGCATACTCAGGCTTTAATTTTGGTATCAAAAAAACTTTACCATTAATTTTAGGAGTTGGTTTTGGTTACACAATATTGATCATATTGATTAACTTTGTTTTAATATCAACTTTCAAAAATTATCCAATCATACAGGAAGTTATTAGAGTGCTTGGAACATTTTTTTTAGTTTATCTAGCTTATAAAATTTCATTTTCAAAAATTTCTTCAGATGGAAAAACAGAAAATCCAGTAAAGTTTTTTGATAAATTTTTATTTCAGTTTATAAACCCAAAAGGTGTAATGGCTGGGGTGACATTAAGTTCAAATTTTGTTGAACAAGGAGAAAACTATCTGAATCACTCTATTTGGGTGATTATAGTTTGCAGTATTACAGCATTTTTAAGTATCATTTCGTGGACGTTTTTAGGCAAGTTTTTAAGGAAATTTGCTACAAATAATAATTTTATTAAACGATTTAATTATGCTATGTCATTGCTACTTATCGTTTGTATAATAGGGTTCTACATCTAAAACTAAATGAAACCAGGAAATAAAAATTCATATAATTCTTTAAAGTCTATTAATATTAATAATAGTGAATATAAGTATTATTCTTTATCAGAAGCTGAAAAAAATGGTTTAGGTGGAATTTCAAAACTTCCAAAGTCACTTAAAGTTTTACTGGAGAATTTATTAAGATATGAAGATGATTTGTCAGTTACAAAAAATCAAATAGAAGCAATCAAAGAATGGTTAAAGACTAAAAAATCCTCAACTGAAATAGCATATAGACCAGCTAGAGTTTTATTGCAGGATTATACTGGAATTCCAGCAGTTGCTGATCTTGCGGCTATGAGAGAGGCTGTTAAAGAAAAAAATAAAGACCCAAATACTATTAACCCACTATCAGCAGTTGATCTAGTTATTGATCACTCAGTCCAAGTTGATAAGTCAGCAAATGCAAGCTCATTTGAAAAAAATGTGGATATAGAATTTCAAAGAAATGGAGAAAGATATTCTTTTTTAAAATGGGGACAACAAGCATTTAATAATTTTAGAATAGTCCCTCCTGGAACTGGAATTTGTCATCAAGTTAATTTGGAATATTTATCAAAAGTGGTTTGGTCAGAAAAATTTAAAGACGAAGACTATCTATTTCCTGATACATTGGTTGGTACTGACAGTCACACTACTATGGTTAATGGCTTATCAGTTCTTGGCTGGGGTGTTGGTGGAATTGAAGCAGAAGCTGGAATGTTAGGTCAACCAATTTCAATGCTTATTCCAGAGGTAATTGGATTTGAAGTAACTAATAAAATGCCAGAAGGCACAACGGCAACTGATTTAGTGTTGACAGTAGTAAAAATGTTAAGAGACAAGGGTGTAGTGGGAAAATTTGTCGAATTTTATGGTGAAGGTTTAAAAAATTTAACACTTGCTGATAGAGCAACCATTGCAAATATGGCTCCAGAATATGGAGCAACTTGTGGTTTTTTTCCAATTGATGATGAAACATTGAAATATTTAAAGTTTTCAGGAAGAGACAAAGAAATAGTAAATATTGTTGAAAAATATGCAAAAGAACAAGGGTTATGGGCCAGTGATGGAATTGAGTTTACTGACACATTATCTTTAGATATGTCCACAATTGTTCCTACAATTTCAGGACCTAAAAGACCACAAGATAAAGTTTTATTAACAGATGCTTCTACTGGTTTTAAAAAAGTATTTGAAGATGCTACTGAAAGAAAAGAAAAAAATGTCTCAAAAGTATTAGGTACAGATTATGAAATTAAAGATGGATCTATATTAATTGCAGCAATCACCTCTTGTACCAATACATCAAATCCTAATGTTTTAATTGGAGCTGGGCTATTAGCAAAAAAAGCTGTTGAGCTTGGATTAGAAACTAAACCATGGGTAAAAACATCATTAGCACCGGGGTCACAAGTTGTAACTGATTATTTAGCAAAAGCTGGATTAAATATATTTTTAGATAAATTAGGTTTTAACCTAGTAGGGTATGGTTGCACAACCTGCATTGGAAATTCAGGACCTTTACCAGAGGAAATCGTAAAAGCTATTGAAAAAAAGAATATATATGCTGTATCAGTATTATCAGGCAATCGAAATTTTGAAGGTAGAATATCTCCACATATTAAAGCAAATTATCTAGCATCACCGCCACTCGTTGTAGCATACGCTCTTGCTGGTCATATGGAATTTGATTTATACAATGAGCCATTAGGAAAAAGCAAAGAAGGTAAGGATATTTTTTTAAAAGATATTTGGCCATCGAATAAAGAGATAGAAGATACTCTAAGAGAAGCATTGAACGCAGAAATGTTTATTAATAGGTATTCAAATGTCTCAGAGGGTCCTAAGCAATGGCAAGAAATAAAAACTGAAAATACAAGTATTTATAATTGGGACTCAGGTTCAACCTATGTAAAAAAACCACCATTCTTTGAAAACTTAACTGATGAACCTGAAGGCTTTAAGGCAATTAAAGAAGCTAGACCACTTTTGATTCTAGGAGATATGGTTACAACTGATCATATTTCACCAGCTGGAAATATTCAAAAAGAAAGCCCTACAGGAGAGTATTTCATGGAACATCAGATACTACCAAAAGATTATAATTCTTATGGCTCAAGAAGAGGAAATCATGAGGTTATGATGAGAGGAACATTTGCAAATATTAGAATAAAAAATGAAATGGCACCCGGAACCGAGGGTGGTTTTACAAAATTATACCCAGAAGAAAAAGTAATGCCAGTTTATAACGCAGTTGAAGAGTATAAAAAAAGAGGAACTGATTTAGTAGTAATTGGTGGTAAAGAATATGGCACAGGATCTTCTAGGGATTGGGCTGCGAAAGGAACAAAATTATTAGGTGTTAAAGTTGTAATAGCAGAAAGTTTTGAAAGAATTCATAGATCAAATTTAATTGGTATGGGAGTATTGCCACTTCAATTTATTGAAGGAAAAAATAGAACCAATCTAAATTTAATTGGTTCAGAGCTAATTACAGTTATTGATATTCAAGAAGGCGTTAAACCCTTAGAGCTAGTAGAGGTTGAGATAAAATATATATCTGGAGATATAAAAAAAATTAAAACACTTTGCAGAATTGATACAAAGAATGAGTTAGAATATTATAAAAACGGTGGTATTCTGCAGTATGTACTTAGGAATATGATTTAATTATGGATGAAGAAGTAACAATTATAGACACAAATACGAGAAATGAAAAAATTAAAAATTTTTTTATTAATAATAAGAAGAAAATTATTATAGGGATTTCTATTATACTTGTTGTGATAATTGGGTATCTTTCAATTAAGGAAATAGAAAAACAAAATAAAATTAAATTAGCAAATCAGTTCAATATAATGAAGATTAATTTTGATACAGATGACAAGCAAACAACAATTAATCAATTAACAAACTTAATAAAAGAAAATGATCCTACTTACTCACCATTAGCTTTATATTTCATAATTGATAATAATTTAATAGATGACCAGAATAAGATTAATGATTTATTTGATGAAATAATAAATGAAACAAATCTAGATGAAGAAATTAAAAACTTAATTATATATAAAAAGGCATTATTTAATTCTGACTTTTATTCTGAAAGTGATTTATTACAAATACTTAATCCAATAATTAACTCAAAAAGTATATGGAGTTCACATGCGCTATACTTGATGGGTGAGTATTTTTATTCAAAAAATGAAAAACAAAAAGCAAAAAGTTTTTTTGAAAAAATTATTTCATTATCAAACAGCAATTCAGATATTATAATCAAAGCTAACAAAAGATTGAATAGAGATTTAAGTGAGTAGATTTGCTTTAGTTTTATTTCTAATAATATTTTCTTTAAATGCCTGTTCTGTTGATAGAAAAGAAGGATATAGCTGGCCTAAATCTGGTAAGATAAAAGACCCTGAAAAGACAGCTATAAAAGAACTATTTAGAGATGAAAAAAATTTAGATAAAGAATTTAATAAAACCTTAAAAATTAATTTATCTAATCAATTTCAGAAAAGCTCATTAAAAAAAAATCTTGAAAATAATATTGGTAGAGTTAATTACGATAGTCAATTAAAAAAAATTTCTAAATTTAAATTTTCTAAAATTGATAATTTTAATCAAAATCAACCAGAAGTAATATTTGATGGTGAAAATGTTATTTTTTTTAATAATAAGGGATCTATAATAAAATTTAATAATTTATCGAAAACTATTTGGGAAAAAAACCATTACACAAAAAAAGAAAGAAAGATTAAACCCTTTTTGTTTTTTGCAAAAAACAAAAATATATTAATTGTTGCTGATAATATTTCAAAATATTATGCTATAGATATACATAGTGGAAACTTATTATGGACAAAAAATAACTCTTCACCTTTCAACTCTCAAATTAAAATTTTCAAAGACAAATTATATGTAGTTGATTTTGAGAATGTTTTACATTGTTATTCTATTAAAAATGGAAATAAAATATGGAATTTTAAAAGTGAAAATGTTTTTATTAAATCTCAAAAAAAGTTATCTATATCAATCTCTGATGATATAATTTATTTCAACAATTCTGTAGGGGATATCAATGCTTTAGATGTTAATAATGGAAAATTAATATGGCAATTACCTACCCAAAATAACCAAATTTATGAGGATTCTTTTTTATTAAAAAGTTCAGATTTAGTTGTTACAAAAAAATCAATTCTATTTTCTAATAATAGAAATGAATTTTATTCAATTGATAAAAGATCAGGAATACTTAATTGGAGTCAAAGAATTAATTCTAGTTTAAGACCAATTGTTGTTGATAAATTAATATTTACAGTTTCCCTTGAAGGTTTTTTAATTGTTATGGATAGAACAACTGGAGACATAATAAGAGTTACTGATTTATTTAATATTTTTAAAGAAAAAAAAAGATTAGATATAACTCCTATCGGATTTATTATTGGTGCTAAAAATATTTATTTAACTACTGATAATGGCAGATTATTAGTTATTGATACTGAAACTGGTAAAACAGTTAAATCAATTAAGATTGATGGCAATCAAGTATCAACACCAATCATTGCCAACAAAAATCTACACATTATTAAAGATAATATGATTGTAAGATTTGATTAACTATGTTTTTAAAGTTTTTGGAGAAACTGGGAAGAAAAAAAATAGTTTTAGATAGAGGTAAATCCCATCCAAAATATAGTCATGCAAAACCATGGATGAATAGATATTATGTTTTATTTAGAAACCGACCTAAATGGTTTCCATTTAATATTTTGATACATGAAATGCTAGCAGACGATCATGGAGAAGGAGTTCATACGCATCTTTGCCCATATATTACTATTATTTTAAAAGCTGGGTATTGGGAAACTTTAGACAGTGGAAAATATTGGAGACCGGCAGGTTATATAGGTTTTAGATCTGCAAACACTTTGCATAGAGTTGATCTCGAGCCGCACACAAGACCAATGACTTTATTCATACCTGGCCCATTTGGAATGAGAAAAGGTGAAAGATCTAAATATGGCTTAACTTTTAAAAAAAAAAATTAATCTCTTTCAGTATTTTTAAAATAAATACACTCTTAAATTACTTTTTTTTTAAAGTCTGAAAAGCTTCAAGAGCAGAAGCTCTTGCTTTTTCATGGATAACAATAGGTTCTGGATAGTCTTTACCAATTATAGTCTTAATAGCATGTTGGTATTTTATTTCCATTTCCCAAGGTTTATGAGCAAATTTTTCTGGAACTCTGCTTATTTCTGGTACCCATTTTTTTACATAAAGACCTTCCTTATCAAATTTTTCACCCTGAAGAATTGGGTTAAATATTCTAAAATAAGGAGCTGCATCTGCTCCACATCCAGCAACCCATTGCCATTGTGCAACATTACTTGCCTCATTGTAATCAACTAAGCAATTTTTAAAATGTTTTTCACCTTCCATCCAATGAATTCTTAAATGTTTTACAAGAAATGAAGCAACAATCATTCTTACTCTGTTGTGCATCCATCCAGTTTCATATAACTCTCTCATACCCGCATCTACAATAGGATATCCTGTCATACCTCTTTTCCATTTTTCCAAAAATTTTTCATTTTTAACCCAAGGAAAATTATCAAAATCTTTTCTAAGATTACCCTTAAGCATCTGAGGGAAATAATTAATTAAGCTGTGAGAAAATTCTCTCCATCCTAACTCATTAATATATTTTCTATATCCTACTTTTTTAATTTTAATTTCTTGGCATTTTTTCCAAATTGTTTCGACATGTATTTGGCCAAATTTTAAAAAAGGAGAAAGTTTTGAAGTTCCTCTAACACTAGGAATATCTCTTGTTTCTCCATAGTCTTGAATTTTATTTTTTATCAATTCTTGTAAATACTTTTTAGCCTCAAGTTCAGAAGGATTCCAATATTTTTCAAACTTTTTGTGCCAATTATTTTTAGGCAAAATTTCTTTTGTAGATATTGATTTTTTGAAAATATTTATCTTTTTTTCTTTTGCTTTAATTTTTAAATTTTTAGAAGGAGTTTTAGAAATATATAACTGTTCAGTTTTTTTCCAAAAAGGTGTAAATACTTTATATGGTGTGCCATCATCTTTAGTTATATCTTGAAATTCTACTAAAATATTACCTTTAAAATATTTATATTGAATTTCATTTTTAATAAATAGGTCTCTTATCTTTTTTCCCTTATAAATTACATCTGGCTCATAAACTTTACTCCAATAAACAGTTACATCATCTTTTTTTTTAATATTTGAAAGTACATCTAATTCATCACCTAATTGAACTTCTAATGAAATATTTAGCTTTTTTAGATCTAAATTAAAGTTTTCTAAAGATTTAAAAAGCCACCATTTTTGTGCTTCTCTTTTTCCATTAAAATTTTTTGAATTATATATGTATAGAACACTTACAAATTCATGATTTTGAGTTGCATAAGCTAAAGCTTCGTTTGCTTCAATTCTAAAATCTTCTCTTATCCAAACAATTGCTTTTTTAGTCATATTTACTTAGATTTTTTGCAATCCATCACTTAATAGTTTTTGATACATTGCTTTATCAGTTAAACCCTCACAACCAAATAAAAGTACATTTGATTTTACATTTAGTTTTAACTTATCTAAGTATTCTTTATTGTTAAACGAGCCTATTAGCGCAATAACACCTGGAACCGCACATTCTCCACCTATTATTTTTTCATCAGATAAACGAGCCTCTGCTAAAAGTGCTACGGCTGTAGAAATTGCTTCATCTGGTATAGTTAGACAATAGTTTGCTGAATTTTTCAAAATTTGCCAAGCAATGCTTGATACTTCACCACAAGACATGCCACCCATAACTGTTTCTTTTTTTATATCAACAGTAGTTGGTCTATTATTTTTAATACTTTGAAATACACAGTCTGCATTCTCTGGTTCTATAATTATAAATTGTGGAATTTTTATTGATAATTTTGCAAACCCAGCAATCATTGCTGCAGCCATTCCTCCTACACCTGCTTGAAGAAAAACATGTGTAATTGAATTCTTTTCTATTTCATCAATAATTTCTTTTACCATAATTGTATATCCAGCCATTATCAATTTCGGTACTTCTTTATAACCTTCCCACGAAACATCTTGAACTATTTCCCAGTTATTTTTGTTTGATTGTTCTATACATTCTTTTAATGAATTGTCGTAATTACCTTTAACTCTAATAACTTCAGCATCAAGATTGCGCATAGCCTCAGCTCTAGATTCACTAACAAATTCACTTATAAATATTTTACATTTTAAGCCTAACCTTTGCGCGCCCCATGCAACGGATCTGCCATGGTTTCCTGCAGTTGCAGTTGAAACTGTTATATTTTTTTTTTCACTTGCAATTTTGTAAACAGCAAAAGCTCCACCTAAGGCTTTAAATGATTTAAGATCAAATCTTTTATCTTCATCTTTGTAATAAATATTATTTAATTTTAATTCATTATTTAATTTATTTAATTTAATGAGTGGTGTAGGTGAATAATTATCCCAGCTAGATATCACCTCTATGGCTTCATCAATAAATTTTCCTGGTAGTTGTGTAAGTATATTTTTTTTATCAAAGCTATACTCTTTATTTTCTAAAAAAGATGTAATTGACCAAATATCTTTGTGAAGGATTGTTTTCATTTAAACTAACAATCAAGGGTGCTATTTTTTTCCCAGTCGGTTACTGAGCTTTTTTTATCAAATCTATCGTTTTTATTAAAATCTTCAATTTCCATTTTTTTCAATTTTATATAACTTTTTATAACATTTTCTCCAAAAGCTTCTTTTAGTTGTTTAGAATTTTCAAGAAAATCTAATGCATCTTCTATTTCATCTGGTAATTTTTTCAAGTTTGGATAATTCTTGTAATCAGTGTACATGTTACATGAAAGAGGCTCACCTGGATCAACTTTATTATTCAAACCATGAAGACCTGCTGCTATAACCCCTGCTTGAAGTAAATAAGGATTTGAAGATCCATCCATTAGCCTTAATTCAAATCTACCAGCATCTGGAACTCTAATCATATGAGTTCTATTATTACCAGTATAAGAAATGCTACTTGGAGACCATGATGCGCCTGATTTCGTTGGTGGTGCATTTATTCTTCTATAGCTATTTACTGTAGGGTTAAAAAAAGCTGAGAGTGGTTGAGCTAACTGCATTACACCACCTAAAAAATTATAAGCAAGTCTAGATATTCCTAGTTTATCACTTTCATCCAAAAATTTATTCTTTTTTTCATTCCACACAGATATGTGAGCATGACATCCATTGCCTGTTAAGTTGCTAAAAGGTTTTGGCATGAATGTTGCCCTAAGACCATGTTTTTCAGCTAAAGATTTTACCATATATTTAAAGAAGACATGTCGATCTGCTGTAATTAAACAATCATCATAATCCCAATTCATTTCAAATTGTCCGTTAGCATCTTCATGGTCATTTTGATATGGGTTCCATCCCATCTGAATCATAGCATCACAAATTTCTTTAATAAGATCATATCTTCGCATCAGTGCTGATTGATCATAACAAGGTTTTGATTGAGTATCTCTTGGATCTGCAATGCTGGTGCCGTCTTGTGAAATTAAAAAATATTCACACTCTACTCCAGATTTCATTTGTAAATTCTTTTTATCTAATTTATCTATTTGTTCTTTAAGCATAACTCGTGGAGAAGCTTTTACTGGCTTTCCGCCCATCCATAAATCTGATGCCAACCAACCAACTTCTTTATTCCAAGGTAATTGAATTAAACTATCTGGATCTGGAATAGCAAACATGTCAGTATCAGCAGGTGACATATCTAGCCATGTCGCAAATCCTGCAAATCCTGCACCATTTTTTTGCATTTCACCAATTGCTTCTGCTGGAACTAGTTTTGATCTTAAAATACCAAATAAATCCACAAAGCTTATTAGAAAGTATTTAATTTTTTTTGCTTTAGCAATTTTAGATAAATTTTTTGCCATTATTTTAAAAATGAAAATATTATTTCTTTATAATAAATTAAATTTCCACCAATAATAATTATTATAGCTGCAATAACTCCATATTTTGCTTTTGGAAAAACTACACCAATCATTTTGCTTGGTCTTTGATCTTCATTATTATTTTCTGTCATATTGAATTTTTCTATAAAAAAGGGCGCCACAATTAAGTAGCGCCCAAAGTTTATTCTATATTACCAGTCGGTAATATTACTTTTATGATCATTAGCGCCATGTCTTTTTCTAGCTAATCTTGAGAGTTTTTCACTCTCAGATATAGCAGTCAAAACATGCCAGCCAATCCAAAAAACTATACAAGCAATAACTAGTAAAGTTTCAGTAGATCCTGCTCCCGGATAAATTGCTCCGGCAACTTCATTAGCACTTAAATGATCTATCCAGTTTGTTACTGTAGCCATATATTTACTCCTTTACCTAGTTGAAGAGGCGACCGCTTTTTCAGCTTCTCTATCGTCCTCCATTATTTCATAGTCTAGTCCAGCTATTTCTACTTCACGAGGGATTCTTAATTTACCCATTCCGTTTAGCACCTTAGCTATGACGTAGCCTGGTAGCATTCCAAGAACTCCGAACATTATAATTGCTCCAAGGAATTGTCCCAGTGGATTGATTGTTGCATAGTTAAGACCATCTTCACCTGCAACCCACATTTCTCCAACACCATATCCAGATGATGGATAACCA
>Ga0209632_10004320_pt1 | contig 12625 bp, 14 predicted proteins | sample COG_10_FD_184754 | JGI IMG/M metagenome (GOLD analysis project Ga0209632, IMG submission 184754) | Pelagic Microbial community sample from North Sea - COGITO 998_met_10 (SPAdes) (version 2) | ecosystem: Environmental > Aquatic > Marine > Neritic zone/Coastal water | place: Helgoland, sampling...
CCCCGAATGATCTCAATGTAGTCGACCTGCTCGGCCGTAATGCGATCCATCTGACCACTGGTCTGATTATTCTTGCCGGCTGTTCGCTTGCCATTAATGATTATCTGACTGCCACCGCTGCCGCTGCCAAGACCTCTGCCGCCATTACCGCCTCCCTGACGAGAGCCGCCAAAGTTTCCTCCACCACCAGTAGCGGAACCCACCCCTGGTATCCGATCTAACATATCCTGTGCGGTAACCGGACTGAACTCGGCGAAGTAGCTTGCCGGATAGACAACGGTCGAATCTTCGCCCACATTATCCTGGGCACTCACTGACTGGACAGCCACGAGAAGTAGAATTAGCGTCGCAAAATGGCTTGCTAGAGTGCGAAACGGAAAAGGCTTAATGCGCATAGAGTGATCTCATTCCAGTAGGGGTGCCCAGGGTCAGCCAAAGCGATTAGAGGAGTCAGATTTAAAGATGTCGGCTGCTGTAGCTGTTGAACGTTAAATCGTCATAAATTGTTGAGTGGCGAATTATAGAAGAAGCAGCGCTTCTGGTTTGTGACAAATTGTAGGCTATTCTGCCGCTTTTACACTTTTTAAACTTCTACCCTTGTTACCGCTAGATTTCTTAAATTAGGTGGCCTGCGTTATACTTAGGCTCTATTGAGAGTAGTTGTATGAGTGACATTGAACAAGCAGAGAACAGCGAGCCCTTTGGCGAAAAGTCCCTCCTCGTCAAAATGTTAGCAGGCGACTATGGCCTTGCCACTACTTACTGGGCCCTGTACTTCGTAGGAGCTGGCCTATTCGCCGCATTCGGATCGAAGGCCGTCGACGAAGAACGCTGGATACCCTACCTACTCATGGTCGCGGTGATGATGGCCTACACAGTAGTCCTGATCATCGGCGTTCGCGCCGCCTATAAGGGTCCTCAGTTGTGGAAGGTGATGTCTAGGACATCTTCCGTATTCATGATCATCAATATTCTTATAGGCATTTCGACTCTCGGGTTTATCTACTAGAGCCAATGTGTAACAGATACCAAGCCTGTCTAACCCCAGCTTAAACTAAGGAAATCCTTTAATTGAACCAAGCACTCGAAGCTCTGCCAGCTAATTATGTACTGGTAGTCAAAAAAGACTGTCCTACTTGCACCTTGATCGAACCGGTCATTCGGGCTCTGGCGGGAAACACAGCACTTTCCCTGAAAGTTTATGTACAGGACGACCCCTCGTTTCCAGCGAACCTAGACGGCGTAATCGACGATTCTAGTCTAGAGTATTCGTATCAGTGCGACATTGAAGTTGTTCCAACCCTAATTCGCCTCACAGATGGCTTCGACGCGCAATCTGAAGAGTCTCGAATCTATGGCTGGGATAAGGAGCAGTGGCAGAGTTTCACCAAGATAGAAGGCCTGGGCGCCGAGCTTGTTAATTTTAAACCTGGCTGCGGATCCAAGACGCAAGACCCTGGCATGAGCGAAGTCTTAGCACTGCGTTTCGGCAAACAGATATTACAAGCTCGTGCCGTTGAGCTGGCCGAGGCCGAAGACATCATGGAGGCCTGCTACGAGCGAGGCTGGAGCGATGGTCTGCCGGTAGTGCCGCCTACTCCCCTTCGCGTTATGCGCATGCTAAATGGCAGTGCACGTGATGCCGCCGAGATTGTCGGCAAAGCGCCCCCTGACAACGTGCCTTGCACCATTGAGAAGATCGCAATTAACGCGGTCATGGCCGGTTGCAAACCCGAATACTTCCCCGTTGTTATCGCCAGTGTCGAGGCAGCCTTGCAAGATCGCTTCTGTATGCACGGCCTACTCTGTACGACCTATTTCTCTTCACCTGTGATGATTGTCAACGGGCCGATTACAAAACAGATTGGTATGAACTCAGGCGTCAATGCGCTTGGCCAGGGTAATCGTGCTAACGCTACAATAGGCAGAGCATTACAGCTAATAATCCGTAACGTCGGCGGTGGTGTCCCTGGTGGTATCGATCGAGCAAACATGGGCAACCCGGGCAAATACACCTACTGTTTCGCCGAAGATGAGGTTGATGAGAACTGGCAAAGTCTCTCTATGGATCGTGGCTTCGGCCGCAAAGACTCTGTTATCAGCCTGTTCGCGGGCGACGGTCTGCAACCGGTGCTCGATCAACAATCGCGCACGCCACACTCACTAGCCAAGAGCATGGCAATGAGCCTTCGTAGCGTGGCACATACCAAACTATTCGGCATAGCAGATGCGATTCTCGTGGTCTGCCCAGAACATCGCCGTGTTTTCCGTGAAGGCGGCTGGAACAAAGAAGATCTCCGCACAGCACTGTATGAAGAACTAATGACTCCTGGCGCCGAAATTATCCGTGGGGCCAATGACATAGCCGAGGGAATACCGGCAAAGTTCAAAGACAAGATGATCAACAAATTTCGCGACGATGGCTTGCATATCGTTACCACTGGTGGCACGGCAGGTATGTTCTCTGCCATCATCGGTGGCTGGGTTGCCTCAGGTGAACGTGGCAGCCAGCTAACATCACAAAAAATTTAACCTTAGGTTGTAATTAGGGCATCTCTGAACAACGCGGATGGGTGCTTTAGGCCCCGCCCGAAGGGGCTTACAAGCGAGCCCGCCCTCTTCGTTGACACTTTTTGGCGTACGGACGTATGCCAGCAAAGTGACGTCTCGATGGCAAGCTCGCCTGTAAGCTTGAGTGCCAGCCGCGTTGTTCAGAGGCGCCCTAAGAATCGACACACGCACTAAACTGAAACTGAAGAGGTACACTATGCAAAGCACTACCACCCTTCTGGATCCGACTGCGGAGCTGCAGAGCGCAGCGCGGCAGTTGTTACCCAGGCTACAGAGTATAGCCGGCGCCACCGTTGGCTTGTTGGATATCTCCAAGCCCCGTGGCAAAGAATTTCTAGATGAAGTGCAGAAGCATCTGGAAGAAGCCGGCGCGAAGGTAAAGCGCTATTCCAAGCCCACCTTCACTCGTGTAGCGCCGACAGAGCTAACGCAGCAAATTAGCGTCGAGTGTGACGCAGTAATCGAAGGACTCGCCGACTGAGGCTCATGTACCTCGTGCAGTTTGCATGACATCATGGACTTAGAAAGCAGAGGACTTCCGTCAGGCTTCGTCGCCTCAAGAGAATTTGTCGACGCCGCTGCCGCACAGGGAAAGTCTCTGGGCATTACGCCGGCGAGCGTGTTCGTTGCACATCCGATTCAGGATCGAACTGATGAAGAAATGGTGCAACTAGCACTTAAGTCGATCGACGCGATCACAGCAATGATTTGTGACAAGAGCCAGTAAAAATTTTGATTTCAAGTTAAGTGAAGCAAAGCTAATTAAATAGCCGCGCGAACTTTATAAATAGATGGACAGAGGAAGAGTAGAATGAGCAGAGAAGCAGTAATTGTATCAACAGCACGCACTCCAATCGGTAAAGCCTACAGAGGCGTATTCAATGATACGGACGCCCCTACATTGGGAGGACATGCAATTGCTGCAGCCGTTGAACGCGCGGGCATCGATCCCGGCGAAGTCGATGACGTAGTAATCGGTTGTGCCATGCAGCAAGGGTCTTCTGGCAACAACATAGGCCGCACGGCTGGTGTTGTAGCAGGACTACCGAGTTCTGTAGCCGGCATGAGCGTAGACCGCCAATGTGCCTCCGGCATGATGGCTATAGCTACTGCAGCGAAGCAGATCATCGTTGATGGCATGCCTATTGTAGTTGGCGGTGGTCTGGATTCGATTTCCCTTGTAGCAAATGAGCACCGCAATTCCTATCGCGCGCAAGACCCTAATGTACTAGCTAGGTCTCAACACGCCTATATGTCCATGATAGAGACAGCCGAAGTAGTAGCTAAGCGCTACGGAGTGTCGCGCGATGCACAGGACGAATATGCTCTTCGGTCGCAACAGCGAACAGCTGCCGCACAACTAGCCGGCGCGTTTGACGATGAGATTGTACCCATGGCTTCTAAGATGCTGTTCATGGACAAGGAAACAAAAAAGCAAAGCGTACATGAGACCCTGCTGGAGAAGGATGAGGGAAATCGTCCTACAACGACACTCGAAGGCCTACAAGGCTTGAAGCCGGTATATGAAGGCGGCGTAATCAGCGCCGGTAATGCCAGTCAGTTATCTGATGGCGCGTCTGCTTCCGTGGTTATGGATAGCAAATTGGCCGAGCAGAAAGGTTTGCAGCCACTTGGCGCCTATCGCGGTATGGCTGTTGCTGGCTTGGAGCCTGATGAGATGGGTATCGGTCCAATCTACGCTGTGCCTAAGTTGCTGGAACGCAATAATCTGAAGATGGATGACATCGGACTTTGGGAGTTGAACGAGGCATTTGCGGTACAGGTAATTTACTGCCGCGACCAATTGGGTATTCCTGATGAACTGCTCAACGTAAATGGTGGTGCCATCTCAATTGGGCACCCTTTCGGTATGAGCGGCGCACGCATGGTCGGACATGCCCTTATCGAAGGCAAGCGACGCGGCGTTAAATACGTTGTTTGTACGATGTGTGTAGGTGGCGGAATGGGCGCTGCTGGGCTATTTGAGGTTTACTAGCGATTAGTCTAAGTACACATTGAGTCAAGAAAGTTAATCGTGGCTGCCTCATCAAACGCGGATGATGGCAGCCGCTGATTGCTCACTGACTCTACTTTGATTACGTTAATAGCATCTAGAACGATTCGACCAAACTGCTCATCAACGTTGTCCTTGAATTCGGCATTCGCCGAAATGTATAACGTAATTCTATCTGCAAGATCACGCAGGAAGCTCAAACTTAACTGCGCCCGCTCTTGGATTGTCATCCTGCCATTTTCCGGGTCTCTATAAAATCGGCACATGGCACTTTCGCTGTTAAACTCTCGGCTGAAACTGCGCTGTGACTCATCAAGAAGTGCAATAAAGAACTCTAGGTCCGAACCATCGATACCCGGGTTATTTACCAGCCGGCCGCTTCCGCGAAAAGTCTGTAGCGTACTAGAAATATAAGTAAAACTCGCCTGAGCATCTTCAATGCCCTCTGCAGCATTCAGCCACGGCGAAAGGCAAGCCAAGGACGAGAAACAGCAGACTTTTAGGAGAGAGGGCATTTTATTCTTCTTTGAAATATCTGAGCAGGCTCAGTTTAGCCAGGACCAACAAGGTTATAGGGGTTTCCATATAGATCTCGAATAATCCCAGAAAGCCCCCAGGGAACCTCTTCCGGTGGCGCGACGATTTCGACACCTTCTCGCGCTAATCGCGCCATATCTGAAATGCAATCGGTACTGCTTAAGACTGTCATTAGATTCGTGCCCACTCTGCTGTTGTCTGATTCTTCACGCACTAGCACCAAGGTGAACTGTGTCGCAGCATTCCCAGCGGGACAGACCGTTAGCCAGCGCATCCCTTGCACCACTGCATCATTGTCCATGCAAACTTCAAAACCCAACTTCTGCTGATACCACGCCAGTGCTTCATCCTGATCTGTGACATACACGGTAATGTGGGATACCCGACTTATTGTCATCCGCGAATCTCTTCGTTGGTGAACTTTCTATTGGTCTATGTGTGAATCTCTCTACTGATCATAGGAACGCACCGTACCTCTTCCTGATTTTTTATCGCCGGTTTTCTTCTTCTGCAATATTCGTCTCTCTTTCGATGCCCTGCCCGGCCGCGTCGCAATTCTCTTCTTGTCTACATGGGTAGCCGCCGCAATTAATTTTTCTAAACGCTCTACCGCATCCTGCTTGTTCTTTTCCTGGCTTCTGAAGCGCTGCGCCTTAATGACGACACAACCTTCGCTATTGATTCGGCTATCAGCATAGACCAACACCCTATCTTTAATTTCCCGGGCGAGGCTAGAGCGCCGCACATCGAAACGAAGCTGCACTGCCGTGGACACTTTATTGACATTCTGACCACCAGGTCCGCTGGCACGAATAGCGGAAAATTCGATCTCAGATTCTGCGATTTTAACCATTAGACATTCAGCTAGTTGTTTGCCGGTGGAAGATGTGGATTGAGCAGCTAAGCTGGACTAACCTAGCGGCTCGTGAGGGCAGTATATTCGGTTCGGGTCTGTATAACAGCCACAAGTCGCAACAGATTGAAATAAATAGAGTTAGTTACCAGATCAGCAGAAGATTCTATCACCTTGTCGCACAGGGATGCTGATATCTTGATTCACGCTGGCTACTAGGTTACTGTCGATATTCGCTGCCGTTACCGTAGCTGGTAGCCACACTATAACTATGAAAAGTACCGCATCGCTTATGAAAAATTCCCAACTGCTCACCAAAATTTTTGGCTCATGTCGCAAGCCACTGCTGGCCATCAGTCTGGGCTGCGTATTCATCATTAGTAACACTAGTTCCGCTCAAGAACCGGTGCGAATCGCCTTTATGGATCCGCTATCTGGAACTTTCGCATCGATAGGCAACACCGGTAAAACAATCTTAGAGTTCGCAGCCGACTACTTCTACAATTCCAAGGGCGGGATTTTAGGAGGGCGTATGATCGAGATCGTTCCTCTTGATAACAAGCAGAGTCCTACTGAGACTCAGCTACAGTTTCGCAGAGCGATAAGTGATGACCTTCACATTATCTTTCAAGGAAATAGCTCGGCAGTTGCCAGCACTCTGAGCCAGACTATCTCTCGACATAACCGACGCAACCCCGAACAAGAAGTCTTGCAGATCAATTATTCTGCCGTAGACCCTATCCTTACTGAGGACAACTGCAGCTTCTGGCATTTCCGTTTCGATGCACATGCAAATATGAAGCTAGACATCTTAACCGATTTTATTGCTGCTGATGAAGACATCAAAAGTATGTACATCATCGGTCAGGACTACTCTTTCGGACAGGTAGTATCAGACACTACAACCCGATTACTCAATGAGAAACGTCCAGATATCGAAATTGTCGGTAATGAGTTTCATCCTATCGGTCAGGTAAAAGATTTTACACCCTATGTAACCAAGATCGTTTCCTCCGGTGCCGATGCCGTTATTACCGGAAATTTTGGTGCGGACATGGTTTCCCTAGCTCGATCCATAATCGATTCTGGTCTAGATATACCTATCTACACTTTCTATGCCGCCTACGACGGAATTACGGCCACTCTCGGTGAAAGTGGCAAGGACAGGATCAGACTGGTTCACAACGGAGTGGCAAACCCCCTTCCCACGGAGGCAAGAAAGCAGTTCAACCGCGATTTCAAGATAGCGCATCCCAACAGTGATGTGACTCAGCCACGTATAGTCAATGCACTACAGATGGTTGTGACAGCTATGGAAAAGACACAAAGTACTGATCCTTATGCTATAGCCTTGGCACTGGAGGACATGCGTTTCACTACGATGGGGGGCGAAGAGATTTGGATGCGCGGCGAAGATCATCAGATTTTCCAACAACTCAGCGTTTCGGTACACACAGACGAAGGTGTCGAGTTCGACGCTGATAATTCTGGCTTCGGACTAGTTACGGAATACCAAGTCCCCATGGAAGAAACTATTTTAGAATCTAGCTGTCAGATGAGACGCCCAAGGCGCTAAAAAACCTAAAAACTCGAACTGCAGTAAGCACTAAAGCAACAATCATCCAACGACAGTTAAAAGCAGTTAAATTCTAAGGCCAGCATGCTAGAAGTTCTTATTTTTGCCACACTAAATGGCCTCGTTACCGGATTCTTGTTGTTCATGCTAGCCAGTGGACTAACACTGATCTTCAGCATGATGGGCGTGCTTAATTTCGCCCACGCCAGCTTCTACATGCTAGGCGCCTACTTCGCTTATTCCCTTAGTCTCTATTTCGGTTTCTGGACCGGACTGATCTTCGCGCCGATCGTAGTTGGCGTATTGGGTGCCATGGTCGAACGCTATGGCCTGCGGCGGGTTCATCAATCCGGTCACGTTGCGGAACTCGTATTTACCTTCGGTCTTGCCTTCCTTATTGAGGAGTCCATACAGTTTTTCTGGGGTCGCGATACGAAGAACTATCAAACACCCGAACTCCTAGACTTTCCTTTATTCACATTGCTAGGCCAAGAATTCTCCGCCTATCGCGGCTTCATGATGACGATATCTATCGGTATCTTTATTGGGCTCTACTACGTTCTTACCAAGAGCCGAGTGGGCATCATTATTCAAGCGGCTATCACGCACCCACAGACAGTTTCTAACCTCGGCCACAACGTGCCATTGATTTTCATGGGTGTGTTCGGGATGGGCACGGCACTGGCAGGCTTAGCAGGCGTAATTGCCGGACCTGTACTAACTACATTCCCTGGCATGGCGACTGTGCTAGGTAGTATCGTGTTTGTCATCGTAGTCATTGGTGGCCTGGGCTCTCTCGCCGGCGCGTTTATCGCTTCCTTATTAATAGGTCTGCTGCAGTCCTATGCGATCGCCTCCGATGTAGGCATGCCTGACCTGCTCAACTTGCTTGGCGTCTCCTTCGAGCGCGGTCATCCGTTGAATGACCTCTGGACGATGAACCTCCCGCAAATTGCCCCGGTACTGCCGTATCTATTATTAGTTCTCGTGCTGATTTTTAGGCCCACCGGCTTAATGGGTAAGCGAGAAGAATAATGGCCCTACTGAAGAATTCATCGATTTGGATTGCCTTTTTAGTTACGCTGTTAGGGCTTCCACTTGTATTCGACTCCATACTCGCTATCTCGATAATGAATCAGATAGCTATAGCTATCGTATTCGCCCTTAGCTACAACATGCTACTTGGCCAAGGTGGAATGCTCTCCTTCGGGCATGCCGTCTATTTCGGTTTGGGTGGCTTTCTCTCAGTTCACGCATTGATTCTCATCGAATTCGAGACCATGGTGTTCTCTATTCTTTGGATTCCCTTAATAGGCGGGGTGTTCGGCCTTCTCGCTGGGGTATTTATTGGCAGTTTCTCTACCCACAAAGCCGGCACCGTATTCGCAATGATTTCTCTCGGCATCGGCGAGCTCATCGCGGCCTCTTCGCTTATTTTCTCCAGCTTCTTCGGTGGCGAGGCTGGCATCAGCGGCGATCGCACCTTCGGCCCGACGTTTTTCGGGTTCGACTTTGCACAGAATATCGAGATCTACTATGTCGCCGCCGTCTGGGCCTTTATCGCCACGGTATTTATGTACCTGTTCACACAAACCCCAGCGGGAAGAATGGCGAATGCTGTGCGTGACAACCCTGAGCGTGCCGAGTTCGTTGGCTACAGTTCGAGAAAGGTCCGCTTCATTTCCTTCTGCGCCTCTGGCCTTTTTGCAGGAATCGCTGGCGGGTTGTTTGCTCTTAACTACGAATTCATAACCGAAGAAAACTTGAACGCTGCAACCTCCGGCCGTGTGCTGCTGATGGCTTACATCGGCGGCTTAGGCTATTTCATCGGCCCGATAATCGGCGCGGTAGTGCTGACACTGATGAATTCACTACTCAGTAACTATTCCGAACTTTGGATGTTGTATCTGGGCATCATGTTTCTATTAACCGTCATGTTTCTTCCACGAGGCTTTGCCGGATTCTTCATGATGCATCAACTAGCTTGGATTCGTGGCAACATGAAAATGCTGATCAAGCCCTACATCATCACCGGCATTCCTGCCGTGCTATTCGCAGTTTGCGTCATCGCACTTATCGAGATGAGTCATACTGAAGACGAGGTTTTTCACTACCTCGCACTAGAGTTGAATCCCGCCAGCCCAATCACCTGGATCGTTCTGCTTGGCATTGCCGGCGGGGCCTTCTATGCAGTTAAGCGGTCTCTGCTGCAACTGAATGACGCATGGGAGACCGCCAACGCGATCCCCAAGGAAGAGGAGGCCTAGAGTATGGCTATTCTTTCTTTAGTCGACGTCAAAAAGAACTTCGGTATAACGGAAATCATTCGCGGTGTCTCTCTCGATATAGTTGAAGGTGAAAAGCACGCCATCATCGGGCCCAATGGCGCCGGAAAATCCACGCTGTTCCATCTCATCAGCGGGCGCTACAACGTTACCGCCGGAAACATACGCTTCAAGGAAGAGCATATAGAGAACAAGCCACCTTACGAGATTGCAAGAATGGGTCTCGCGCGCAGCTTTCAGGTTACCAATATATTCTCTCGCATGAGCGTATTTGAGAATATTCGTTGCGCCCTATTCTGGTCAATGGACTACGGTTATTCCTTCTGGCACCTTTTAGGCCGGCAAACAGAATTGAACGATGCGGCTATGCATGTACTGGAGCAGATTGGCCTAACTGACAAAGCAAAATTTCCTTCTGGAGAACTCGCCTACGCACAGCAGAGGGCGCTAGAGCTGGGGATCGCCATCGCCAGCGGTGCAGAACTTATAATGCTAGATGAGCCCGTTGCGGGCATGAGCCATAGCGAAGCGCAGAATACAGTCGAGTTAATCCGTAAAATTACCGAGGGAAAGACGCTGATTATGGTTGAGCACGATATGAATATCGTCTTTGATGTAGCGGATCGCATCTCAGTCCTCGTCTACGGCGAAATTATCGCCACAGACAGCCCCGAAAACATTCGCGCCAACCCCAAGGTGCAAGAAGCCTATCTCGGCGAGGTACCCAGTGCTTAAAGTAAGCGACCTTCATGCCTTCTACGGCAAGAGCCACATACTGCAGGGCGTCAACTTTGAAGTTGCCGAGGGCGAAATCGTTAGCCTGCTCGGGCGTAACGGTGTCGGCCGTTCCACGACTGTCAAAACCATAATGGGTGAAGTCGCACCCCAAGGTTCTATCCAATTCAAAGGGAATGAAATAGCTGGCAAGAAGAGTTTTGAGATCGCTCATCTCGGACTGGGCTATGTTCCTGAAAATCGCGACATCTTCCCCACACTTACTGTCAGGCAGAATCTTGTACTCGGCATGAAATCAAATCAGCCAACCGGCCGCTGGAACATCGATGAGATGTTCAGCATGTTTCCAAATTTAGCTGAACGCGCCGATGTTCCCGGTGGCGCACTAAGTGGTGGCGAACAGCAGATGCTGTGTATGTGTCGCACACTAATGGGTGACCCTGATATGATCATGATCGATGAGCCTACCGAAGGCTTAGCGCCGAAAATTGTCGCGCAGCTCGCGCAATTACTGCAGGAAATCGCAAAACGAGGCGTATCCATTCTCTTAGTGGAACAGAAGCTGTCAATCGCCCTGAAGATTTCTAATCGACTTTATGTGATGGGTCACGGAAAAATTGTCTACGAGGGAACCCCGAACAGCTTGCTTAAAGCGGACGATGTCAGAGCAGAGTGGCTAGAAGTCTAGTCTGGCGGGAACCTCTCGAAAGCACTACACTCAAGCTTCGCCTTTACGAGTAGCTCATCATGGCTTGCGCCCGTAAAAATTTTCTATTAGCCCTTTTCACCTCTTTGACAATACTGTCCATGCAGAGCGCGTTCGCCTGGGACTCTGTTGGTCATAGGTTGTCCGCCGCTATAGCGAGCAACTATCTAAGTGACAACTCGAAGGCTGAGTTACTTAAAATCTTGCAGCAGCACCCGCGCTATCAACAAGACTTCGCAGATCAGATGCCTGCCTCAATTGCACGTGGCAGTGAAGAAGCACGATTCGTTTGGCTTCTAGGTCAGGCTGCATTCTGGCCCGACATCACACGCGGACTGCCCGAAGCGGAGCGAGAACTGTACAACCGTGCCAACTGGCACTATATCGATGGTGCCTGGCTAAGAGGTCAGGCTCAGGTGCAGGGGAACACCTATATTCGGGTCGCTCCTTTCGAGGATATTGCAGGCAAGAACACTCGAGAGTTTCGTAATGAGGTAAACGCTGACAATGTTATGGTAGCACTGGACTACAACACGACTCTGCTTGCCGACTCGCAGGCTTCATTGCCGCAACGTGCCGTAGCCCTGTGCTGGGTCTTGCATTTGATCGGCGACATTCATCAACCGCTGCATACCGGGTCGCTGTATTCTGCGAATCGATTTTCAACTGGAGATCGTGGTGGCAACGGCATCGAGACCGATGGAAGAAATTTACATGCTCGCTGGGACTCAGCGGTGAGTAGTAAAGGAGTTAAAACCAATTTTGAAACACTACTCAGACAACATTCCACAACGCTCGAAAGAATGAGCCGACAAGACAATGGAGATTGGTCTTTGTGGATGCAGGAGAGCCGAGCGCTCTTACTTAACACCGTTTATACAATCGATATGAAATCGGCGATCGCGGGTTCGGACGACTCCCCAGATAAACTCCGCAAATTTAATCTTAGCGATGACTATGTCGAAACGATGAAGTACCACTCGGGACTGCGTCTCGCTCTTGCCGGTCGTCGTCTGGCAAGCTGGTTCGAGGCTAAGCTGTAAAACTTCCTGTAACACAACGTCTGTTATCTACCTCGACGGCGCAACTAATCTAACCACATTGTATATCCCTGTGTGGCCAGCCGCGTGCCGCAGATTCATTATCGTTTCCGGATAAACCTGCAGTAGACTCGAATGCCAAATGGTATTACCCATTCCTCATAATCCGTTACAACGCTAAGCGCTATGGCGAGGGAGTATTCTGAGAAGCAATAGACCGCCCTAACTCATGGCGCCATAGAAGGAAAACTTAGATGTTGTTCTCCTAGCTACCCGTAGACTCAGGCCACCAGAAATAAAATCGTGTA
>Ga0209632_10004326_pt1 | contig 12611 bp, 16 predicted proteins | sample COG_10_FD_184754 | JGI IMG/M metagenome (GOLD analysis project Ga0209632, IMG submission 184754) | Pelagic Microbial community sample from North Sea - COGITO 998_met_10 (SPAdes) (version 2) | ecosystem: Environmental > Aquatic > Marine > Neritic zone/Coastal water | place: Helgoland, sampling...
TAAGTTAAGCAATAATCTTTTTCACAATCATTTGAGAATAAATTTTTAAAACCCAAGTCATCAAAGCCCTTGGAAAAACCCCCTACACCACAAAATAAATCTATATAGGTCATGGTGCTAGATATTTTTTTATTTAATCTCGAATGATTCATTCCTACTTTATACCATATCTAAGTGTTGATTTATCTCTTTTGATATAAGCTCGGAGGCAAGCTCGTTTACCGGGCGGGTAAGCTCGTCAAGGGTAGTCTGATCTACTAACAAGTTGTCCGCCGCACTCTTATAGGAACCAGCAGCAGCTTCATACGTTGCGTATACGGCTTCGTAATCTGCCACTGCGGAGTCGAGTGAAGCGCGTAACGCAAGTATGCCCTCTACTTTAGCCTCAATATCTGTGCGAAGTTCTTCTGCAACATCCTGATCTTCAAACCTAGCGGTCTCGTTATAGTAATCTATGTCTTCTCTATAGCTGTCTAGCTGCGCATTTAAATCTGCGGCGATCATATTTGCGTTTTCTGCCGAGACATCTACTCGTAGCCGCCGCTCTTCCATAAGCTCAGCGGTGTTATTTACTTCTTCTGAATTAGCCGTGATGCTTTCTATTACTGCGTTGAAATTATCTTGCGTAAATATAGCGTCAAATTCTGCTTCTAGCGCTTTAGTACCTACTGCGCCGATGCTGGCTTGGTACGCGGCGTAGCCGTCTGTGCCGGAGTAAGCTGCTTGCACGACATCCCCTATAACTTTAGTGGCTATCGCTTGTTGTGATGTGTTTAAATCAGACTTGGCAAGCGTAGGTTTTAAAAGCCCGGTAGTTATTCCGGCGGTTGCTATAACTCCAGCAACTGCATCCGCATCTACCTCCCCGTTCCTAACTAGCTGAGTAACAGCGGCGGTCGCGCCCCCTGTAATCATGTCCTGCGCTACTTGCGGAAGTTCTTTAAACCCTTCTATAACGCTACTAAATGAACTTTCTAGCCCGCTAGACGTGTCCGACCAATCCCCCGCATCAAACTCTTCGGTAGCCATGGTCTCCCCACCGAAACCAAGCTCTCCCCCTACATAACTTAGCCCTGCACTAGCTGCGCCCGACAGAGCGCCCCCAAGAGCGCCGTCAAGAATATTCCCGTTGCCGGTGATAGCCGCGGTTAGTGCACCCCGGGTAGCGCCGGAAACAACTTGTGTAGTAGCTTGTGTGATAGCTTCCCGAGTAGCTGCACTTACTCCCTCCCCTACTGCGCTTCCTATGTACGATCCTGCAGCTTCTCCGACATACGCCCCTGCCTGCCCACCAACATAACTAGCCGCGACAGCTAGCGCTATATCCCCAAAATCCCCACCTTTAGCCGCTACACTAGCCCCTTGGATAATAGGTATAGCCCAAACTTGTCCTGTAGCAACCGCAGCCATAGTAGCGAGAGTAGTAAGCGGGTCGTCTATCATGCCTTTGACGACACCACCAACAGTATCAATTACGGGCTCTAGGATGTCGTCTACGACAAAGCTAGCAACGTCGCTAATAGCGTCGCCTACCCACCCAACTGCACTACCAATGGCGTCTGCTACAAAACTCATTTAAAATCCTTCGGGGATAGGGTCTTTCCCTATTCTTATATATACGATGTACCCGCCTTCTTCTCGTTCAGCTATACCGATCTGTGTGTCAGTGCCTCGGGTCATGCGCTGGAAAAACCTAAATCCGTTTAAGAAATCGGCCCCCGTAAACCACGTAGTGTAATGAGTTATACCTTCTTCTTGTAAATAAGATATAAAATCTAAAGCGTTTGTTATGAAGTTTTTACCTGTGTCTACGTTAAACGCGCGCCCAATCATCTTATTTCTGTTATCCCCCTTACCCCTATGCGATAGGAACACGGTATTCCCAAACTGCTTTACTACTGCCCCGGCTATCTGGGTCTCTTTTGCTACCGCAGCTAAAGCCGTTGCTGGAGGGTAGCCCGCGGTGTTCCCCTGCTTAACTGCTTCTGCAATAATGCTTGGCCCCTCTAATTTCTTTTTCTTGCTATCAATGAGTTCCATTACGCACCTGTACGATCAAATATTGCGGCAGAATACGCGTTGCCCATACCCGCTGCTAGGCTAAGCACTAAGCCACTCGGAGTAGGAGTAGGGGCGGACAAAAATACTGAATCATGCTCTGTTCTATTGGCAATAGCGGGCACCACCCCCGAAGCGGCGTCCTTAAATAGCATACAAGTTTCTAATAGCCCGCTGGCACCCATAGTGTGTCCTATACGCTGCTTATATGACGTAGCAATAAAATTGCCTAGTGTGCGCTGAAGCGCGGTTTTCTCTGCAGCATTGTTGACCGGGGTGCCGGTACCATGCGTCTTAACTAATTCTACTACACTAGCAGAGGTCTTGGCTACAAACAATGCGCCTTCTATAGCTTTTGTGTACCCGGCCCCATCGGCGCGTTGCCCCAGCGGGTTGTTGTTATCTTCTGACGCAGTATACGCGCCTAACAGTCGGGCGGTTGATTTCGGCATACCAGCACGTTCTTTCTCAAATACCGCTAAGACCGCTCCCTGCCCTAAAAAGAACCCTCTGTTTACTGAATCAAACGCAGACGGTTTAATTTCTTTTTCCTCAGCGTGCTGCAGGCTTGCTCCAGCCTCACCAAAAAACTCCAGCGTTAGGTTATTTACCGAGTCTTCTCCGCTAAGAACAATAACTCGGTCGAACCCGAGGTTGTTTATTAGGTTTTGTACATCCATAAGAACTTTTAGGCTAGAAGCGCACGCTGTAGCATCCGTAGATATGTGGTCTATAGAGCCGAACATAGCGGCAATACGCCCAGCGTATATGTTTGTTAGCACAATAAACGGTACTTTTACCTTGTAGTGTAGTTCAGTGTCAGGGCTTTGATCGTACCGCCCATTTGTGCCCATCCATCCTTGGTTCCCCGCAGCAAAAATAAACGCGGTCTTCCCATTGACTGGGGTATTCCGTACATAGTCTACAATATCTGAGTCTAAGACACTCTCTAATACTTTATGTGGGGGGTACGATAGCCCAGTTTTAGCACGTTTAAAGCTGTTACGTAGTATATGTGCGTGTTGTGGGTAAGGGATATCATCTATTAGGGCGGGAGTTTCGGTGTACACCGTTGCGGAGTGAGTCATATGTATCATTGCACGCCCTCTATTGCGGCGGCGATAGACTCAGGTTCAGTAGTTTTATTAATTTCTACAAAAGCAAAAGTTTCTTCAAGGGTGCCAATAGGCATGTCCCTAGATATCTCCTCATCTATTCCGTACATCTCCCCCAGATACATACTCAGCATAACAACGTCTAGGCTGTCTAACCCTACTTCATATATGTTATCGGTGAGAGATTTAGCTTCGCAAGAGTCGCCCCCTGCGATCTTTATTATTTTAGTGAGTTCATTGAATAACGCTATATAGTCCATTTTGCACCTCCATTAAAAAGGGAACCGCAATCTACCACGCCTGTACGCGGCTTTCAATAAACTCCTTAGCTCACTTCTAGCAAACTAGCTACTACATGCAGTCTATCCGCTATAGCGGCGGTAACTTTAAGAATTTCAGTTGCTTGTAGTACTAGCGGCGCGGTTAGAAGCTCAACAGTTGTATTAGACGTAATAGCTTTTACTTCAAATAAACTATAAACGCTCGATCCGTTTGTTATAGTGACGGTTATAGTGTCGTTGTGTCCAGAATCGTTCGATACCAATATAGATTTTATTACCGCAGACGTAAGGGTAGGGCACGTATACAACGTAGTTACGTCAGCCGTAGTTAAGTCTACTTTTGCGTTTGTGTATGTATTAGCCATTAGCTCATAAACCAAATTAGCGCTTCTGAGGAATTGTGCGCCGCCGCCGACTCCCGCAACGCCTCATCTAGCTGGTTAAAGTATAGTCGAAGGACATTGTTAAATTGATCAGACGCTGCCCGGTCGTACTCTTGCAGGGGGTGAGGTAGCGCAGGGGCGCGAAAATCAATAGTAAATTCGGAAGAAGCCATTACCGCCTACCATCCGCTCGTATATCTATCCTAGGAGACCCAAGTTGCCACTGCACCCCAAGGTCTGCAGATGATATTTTAAAGGCGAGTTGTCTACCACGAACCCTAGTATTAATCTGCCCTGTGTATTCCTCTACCGGCAGGGTAGCGGTTCTAGTTACCGCTCCGTAGCTTACTCCTCCTACTGAAGCAGGGTCGCTGTACCCGGACCCAGAATTTTTTAGCGGGTATAAGGTCATAGTAGCGTTAGGGGAATCTGCCGTAGAGCCAGAGAAGGTTATATCTGGTAGGACGCGCCATATAAACGAGAACTTATCCCCATCGTCTATGTCAAATTCAGAAGATAGTATATACGCGTCTATTGCCGCAGGGGTCCCGGTCTCGTCGTCGTCTACTCCAAGTTCGTGGTTTACAATATTTGAACTGTAAGTAGCTGCGATAGGACTATTTCGAGTGCCCGAGTCCAGCCATGCTGTGCGGGCCATGCTACCGTAGTACCAAACTTTATCTTGGTAGTTATACACTACATAGCGGTCTACGGTGCTAGAACCTGTAGAGCAATAGAACCACCACACTTCATGGAACTCTTCGACAGTTCCTGAGAAGACTTGGCTGTACTGAAGTTCGTTTATATCGTCGAAAATAAAGCGTTTTAAATCACACAAAAGCGCCTGTGTGCGCCCATCATACATGTAAAACTTGTCTTTCCCCATCCAGAAAGAAACACCGTTAGCGTACGCTACACTATTTTGCGACACTATAGAGATGTTATCTCCTACGAGTTGGACCCCCCACACTGCCTGCCCTCCTAAATACTGCATAGAGTAAACGGAAGAGTCGGTCCAAACTAGTACTTCTTGGCGAGATTGGTGCGCGGTTACGATTTCGCCCCCTCTAGAAAGCCGCAAACTACCAGCTTGGTTAGTAGCAGATGGAGCCCAGTTAGTAGCGTCTTCTTGGTCTGACCACCGGATAAGCATAGGGTCTTGCGTAGTAGTGCCGATAGTGTTTGCCCCAAACGCGAATACAAACCTACTTGTATCGGAAACTAATAAGTAGTTCTGGATAGTAGGCACATCAGTACCGGTTAGCGCGGCTGCGCGGGTGATCGTTGACCCAGCGTCCCAAAGGTAGATACTGCCTCCACGAGCCCCAAAAACAAGGTCTTCCCCAAAGGTTGCTTGACTCCAAATACGTAGAGGGGTTTGAGTAGTTCCTCCGTTACCCCATGTACCTACGTTCCAACCACCAGCACCCCAACCAGTCAGCGGAACAGACACTGCATCGCCTACATGTATTTGATATTCAGAAGTTACGCTCCCCCCGCCGTTCCCAGTATCTGAGCCATTCGCGGTGGCTGTAGCGGTAATTGTGTAAGTGTTAGCGGTAGGAGTAGAGACTATTTGGTACTCGGCATTAAGGACATCCGCAGTTATGTTCCCGCCTAGGGAAGCAGCCCCACTAAACGTAACAAAATCGCCCGCAAACGCGCCATGACTATTGTCCGTTACCGTTATAGTAGCAGACCCGTTAGTAGCCGCAAATGTGGTGGCGTTAGTAGTAGTTGCCCTTAGCGGTGTTACGTCGTAGTACACCCCGCCTAGCTCTATATAAAACTTTAAGTTGGTGCCTACCCCTACAAAGTTGTTTCCCCCTAAAGAAACCCACGATAGTAGAGACCGGCAAACGCCTAGAAACGTGTTTGCAGATATTCTTTGCCACCCCCCAATTTTTTCTGGGTACCCCTGCCTAAATCGTACTTTGTCGCACTCATACCAACCGTTCTCGCTAGTATATCGCGTTCTCTCCCGATTTACCCCCGGCCTTAGCGTTAACTTTTTAAGCGACATAACACGTTACTCCACCGTACGTCCGACTAGCGGCACGGAAGTTACTTGAATTGACACGCTACGCCGTAGATTTAGCGGTGCTCCACAATCAGAGCATGTATCTGCATCAAGCTCAGATTCGTCAAGATCAAACCCACAACTATTACACACTATCTCGATCTCGTGCGTAGGTTCTATTATACCACTTTCATGTTCTACTGCATCGTATTTTATCTTCATAGAGAATTATCCATCCATAGCCGACGTTCTTCTGCTCTACGTCGGACCAATCCGGCGAGCACTCTGCCGCCAGCTTTACGCCATTTAGGAAACTCATCCGCCGCGCCTTCGTAGTCTAGCCTATTTATTTTGGCCCGCAAAGTGGACGATTGTAAACGACCCGAGCCTAAATTGAAGGTGAACGACGCGAGCGCATCAAATTGGTTTTGAGTAAGCGGAGCTTTAATGAGCCGGGGAACAGCCGACTCAATGTGGTGCAACTCCATCTGGAGCAAGCGCGTAGCGTCGTCTCTACTGATTGTGCGGCTATCCATGCTAATCCTAGCGCCATCAAACCAACGAGTGCTACCAAAACCAATGGTAGGCACATTAGCAGGGCACAGGTACGGCTTGGCAGAAAAGCCTTCGTATTTCTTAATGATTTCAACGCCGACTTCTCCTGTTTTCACGTTTGTTGCTTCCGATTAAAAGTGCGTGATCCAAACCAAAAGGAAATTACTGCAGCCCAAATGCCGACGATCTCATCAGACCAGACAAGCGAATACATCTCGTTATCGATGTAACCGAACGCCAGCAACAACGTCAGCGCCATAAATTCTATAAAGAGAAGATACGTAATAAACGGACGCACCGAAGCAGCTAAGTCGGTGATCCATTGTGATGATTGTTTCGTGAGAGATGTCTGACTTTTAAGCAGTGCCTCAGTCTCACGTATGTCAGCCTCCACATGAACCATGTCTAGCTTCTGGTTGCCGATCTGAATTTGCTGCTCCAGTTGTTTGTCCATAAGCTGAAGCTCATGCGCCTTATCCTGTTTGTCTTGGAAGTAATCCATGACCTTTGGCAAGAACGACGTGCCGAAACCTAACAGTGAACCAAGTAAACTAATCATTTTTAAATCCCTTAAAGTTCTTTTTGCACCCCGTATGGAGTACCCTGAAGAAGTTTGTACACAACATAAGTCGGTATCTTTTCGGTATTGTCTATGCAGTCTTCGGTAACCCAAACAACCAACACCCACGATGCTTGAGGGAAATACCATATTCCAACTTTGTCTGCTAATCTTTGAGATTCTGGCGGGCTTAAGTTGTATGCAGAAACAAACGCTTGGGCCTCACCGTTTTCTAAAACCCGCTCCAGCAACTGATTTGAATTGCGCCCGATTGTGTCTTCGCGCCACGTTTCGTACTTAGCAAAAGGCCCGTTTGCACATTGCGCGTTTGCAGCTCCACACAAAATTAAACCAAATAAAAAGACGATTATGGCGCAAACGTATTTCATGTTCTTTTAGACTTCCACTCAGCCCACACGATCTTCAGTCTAATAATCACCGCCACTAATGTGACTAGGCCAACTGCAATACTAATCCCGCCATCAAAGAAATCCATCCATGTCAGGCTGATGGCTGGCACGATGACGGCAATGTCGGCTGCAATTTTGTCTTTCATTTTGGGTGGCTTCCGTTGTGGAGCTTCATCTGATGCTCAAGGCCGTCTCGTAAATACGTTAATTCTTTTTTAACTTCTGCTATCTCTCGTGACTGCTTATCAAGGTTGGCAGGAGACAGGATACTGCCCAGCACCGCCACCTGATGTTTAAAGACTGCCGAGCCACTTTCAATAGTATCAAGCCGAGTATTTATTATCTCCATCTCTTTTTGGACAGCCTTTAGGTCTTCAATGACACGCGAAAGCTGTGACTTCACAACAGCAAACGCCCCCGCAAGTGTGGCAATAAGGCTTATAAACTGGACAAGTTCACGGGTTCCTAGCTCCATGAGCTGTTAGCTCCTGCCCTATTCATCCAGATAATAGCACCAGCAATGACCGCTGCCGCAAGAACGCCTATCAGCTTACCAGCCTCAATAATGCACCTAATAATTTTATCGTAAAACGCTTCATCTTCTAGCGCTTGTGCAGCGGCAGCTTCTTTCGCCTTCTTGCGCTTTGCCTTACGCTCTTCAAGCAGGTTATCTCTTGTTTGTATGATCTCATCCCACGTACCTTCGCCGAACTTGTTGTCGATCCTAATCCCAAGGTTGAGGATGTCCCTGTCAATCTTCTTCTGCTCTAAGACCATAGCAGCAACGGCACCGACGCTTAGTTCATCTTCCTCGTCTTCGCCCGTCTTCTTACTAAAAAACTTGTGCAGCTTTGACTTAGGCTTGGCTGTCTTCGCTTTCTTTTTGAGTTCTCTTGCCGCCGCGTCCCGGTGATGGAACAGCGCATCAAGTCCAGAGCTAATACCCTGTACGTCTTGAGCAGTATCGACAGCCGCTTTTACTGCATCTATTGTGCCTTTAACTAAGGCAAATGCGGCCATGGATTCAGCAATCATCTACTTTACCCCGAAACTTCTTCGGTGGTTTCCTCTTCTGCCGCTGCTTCTGCCGCCGCTGCTTCTGCCGCCGCTGCTTCTGCCGCTGCTTCTGCTGCCGCTGCTTCTGCTGCCGCTGCTTCTGCTGCCGCTGCTTCTGCTGCCGCTGCTGCCGCTGCCACAACGTCTTCATACTCAGACCACGTAGATAGGCTACCGTTACTAATTAATGCCTCGATTGCTGTGACATCCGCAGCTTCGTTAATAGCAGATTCCATTGAAGTTGCATTAGCTCGTAACTCATCTCTCCAAGTTTGGACCGCTGAAGGAATGGCCGTTTCTTTATCCATTTTCCTAATGTAGTACCAGTCGCTCTGAGAAAGATAATTAGCCAGCCCAGTAGAAACTTGCGCTTTAAAATGTGCTTTGACTTCATCCATGTCTCTTGCAGTAGAAGAAACTGACCCGTCTTCATTGTGCGACGACCTGTATAGCTGTGTATTTGGAAAAGGTTGAAGAACAACCTCTGTTATGCCTTTAGCTTGCATTTGCTCCGCAGACCACAAACCCCAGTTTCTAGGGTGTTGAATCTCGTCATCATCTATCCAAGCCTTGCCCAGACGTAGAGTTCTTCCGTTATACTTATATATTGTTGTCATAATTATCTCGCTCTTGCTTGAGTTACACCGTCAGCGCCTTGTAATGGGTGTTCTGCGAATGCCATGTAAATGTATGTCTGGCCGGATACGTTCACAATATCTGACGTATTTCGCAACTTAACACCGTTAGAAAGAAAATCCATAGCATAGGCGGGTGTTACCTCTGCATTTGTTAGGTTGGGGAATAAAATATGATCGACTTCATTATATGGATCACGGGAGTTATCAAAGATTCCCCAATTAGATGTGCTGCTTACTTTCTTAAATATAATACACGCAGGTATAAAACCCGTATAGACAAAGGGACCATCAGCCGAACCATTGCCTGTATAGCTGCCGAACTTTGAGAAGCCTTCGACTTCGGACCAACAGTAGGCTATATAAGGAATACTACTTGCGTTTACCGCTTTTAGAGGCGTTCCTGATGTCCCGTTGTTAAATCCAAAAGTTGATGAATTATTTGGAGGTGAGTCTAATTCTCCATCTGCTATATCTCCTTCTGCGTTGGTTCCTTCGAATCTTAAAACTTTATCCGCAGACAAAGACTCATGAGTGACACACCAAGAACCCGATTGTGTTCTGTTTCTTGCTATGATAAGAGAAGGAATAGTACTTAGCCCGTGACCCACTGTATCACTTGCTGTCCCACTTCCCGTATAAGAAACAATACTGAAACCGCTCGTCGTGTTGGCACTTACAGAACTTGTGATTGTCCCGTCAGTGTTTGAAACAGCAGCACCACCAGCTTTCCAACACCAAGCTACATAATCTTCGGTGTTTGTGTTAACTTGGACATCTGTGCCTAATGTAAACCCAGCGGAGTCAAAGCTCTTTAAAGTTTGCGCTGTTGTTGTTTCGGCATCTTGGGTGTTTGAATGTAAATCCTTTGTCGCTCCACGAACACTATCGTAAAGCATATGATTGTCCGTAGCATCTCTGTTTTTAATCCAAACAAAGTCTGGTGTAAAATCAAGAGAAGTTATGGCTAACTCTGATCCCGTACCCGTATAAAGCACCGTGTTAAAGTATTGTGAACCATCAGCGACTGTTGGGGCTGGTAGGTTTTGGGTTGCGATTGCATTAGCATTATTAAGATTAGTATCAACGAAAGGACGCTGACCAAAGTTAAAATCAAAAATATGAGTATTATTACTAGACCTTGCTAATACCGTATATGATCCTGCGGGTATGCTTGAAATTGTATATATTAAATCTCCTGAAGCGGCTAAGTCGGAATTGTAGAACTTTAAAGTTCCTGCGTCAGCGTCGAATACAACCCCAATGTTTTCACCATTTGGGGCGGCAGGCAAAGAACCTGTGGCAATCGTAACACCGTTTGCGAAAATGTCGTAAGCTCGCCCACCTTCTGTGCCATTTCTGATATTAAAAGCATAATCACCTGTAGTTGGGGTTTCATTCGTTAAGCTAGAAGTTGCTAGAGTAACACCCACAGACATATTGTTCGTAGTTGTACTAACGGCAACATATTCAAAGTGATGTTCCCCGCTATCAACAAAGATAGTCCCTTTAATTCCACCATCACCTGATGCAGTTAGGTAGGTATTTCCTTCAGTTAAAACTAAAGACGTGTTGTTCCTATCGTTTGGATTAAGCGTAATATAGTTACCAATGCCATCATCAACACTATCAGTTGGCGTGTCTTCTAATTGATCGGATGCGGTGAAGTTGTTATCAAAATAACTATTGCCAGCCTGTCCATCTGATGTGTACGCAATTCCGGTGAATGACATTGTTGCTCCACCACCAGCTAAAACAAAGCGCATCGGACCTGTGTACGTTGCGGCGAACGTGTGGTTGCCGCCAGCCGTGTTGATTGTAATTGTTCCGCTGACCCGTGTGATGGTAATTGCGCCATTTGTTTGAGAGACAGAAGCGGTTGTACTTGAGCCTTTATAGAAGCTCGCTGCGCCAAAGTTTGCATAGAAACTATTGGTCATACTGTCCATGCCAGCACTGTCAGCCCCTGAAGACACAAACGTACTATCTTCATTAGCAGCGTAAACACCAAGACGAGCAGCAGTAGCTCCAGATGCCATAGTCAGGGCGAGAGAGAAGTCACCAGTAAACACAGACGCAGAACGAATTGCATTAACTGTTGTGGTACGAGAAGCTGTGCCACTTCCCATAGTCCATGCACTAGTGATATTTAGCCAAGCTGTTGCAGCAGGAGCAGCAGAAGAGAGTGCAGCCTGATCGTCCGTACCAGATACATTCTTACCAAAAAACGTCGTATCTGCGAAGTCCAACTGAAACCCGTTGGTCCCGAAGCCTTCCGACGTGCTTTCCGTAAAGAACTGAAGTTCTGCTACGGCTGTTTGTTCTGAGTTTGATATCTCGTCAATAAGAACACGATGCTTTGAATAACTTACTCCACCACTATAGTTTAGCACCTCAATCTGACCTGCTGATCCAGAAAGTCCTGCTAGTGTAGACAGATCAACCCAAGCTGAACCGTTCCAACCTTGAAGTGTTAGGTCAAATGTTCCTACACCGTGAATACCTGCTGATCCTGATTGTCCATACACTACCGCTCTGGTGACAAGTAGGGATGTTCCCCAATCTTTACCAAGTGCGGCAGGTGTTGTGTGGTTAGCAGTGTTAGCGGAATTAGCGTCAGTCGCTACAGTAACGCCGTCAAAAGCATTTGCAATTACCCGTCCAGCATAACCGAAACTTGTCGTGCCTGTATCTTCTGCGGTTCCAGTTGCAGGAGAAATTAAGTCAGTTGTTGTAGCACCAGTAAACTCAATAGGATTCCAAAATCCATCGTCATCAGTCTCACCGAAATCAGTCGGTGCTAATGCAGCGCCATCAACTAATATTGGGAGAGCCATTAGTCCGCCCCACGGAGAGTTAGGTGGGGTAGGGCCAGAACCGATAGAGTGTAGGGTAGTTGAATTTACTCCGCTGTCATAATTCAAAGCAGGATATGTTTCAGTATCAAACGCTGTAATACGCGTACCATTTACGTATAGCTTTACGCGATCACTTGCCGTTGCTTGGGTCGTATCAACAGCTACAACCGCATGAAACCATGCAGCAGGGTCTCTAAATCTCGGCGTCGTTCTTAATTGGAAATCGTACCCTGCGGTGTATCCATAAACTTCTAAATCTTCGTTGCCCTGTGTGGCAAAACCAAATTGAGGCCCGCCGGGATTAACAGATAACAATCCCAATGATGTTCCAGCAATCTTTGCCCGTTTAAACCAAACAGAATACGTCCAAGTCTTACGGTTGCCAGCCGTCGAAGGGGTGCGGGATAGGTACGTTGTCGAGCCGTCGAATAGCAGGGATTGCTCAAGGAGGTACGCGGATGCTCCCGTGCTAGCAAACCATTGTGAAGCAAACATGCTCATTAGCTAAACGCCAACTGTGGTGCGCCAAGCTGTATACTGCCAGACGCTTTTACAAAATAAGGCACGACATCAACAGCGGCGGCGGCTGTACTGAGTGTAATACCGGCACCTCCAGCCGTCTCGTAATCTGTTCCTAGGCTTAGAGTTCGACTGCCTGTTCCATCTTGAATAAAGACAAAC
>Ga0209632_10004332_pt1 | contig 12605 bp, 11 predicted proteins | sample COG_10_FD_184754 | JGI IMG/M metagenome (GOLD analysis project Ga0209632, IMG submission 184754) | Pelagic Microbial community sample from North Sea - COGITO 998_met_10 (SPAdes) (version 2) | ecosystem: Environmental > Aquatic > Marine > Neritic zone/Coastal water | place: Helgoland, sampling...
ATCATCTATTTGAACGTACTTGTTATTGCCCTTTATAAACAGTCGCAAGTAGTGGAATTCATTGGATGCTCTCCTACTTCGGTTTTTTATTTTGTAATGGTCTACAATACATCTATTATTTCTTCGGATAAGTTTATTATTTCGTAATTTTAAATATCAAATAGGTAAAAATTAAGACTAAAAGAAATAACTACGCAACCATAAGTCATGAAGTATTTTAAATATCTCGGCCTTAGTCTTTTATTGTTTATTTCCTTTTTTGGGGTAGCGCAGACCGACGTGTCTGGTACTATCAGTTCAAATACTACCTGGGGACTATCAGGGAGTCCATATACAGTTACTGGAAATATTCTAGTATCAAGTGGTGTTACATTAACTATTGAAGCTGGGGTAACTGTAAAAGTTAATTCAGGGTTTTATATAAAGAATGAAGGTATTTTAAGTGCAGTAGGCACTTCTTCCAAAAAAATAATTTTTGAATCAAGTGCATCATCTCCTAGTAAAAGTGATTGGGTGGGAATTAGAATTCGTCCGACTGGAGGATCATCCATTGATGGGAGTCAAAATTATTCATCTGGAAGTCAATTTAAATATGTCATTATAAAGCATGCTGATGTAGGGTTGTATGTTTACGATGCAGGGTTTCACATATCTTACTCAGAATTTATTTCAAATAAATATGCAGTTGAAATAAGAAAAACTGATGGAGTAGTTATCAGCTATACTATTTTCAATGATAATAATATTGGAATATGGTCTGAATATGAGACTTTTTCACCAGATGATGTAACATCTAATATTCTTAATACTTATATTCATCATAATACATTTTCAGAAAATTCTACTGGAATCGATTTGATTATTAATCAGCGATATTTTGAAAATTTGAATATAAATAATAATCTTATTAAGAATAATTCATTGGGAATTGATTTTTCTGGTGGAGGTTATGGTGCTCGAGTAAAGTCAGTAAATATTTTTGATAATATTATTTTGAATAATAATACTTATGGTCTGAGTATTGGTCAAATTTATGGCTACTCAGACTGGTCTGGAGAACCATCAGGCACCTATCCATTAACCGTTGAGAACAATATATTTGTAAATAATCCTATTTATTGGAATTACGGAGGTGGAGTTGGAGGGGTTACAATGAAGCTAGCAAAAAATATAATATTTAACCCGAGAGAAACTTTAGATAACTACTCTCAGGGTATATATTTTAATGGAGGAACAGGAAAAAGTGATCTGATTGCTCAGAACTTGATTGTTTCAAATGGAGCATCACTGACCTTAACAGATTCGTATTCTGACCCAAGTAATAAAACATTTTCATACAATACTTTTGCTGGGCAACCTTTAGATGATCACTCAATAGTATCAAGTTTTGGTTCGGGTCACGTTTTCGCATACAATAATTTCATAAAAACTGAGAATAATTTCATAGTCAATAATAAAGATGCTAATTCCATAAATGCCGAAAATAACTATTGGGGGACAACTACCGAATCAGAAATACAAACAGCTATTTATGATTATACTGATGATTTCGAGTTAGGTGCTGTAGATTATACCCCATTTGCAACTGCTTTAAATACTACAGCACCTATCTCTCCTCCAGCCAATGTGATAAAGGTAAAGTCGGGTAGCAATATTATCTTTTCATGGAATGCCAATTTAGAATCTGATGTAGCGGGTTACAAATTGTATTATGGAAGTCCAACGGGATATTCTTACAGTACTGCTGTTGATGTTGGTAATGCTACTTCCTACACTTTGACAGGAGGTGATTTTGATCAAGAATATGCTATTACTGCCTATGATGCCAGTAAAGATGGTACAGATGATCAAGTTGATGGTAATGAAAGTTGGTTTTCCATAGCAAATACGCTTCCTGTGGTCACCAACGTCACGGCTTCTAACGCAGATGGATCGTATAAAAGTGGTGAATCTATTGAAATCATCATAACTTATGACAAAGCCGTAACCGTGACGGGCACTCCTCAGCTCACCTTAGAAACAGGTGATACCGATGCATTGGCCAATTACAGTAGCGGTTCAGGTTCAACATCACTCGTCTTTAGCTATACTGTAGGAGCTGGGCAAATGAATACAGATCTTGATTATGCGGATGCTGATGCCTTGATATTAAATGGAGGGAGTATGTTGGATCAGGCTGGAAATGCTGTTCTTCGTGCCTTACCAATTCCAGGCAGTACAGGATCGCTGGGTGCAAATAAAAACTTGGTGGTAGATACATTTGTCCCTATAGTGACTTTGACTACAAATCAATTATCTATGGTAGAGGATGATAGCACAGTATTGACTGCTACATTATCTGCAATATCAACAAGAGATGTTGTCCTTACCTTTATAGCTTCTGGTACAGCCATTGCAGATACAGATTACACTTTAAGTTCAAATCAAATTACCATTGCTGCAGGTCAAACGATAAGTACATTAACCGCAAGAGGTATTGATGATGCCATAGACGAGATAGCCGAGACTATTATTTTGACTCCCTCGGTCACTAACAATGGAACTTTAGCTTCCAGTGATGCACTCACTATCGATTTAACTGATAATGATCTGCCTCCATTAGTAACCTCTGTAAATGCTACCACTGTAGACGGAGCCTACAAAGTAGGAGATATGATAGCCATTACAATTAACTTTGATAAGGCAGTTACAGTGACGGGTATCCCGCAACTGACCTTAGAAACAGGCTCATCAGATGCCTTAGTGGATTACAGCAGTGGCTCGGGTACGACTACGCTTACTTTCAATTATACCATTGCCTCAGGTCATAATAGTGATGATCTGGATTATTTGGCTTCCTCATCTCTAGCTTTAAATAGTGGTACGATCACTGAGACTGGAGGAACTTCTGATGCTACACTAACATTGCCATCTCCAGGGACTACTAATTCTCTAGGAGCAAATAAGGCCTTGATTATTGATACAGTCGTACCTGTTGCTACAATTTCAATTGATAATTTGAGTATTGCAGAGCATGAGTCTATGACCATTGCAGTTGCATTATCTACTGCCTCATCTTTTGAGATTACAGTTACCTTGACCTCATCAGGTACCGCTACTTTGAATACAGATTATGCGGTAAGTAATACGCTAGGAAATATCATCACAATAGCCGTTGGAGATACGGTAGGAACACTGACTATAAATGGGATCGAAGATAGACTATTATCAGAAGAAGACGAGACGATCATTCTTACCCCAAGTGCTAGCAATGCAAGCTTAGCTTCAGGGGATGATATTACAATTACCTTATTAAACAACGGCATTACATTGACCAAAACGGATGACCCTTTTACAGGTCTTTCGAGTGGGGCTGTGAGCTGGGGAGATTATGATCAAGATGGAGATAAAGATGTGGCCATTATGGGTCAAAGTAGTTTATATGGAGCCGTTACAGCAATCTATCGCAACGATTCGGGTGTCTTCGTAGACACAGAACAAAACTTTTTAAGATTATTTGATGGAGATATCACTTGGATTGACATTGATAAAGATGGGTATTTAGATGTGGTTATTTCTGGATTTAATGAAAAAGCTCAAACCATACTATATCACAATGAGGGGGGTAATTCTTTTTCTAGAGATGAGACGTTAAACCTGCCACAGTTATTCTCTACACAAATGGCTTGGGGAGATCTAGATTTGGATGGAGATGTTGATTTTGCTATGATGGGGATCAATGATGAAGGAGTTATCGAAAGTTATATTGGATTCAGGGAGTCTGATTATTTCAAGTTAATCAAGGATAAATATCCAGGATTGATCAAGGGAGATATCCAAATTGCTGACGTAGACTTAGATGGAGACAATGATTTACTCTATGCAGGAGAGGACCTGAACGGTAATATTGGATCTAAAATGGTTTTGAACAGCTTGATTAAAAGTAATGTTTCGCTAAGCTTACCTGAGGTTACTGGGGCATCTATCGATTTGTTAAATACAGGAGCTTCGGGAGGATTAGGTGTCCTAATACAAGGCAAAAATGATGTAGCCAGTTTCACGGCCCTAAACATTGGCAGCTATGATTTTTCTGGTATCTCCACTGCACTTCATTCTGGAGATATTACCACAGGTGATTTTGACAACAACGGAGGTACTGATATTGTCATAACGGGAGAAGATGATAATGGTACAGCTATTACCGAATTATACTGGGAGGGTGGAGGACAATATCAGAAGTTTGATGTTGATTTGGAAGGCTTGCGAGAATCTACCGCTGAGTGGGTGGATTATGACATGGATGGTGATTTAGATTTATTCCTTATGGGATTAACTGAAACAGGAGCCAAAACCGTATTGTATGAAACAGAAATTGAAAATAAGAAAAATGCAGTTCCTCTTGCACCTTCAAACCTCCAAACCACAGACCAAGGGTTTGGTAATATAAAATTCACTTGGGATGCTCCAAATGATGATTACAGTAATACATTGGGTTATGTAGTGAGGCTAGGCACATCCGTTGGAGGTAGTGAATTATCCAATACCCAAAGTGACTTGTCTACAGGGGCTCGACTGATTTCTAAGGCCCCTTCAATCAATACCAATAAATACGAGACCCAATTGGATCCAGGTACTTATTATTGGTCTGTGCAAGCTGTTGATAATGGCCTTAAAGGTGGGGCTTTTGCTTCAGAAGGTCAATTCACTTTAACCTATGCCTGGAAATCAGTGAATCAAGGAGGGATCATTGATTATCAAATAAGGACGGTGGCTGATCCTGTATTGAAGATGGTAGATATAGATGGAGATGATGATCTCGATGTATTGTATGGATCTCAGAATGCAGCAGGCACACAACTCCTTCAATTTGATGGTTATCGCTTGGTTCCCAATACCGAAAGTAAATTTGGGTTTCTTTCAAGTGGTACCCTTTCAGATATTCAAGCATCCGATGTCAATGGGGATGGTATCCAAGATATATGGATGAGTTTAAATAATGGAGAAGGAGCACGCTTTGATTTCTCATTGGATTCTTCCTTTATATCTGCAGTAGGATTGTCTGATTATAAACTTTATAATGCTAAATCGCAGATTGTAGATTTAAATAATGATGGTCGAAAAGAGGTGATTTCCTTAGGTTTAACCAATAATACTTCAGCAGCGGTGCTTAAACTTTATGTGCTTGAACTCGAAGGAACTCTTAATAGCCCTAGTATTAAAATAACAGATCAGTCAGATAAGATTACTACCCTTACGGCTTCTTCTTTTGATTTTGGTGACTATGATGGAGATCAAGATATTGATTTTCTCATCAGTGGATTCAATGCCAGTAATGGATTATCTAGTGTCCTTTACAACAACAATACAGAAATTGGTGGTCAAATTTCCATAGAGGCACAAGCCAATGATTTTGTGGCTGTCAGGGATGGTACCACGGATTTTATTGATTTTGATAGTGATGGAGATTTAGATATTATATTCACAGGAACCTCTTTTGAGGGAGATGTTTTTGATGTATATCTTAATCAACTCAATGAAGGTAAAACAGATTGGCCCAAAATTACCACCAACTTATCGGGTATTAGAAACAGCAAGATTGATCTTGGAGATTTTAACTCTGATGGGTATACTGATATTATCTATTCTGGTACTTTGACAGGCTCAGGAGAGGTGACCAAGCTTAGTGAATACGATCCCGTGATCCAACAATATGTTGAGAGTTCTTTTGATATCAGTGACATTATTAAAGCTACCGTTGAGTTTGGAGATATAGATGGAGATGGAGATTTGGACTTTAGTATCGCAGGAGAGGATAAAAATAACAGTGGACAGTACATCTTCAGGACTTATAGGAACTACCGTAATGAATCTGCTGCAGTGGAGGAAAGTAGTGCAGCAGGTTCTATTAGTGATCCAGCAGGAGCTCCAATGACGGTAGGAAAGTGGAGTAAAAACGTCAGACCATCTTCACCAAAAGCTAAAGCAACTAGGACGACTAATTCTCCTTTGTCACCAAATTCAACTCAGCTATTAAATGACTGCGATGTAGGTACTTATTTGACATCAGTTGAGTTTAGTTGGGAGTCGGCTACGGATGATCATACACCTGCTTTAGGTCTTACTTATGCGTTGAGGATAGGGACTGAGCCAGGGGGTCAAGATGTATTGTCGTCAGATGCCTCTCAGAGCGGATTAAGAATGTCGGCTTCGAGTGGCAATAGTGGTCATAATCTATCCTGGAGTGTTGCGCTGGTGCCAGGTACTTATTATTGGGCCGTGCAAGCCATTGATGCTGCTTATGTTGGATCTGAATTTTCGGAAGAGCAATTTCTAGAAGTAGGAACAAGCGGGTTTGATGTCAATCATTGTCCCATTATCCAAAAAGATACTTTCAATGTGGCAGAAGGGAGTCCAAAGGGGACAATAGTTGGAAATATAGTGGCTACCGACCTAGATGGAGACTCATTGATTTATTCAATTGTAGATGGAAATATTTTTCAAACATTTTCCCTTGATAGTTTATCAGGTCAGTTAAAGATAGAGAACTCTGATAGCTTGGATTATGAGAAAATCCCTTCTTTTAGTTTGCTTGTATCAGTATCAGACAGCTCATCAATAGCTATGGAAACTATTGTTATTAATTTGATCGATTTGGACGAGGGGCCCAATCAGCCTCCGACTGTTTCAGCCTCTGAATTTAGTATAGAAGAAAACGCATTAAACGGGACAATAGTGGGACAAATAAATGCGAGTGATATAAATGGAGATAGTCTAATTTATTTTATTGCGGGGGGTAACATAAATGATGCTTTTTTAATTTCAACTTATGAAGGTGAAATTTCTGTACAAAACTCATTAGCTCTTGACTATGAAGTGACTCCAAATTTCAGTATCATGATAGCAGTTTCCGATGGCTTGTATACCGTTTATTCTCCCTCAAATATAAGTATAACAGATGCAGAAGAAACCCTATCCCTAGCAGATGCTTCAGAGATGATCTATCCCAATCCAACCGATGGCATCATCAATATCAAGATGGCAGCATTTAAAGAGGCTACGATTTATAATCTATCGGGTAAAAGAATCTTGAGGTCTACCGATAATCGTATTGATGTTAGTTCACTCAGTGAAGGAGTCTATATTATCAAGCTAGAGAATAGGAGTGGTGATCGCTTCTCGAGTAGGTTGATTAAGGAGTAAAACCTATTTTGATTTTGTATTTATTGGGTACTCTGTGGTATTTGGTGGGTTACCCATTACTCATACTTGCTGATAACTCAATATAACCCCGAAGGCTTATACTCATGAGATTTAAGTAATAATCTATTGTCGATCAAGAGCGATCTAACCCCTCATCTTCTTTGCAATCTCTTCAATATCTGCTCCTGCATAATGCTTATTTATTGTCTCAGGAGAAGTGCCTGTGATTTTGGATACTTCGGTGGCACTCAGATGTAATGTATTGATTGCATAGGAATGAAAAGTTTTCCTAGCGGTATGGGAGGTACATACCTCATGTAAGGGAGCAGTGTTTTCGCTTTCAATGATCCGATCAAACTTGAGTTCTTTTAGAAATGCCTTGATTGCCCTATTATATTTCTGTTCAGCGATGAATGGAAGCTTAAAATTATATTTTTCCAGTACATCAAATGCCTCAGGAAGGATGGGGATATTAATTTGCTCATCTGTTTTGTAGGCTCTGGTTTTGATAAATCTTCGATCTTCACTTACCATGTGAACGTTGAATCTATTCAGGTCGCTGATTCTAAAACCCGTGAAACATTGAAAGATAAATATATCTTTTTGCTCTTGTAAACTTTTTGATTTGGAGATTGATACCCTTAATCTATTGTTTGACGTCAGCGAAACGTCTGTAGGTTAGACACGTGATTTTTTAAAATTTATAGATCTATTAATTTAGATATCATTCTCTGAAGACTAGAGTTATTTCTCTCTAATTCCTCACAACGCTCTCTAAGTTTATAAAGCTCTGATTGGTCACCTTTATCATAGCTTATTTTCATATGTCCCTCACCTGATATCACCCACCAAGGATCTACTTTACATTTATCTTTAAGTAAGACGATAAAGTCTAGTGTCGGATTCTGTCTCGCTCCTTCTATGGAAGAAACAACATACCTTTCTACTCCTAGTTTATCTGCGAACGATCCTTGTGTGTCATCAAGTTGCAAACGAATGCTTTTGATTCGATAGCAACGATCTGAATCGATTCCCTTTGTAGACCTTAACTTCTTTGGTCTAAATCTAGCTCTATCCTCCTCGGTAAGTTCTCTAGTAAAGGGATTAAATGGCTTTCCATTTTTTGGATTAGTGCCATGAATAATAAAGTCTCTATTTAAAAAATCAATTTCCTTCTCCAATTTCTTGACGTGCTCTAGAGTCATTTTGGTAGGCTTGTGTTCGCTGACCAAGTTATTAAACGTGCCAACGGAACTACCAGTTACGTTACTTAGAACTCTAGTCATTTGACTTAGCGTAATCTCATCGTTAGGTTTTAGTAGCTCTAATACTTCTATGAACCTTAGATTTTCTTCGTATGCACCTTGCCTAAGTCTGCTTGGTGGAGCATTATCTAGAGTTGTTTGGACATTCATTGATGTTTGGAGTTTAAATTTTGAATTATTCGAAAGAGCAAATTTATATTTAAATAATACAACTTATTTATTATTAATTTATCATTTGCGTCTTTTTAGTTACTTAAACCTATAAAATTAAAAACTAAACTGCAACAGACATCTTCTCTAACTGCTCTTTTTGCTCAAGAATGACATTATCTGTGCTTAGATCAGCATAATTATTGAGTACTGTTTCAACACTATCACCCATCATTTTAGCTACAATATGTACTTGCATTTTCAAGTCATTCATACAATGCATTCCGAAAGTATGCCTGAGTCTATGAGATGTTAGTGGCTCATCGTCTTCAAATTCAATTTCTTTTGCTAACCTTAATAAGAATTTATTATAAGACTTCATTTTACTTTGTTTTTCTCTGTCAATGTACTTATTATTTCTTATGTAAGGCTCAAACAAAATAGGCTTTAATTTATTTGTTAGTTTATTAACTTCTTTGTTTAAAAAGATACAGTAATCTCCATATTTTTTATCTCCTTCTCCCTTTTGCCGAGTTCCAATCAGTGCAGGACCATTTATTGTTTGTGATACATCTAAACAATCCTCCTTCCCGAATTCAATAAATGATAACCCAGTATTAGCCTGAATAAGAGCCATGAGTTGATGCATTTTATCTTTAGTATCACTATAATCTAATTTTTTTATCTTAGCTACATACTTCCAATCAATAGACTTAGCCAATGCTTTCTTTTTTCTTTCTTTTTTACCTTTTTGTTTTATTATGTCTTTAAACGGATTATTTATTAAATCAGGGATCTGGTCTAAATGATTCTTTGAGAATAAGTTAAATAAGCTTTTAAGTACTTGAATATATTGATAAATACTAGAATGTTTTAAACCAGAATCCTTTAAGTAGTCGGCATAATCAGTTACATGAGTTCTAAACATTTGCCTTGGCGCGTTTTTTATAACTGAAAAATTGCTATAAATCGTAGGTTTAGATTTTATAAAATTTGAGAAAGTCCCAGTAACTATTCTCTTGCCGTATAATGTGTGTTCAGACAAGTTTTTACTATGCTCCAGTGAGTAGTCAAAGACTTCTAAAATAGTGCTTGTGTACTGGACAATATCTCCACCATAATAATAATCTAATACCTGATCAATATCATTGAATAAATGACCATCATAGTCCTCTAATTTTCTCTTCATTTCAATGAGCTTAATATTCTGCTCATGGTATTCATAACCAATCAATCCACCTCTTTGAAAATGGTCAGGATGATTAGCATAAATCTTGGTGGCTATTTGTCTTTGAGTACTCCTAAATGTAATGTTAGCATAGATGCCTCTACGGTCAGAATTCTTAGAGGTTTTCTTTAAATAAAATGTTACGTTGATGTTTGTATTTGGTCTTTTCATATTCCTTTTTTATAAGTTTATTTTAGATAATGGACTTCCATACTTCCAGTAGAATTCCATTTAAATACTCGTCTTTTACAAACAAATTGTTAGATTAAGACGAGTATTTTGTAAAATTAATTATAATAAAGGATATTATTGAGTAAATAGTACGAAATATTTTGTAATTTATTTCTTATTTGAATAAATTCTACTAAATAAATCCTTCATTATTCACTCTAAAGTAGCTTTTTTTACACGAAAAACAAAGAAAGTAAGTGGACTTCCATATTCACGAAAGTAAGTAGAATTCCATATCCACTAAATATCCGAGTATGAAACCCCTTGTTTGATGTATGTAACTCTTGATGGACTGCACCCAACCTGCTGTGCGATCTCCCACTGCCGAAGCTTTCCTTCTGCTAGTAACTTTTTTACTAAAAGTACCTTTTCCTTTGTCATGGTTGTGTTGTAATGATCTAAGCCACTAGTGCTTTTTTTCATAGGCTTTAACACCCATTTAAGGTTGTCCATTCTTAGGTCGTGAGGATCTCCATTTATGTGTTCAACATAGTCATAATTTTGAGGATTAGGAACAAAGAGTTGTGCTATTATTGTGTTTACTCTAAATCTCTGTTTGTCTATCATTATAGTCTCCTTATTAGAGATAAAAGTATACTTCAGTTTGCGACCTTTTATATTGTAGGCATTGCCCATTTTATCAAAATAAAATCCAAGAAATTCTTTGATGTCACCAACCTCAGTAATTCTTCTTAATAGCTTTTCGCTACCTTTAGGGATTTTATCTTCACCATCCTTGAACATTCGTACCACAAGCTTTATATAATCTTCTGATGCTTTGGGACCAGAACGCATGGACTCCATAAACTTCTGCCTCTCTTCTTCGTTTTTCTTCATGACATAGAAGAGCGAACTTTCTTCCTCGTTTTTCATTGCGTTCAAATTTAAATCAACTTTTTTAGTTCTCATCTTCCTTTATCTTAAATTTCAAATACTGTTCAAGTAGTTTGTGAAAATCTCTCTCTTTCAGTTGCTCTATTTCATAATATCCATCACTAGTTCTACTAATCATCTGCCGAAAGTAATTGTAGTGTAACCTCTCTGCTCTTTCCATTTGATCCTCTAATGTTGTACTGTATCCTAATGCTGATTTAATTAATTCTATCATGATTTTTAGTTTTAGTTAAAAAATTAGTAAGTGCAGTCATTACTGCATCTTTCATTTGTATCTTATTTGCTTTACAAATTCTTTTTAATTCAGAATGAACAATAAGGTCAATCCCAATAGTCTTTTCGTCTACTCTTCTCATGACCGTGCTATTTTGTTTCTGATTTCTTTTTCCCTAGCTTTTCTATTTATGTAGCTATTCCCTCTGAGGCTTGGGTCTGTCTCTTGTAACTTTCTCCTTGCCCTCGTTATGGTGTCTGAGGTAGTGAGATCGAGACTGATGTAAAGTTTACAAAACTCCATAGCTTTTTCTCTGCTCACACCAAACTGACATAACTCGTCAATCCAAATATTGGCGGTTAACTTCTTATCATCATCCTTACAATGATTGGCCACCTCTAGGATGGTTTTTACTTTATCTTGAATAGGTATCTTTTTCATAGTCTATATCTTGAGATTCTTACTTTTTTTTCTTTTTTGTACAAGGGGCCAAGGTCTAAGTAGGGTTGACCTTCACCAGTTTTCAAGTACCATAGCGAGATGCCATATTCCTTTATTAGGGTTCTCATCTCACGGTTATCTAAGACTGGTCTTTCCCTTAATTCTTTTACTTTATTAAGGGGTAACTTTTTACGTTCACTCATATTTGATTGTTTTAAACTCTGCCAACATTGGCATTGGTTCTACTGAGGATCAAACCTCCACGCTCTAGGCGGTAGAACTATTAATACGGATATTCCATATTATTATTTACTATTAGAGATAAAAAAAAGACTGTATTTGTCTTTCTTCTTAAGCATTGGCTAATACCTCCTTTCTGACTATTTTTATACTCTCCCACTTAGAGGTGTCTCTCACCACCCAACCATCATCATTTATCTTTAGCTGATATACGCTACAGAAAATATCTGACTCATCTGTAATCCAAATATTAATGTCGAATTCATCTCCTCTTGGGTTCTTTCTTGTGAACCAATGATCATCTAAATCATACTCTTTTAATTCTAGGATATATTTCATTCCTTGATAGGTCAGAATCATCTCATCTAAACCATCTATTATTGTTAGTTTATTCATTGTATTTTTAATTTAATTGTCTTTTATGTAATGTTTTTCAATTTTGATTTTAAATTCCTCAGTATTCCTAGCCTTGGCTTAAGTTGAACCCAATCAAAATCAATACTATCTAATTTTTCTATTTGATCTTTGCTTAATCTGCCCTCTTTATAGGCAATCCTGTGCTCTTCTTGCCATTGCAATACTGAGATTGTTTCATGTATATCTTGATAAGCCTCTTCTACATCATTGTTTTTTTCTACATTGTTGTATTTATTGTACTCTATAGTGAGTTCTATTGCGAATTTTATCAATTCAGCACGGCTATTATTTAACCTTAGATTTATTATTACTTCATTATCCATATTTCTATTTTTTAGTTTAACAT
>Ga0209632_10004337_pt1 | contig 12593 bp, 12 predicted proteins | sample COG_10_FD_184754 | JGI IMG/M metagenome (GOLD analysis project Ga0209632, IMG submission 184754) | Pelagic Microbial community sample from North Sea - COGITO 998_met_10 (SPAdes) (version 2) | ecosystem: Environmental > Aquatic > Marine > Neritic zone/Coastal water | place: Helgoland, sampling...
CACAATCCAGAGACACATTTAATTCCAACAATTGTTTATAAAAATTTATTAAAAAAAAAATTTTATATTTATGGAAAAAATTATAATTCAATAGACGGTACCTGCATTAGAGATTATGTCCATATTAAAGATATTTGTAGTGCAATAGACAAATCTATAAATTATTTATTTAATAATGATAAGAAATTTCAAATAATAAACATTGGATCATCATCTAAAAATACGAATTTAGAGATTTTGCAAAAAATAGAAAAAATAACTAAAATAAAAAATATTTACACTATAGCAGATAGAAGAAAGGGAGATGTTGATCTATTAGTATGTTCTAACTCTAAAGCTAAAAAACTTTTAAACTGGCAACCAAAAAACTCAGATATTAAAAAAATAATTAAAGATGAAATATTATGGGTAATGTACTTGATAAAAAATAAACAATTCAGGAAGTTTAAGAATTACTTATAAGAATACTGACTGTTAAGAATTTTATTTAGAAAAAATATTTTTAACTTGTTCGTTTAAATCTATTAAACCTTTATCTTTTTTTACGATCTTATTATGGTCCGTTATATTAATTTTAGGTTTAACATTATTGTCAAAAACATTTGTCAAAATATTTGTATCATTGATGGCATCATTAACAGAATTTATTTTAGAAATTAGGTTACTACGTTGCTCTTCATATTTTTCAATTTCACTTTTTAATATTTCAAATTTCTTTTTAGTGTCTAGTAATTCACTGGCCAATCTTACATTTTTTTCTTGATAAAAATCTACTCTTGCAATTGAATTATGTCCTAAATTTTCTGAAATTTTATTCTCCGTATTATTGTTAGAATTTTCTAACATATTATTTCGATTTTATAAAATTTTATTAAGAGCCAAATTTATTTTACTGATGTCATTTTTTAATTCTCGATTTTCTTTTACACTCAATTCTATAAAGTTCTGATGCTCATCCATCCTTTTTTCTAATAATTTAGATTTCTTTCATAAAATAATTAATATACATAAATACAATCATAGGTTTATTTATCTTTTAACAAAAGTCTAGATATATAATTTGATGATTTGACTCGCTTTTTAGAAAATTTTTTTTATTTTACAATAATTTTTTCATCTATCACTAGTTTAAACAATTTGAATGCTTTTAAATATCTTGGCAAATAAACACCAGGTTTAAATAAAATTCTAATTAACCATCCTAAAAAAAACCTATCAAAAATTTGATTTATTGGAGCCTGATCTTTTGTAAAAAAAGATATTGCAGCTCCAGTACAAATAATTTTTGTTTTCTTTTTTAAATTTTTTTTTAAATATAAACCCAAAATTTCTTGAACACCTCCCCCCAAATTTAAAATAATAAAATCTGGTTTTAAATTATTAGCTATTTCTAATAATTTTTTATCTTTTATTTTTGAAGCATTGTAAATAGGGGAAATATAATTAAATAACTTATTTTTAGGAATTCCTAAATTAGTAAAAAAAAGTTTATTATTTGTTGAAAGTTTTGAATTTGGATCTACTGACAATATCTTAATATTTCTATTCTTCTTAAATTGGTTAAAAAGTAGTTTTAAAAAAAGATATCCTGAAAACTTTTTTACACTAATATTCTTTAATATTCTTAATAATAAGACAAAATATCCACTATCAAAAAAAACAAAGTCAGAATTCCTTAAGGATTTTAAATACTGTTTTTTTTCATTTATTGTTGCAAGACTAGGACCTGAGGGGAAAACAAATAATCCTGATTTTTTAATTATCTTTGTAAAATCTTTTTTATTAAGATTAATAAATTTTATTTTCTTAAATAATATAAATATCATATTAAATTATTAAAATTTGTTAACAAGCATACTAATTAACTTTTGTTTAGATTTTTATACACTTTTTTGATTAATATTTACTTATCTAAAAATAAATTTACTACTATATATGTTGATAATGAAGAAAAATATTAAAAAAATAATTCTAAAATGCCTTTGAATATTTCATTCTTAAATTCAAAAGATAAAAAAAGAATAAAAAAAAATATGTATGGTAATGGTTTCAATTTTTTTTTAACCATATTATCTCAATTATTCTACATTCCAATAATGTTATTATCATGGGGTGTTACACAAACCGGTTATTGGATATTTTTTATTGCAATCCCCTCAATGTTAAGTTTTTGGAAATTAGATTTTAGCGAAGCATCAAGACAAGAACTTACATTGAACAAAAAAAAAAATCCAAATGTAATATACTCAATAAGTTTAATTTTTACTTTATTGACTGTTGTAATTTTTGGCATTGTTTATTTTTTTATAAATCTAAATTTTTTAGAAAATTTCGAAGTTATTAAAAATCACAATATAACTAATTTAAATATTATATTAATCTTAATTTTCTATGGATTTTCTTTAGAACTTATAACAAATAATCATTTAATATTAACTCAATATAAAGGTAAAACTTATATATCAGAAATAATAGTTGGCCTATATATAGCGCTTGAAAAAATCTTGATTCCTTTAATTGGCTTTATTACAATTGATTTATTATACGCAGCTATTGTATACTCCATAATTAAAACTATAAAATTTATTACAGTAAAGTTTATAATAAATTTGTCAGTTAATTTTAAATTAAATTTCTTTAAAATAACAAAAAAAGAAATAGCAAATATTTTCATAAAATCTAAAAATATCTATTATTACAATATATCTAATATAATTAATGTTTCGGGTTTTACTTATTTTATAGCATATTTTTTTAGTCCGGAAATTATTACTTTAGTGAATGCACTTCAAACAATGTTTAAATTTTTAGTACTAAGAATTAATAAAGTTTTCGTTGATGTGTTTACATTTGAATTTAGCAATTTTTATTCAAAAAAAAAATACTCTAATATTGTAAATGCGTATAATTTTCAAAAAAAATATGTGTATATGTTTTTATTATCATTTTTAATCGTTGGTTATTTTATTGGACCTTATATCTTCAATTATTGGACAATAGATAAATTTACTGAATTCCGTTCTATCATTATACTTGTGATTTTAGAATGTATTTTTACAATGTTGTCATATAATGAGCTTTTATTAGGTATGGCTTTAAATAAATTGAAAAAAATTACTTTTTATGCGCTAGTTATAAATATTTTATTTATTGGCTGTTTATTATTTTTTGAAAATTTAAGATTAAATCTTAGTAATATTTATTACATACTAATACTAAAAAGTTTTTTTATATACTTAATCAATAAAAATTATAATTTAAAACTTGTTAATAATATACTTTTAAAAAAAGACTCTTTATGAAAAATTATCACATTGGCTGTGGATATAAAATTGGAAAAAATTGGTTTAACTATGATGTGAGCCCAATAGCATTTATAGATAAATTTGATTTATTAAATAAATTTTTAAAACTTAATTCTAAACGTTTTCCAAAAGAAATAATATTTGGCGACATAACAAAAAAAAAGCTTTGTGAAGAAAATGATGCTGATAACATCTATTTATCACATGTTTTAGAACATCTTTCTAGAGATAAAGCAATCATTGCATTACAAAATATTTATTTAATGCTTAAACCTGGTGGATGTTTTAGGGTTATTGTCCCCTCTCTTTCAGAAAGAATACGGGAATATCAAAAAAATAATGATGGTGATAGATTTATGAAAAGTTTAGGTTGTGTCAATGAACATGAGGATAAAAGTTTTTGGCACAAGTTAAGATTTTTAATTGGCAATTCGAGACATAAGTGGATGTATGATGAAAAATCATTACTAAGATTGTTGCAAATGACTGGTTTTAAAAATATTCAGCAGTGTACTTATAATGACTCTAAAATTGAAGTTTTTAGTGAGGTGGAAGAACAAGGAAGATTTTTTGAAAATAATTGCTATTTTGCAGTGGCCATGCAATGCTCAAAGTAAATCAAAATTTTATTAAATCAAAAAATAAAAATATACTAATTTCAAATGGTTATAAAGATTTTCATCTAACTTCTGCTGCAAAAGTTTTATTATCTGATAAAACTAAACTAATTTTATATTCTGGATTTTTTTTAAATAATTTTTTTGTTAATTTTACTAAATTTTTTAAAATTAATAATCATAAAATCAATAAATTAATTCTTAGAAGACAAGGAATTAAAAATAAATATTTAAAAACCTTTTTTTTAGGAGAGTTTTTACATGAAATTGGAATTATTTTTAAAAATAAATTTAATTTAAAAAAAATATCAGATATTATTATTATTTACAGTTATCGATTATATGCAAATAAGTTGCAAAAATATATCAACAAAAATAAACAAAATATCAATATTTATCATTTTCGTGCGGGTTATGGAGGGCGCTCAATTAAAACTGCAAAGTTTTTAGGTATTAAAACTATTTGTGATCATTCAATAGCACATCCATCTATGATCAATTATATGATTAATAATGGTGGAAAATTTCCAAATAAGAAAATTAAACCACCAAATAATTTTTGGAAACTTGTTTTGCAAGACTTAGAAGATGCTGATTTTATTTTAGTGAATTCTAATTTTGTAAAAAAAACATTAGTCTATATGAATATTTCCTTTAACAAGATACATGTTATTTACACTGGATTAGAAAATAAATATTTTAGATTATTAAAAAAAAAAAATTTTTTTCAAATTAATAAAAGTAAAATAAAATTTCTTTTTGTAGGTGGAGTTAATAAAAGAAAAGGATTTGATGAAATTGTTTCAGCTATAAATTTGTTGATTAAAAATAATCATAATTTTGAGTTTCATATTGTTGGTTCTTTAACTAAGGAATTTAACGATAAGTATATTTCTTTTTTAAAAAAAAGTTCTATTAAATTTCATGGCATTAAAAATTATAAAGAGATAATGGATATAATGTACAAATCAGATGTATTTGTTTTTCCATCAAATGTAGAGGGTTCTGCAAGAGTTATTTTTGAAGCAATGGCTTGTGGATGTCCAATTATTACAACAAAGAATACCGGTTCAATTGTTAAAAATAAAGAAAATGGATTTATTGTAGACAGTGGTGATTATAAAAGTGTTTACTCAGCAATGCTCAAGTTCATTAATAATCCTGGACTTATTAGCTTATATGGGAAAAAAAATGAAAAAATTATCAGACAAGAATATCACCCTAAAAAATATGCTGAAAAACTAATAAAATATTATAAGTCTACTTAAGTGTTCAATTTTTATTGCCTTATATTTGCTTTATCTTTTCATTTTAGTATTGATTTTGTAGGAAACCTATATTTAGCGCAAATAATAATCATTTTAACATTTATATTTTTTTATTTTCACAAGGATCAAAATTTAAAAAATAGTAAAATTCTAAATAATATTATTATTTTTGGTTTTTTCTGGCTAATTGGACAAATAATATCTGATATTATTAATCAAAGCATATTTAATGATTATGCTAGAGGTATCACGAAAATTATCGTTACAATAATGTCTTTTTATGTATTTTTTAAAATTGATCTAAAAATTAAAAATGGCCTCATAAAGATTTTAAGTTGGATTGTTGTGGTAAAAATACTTTTCCTTTTAATGGATATAAATTCTTTTAATGAATTTAAAAATTACTGGAAAATGGGACTCGGAACATCAATTTCTATAATAGTTATAATATATTTAAATCAAAGAAATAATTATAAAAGCAATACAACAATATTTTTTTTAATCATATTGGCATTTTTGTCTTTATACTTTGAAACCAGATATCTATTTATTGTGAATCTCATTTCTGCATTATTTATATATTTAAGTAATCAACAAAATAAATATACAATTTTTAAATTTACCTTAAAACATAATTTTTACATAATTATATTTACTGTATTGTCTGTTTATATTTTTCAATATTTATTAAAATCAGACATGCTGCCCAAAATATTATATGAAAAAACAATATCACAACAAGGTAACTATGGACAACTTTTAGGTGGAAGATCAGACCTTATAGGAGGACTTAAAGCCATCGCAGATTCTCCATTCATAGGTCATGGTAGTTGGGCAAAAGATTGTTTTTATACCGACTATATTAATAATTTTTTATTGATTAATGAATATGGTAAGACATTTACAGACAAAAATTGTCTAATACCTGGGCATTCAATTATACTAGAGGCGTGGATATATTCTGGTTTTATGGGTTTAATTTTCTGGATATATATATTTGTTATTTTAATAAAAAGAATCAAATTTAATTTTGTTCACACAAGTAAATTTTATTTGATATTAATTTTTTTAAATACAATTGTAATTTGGGATTTTTTTCTTTCACCTTATGGTGGTACAAGGATGATTGAGTTTCCTCTGTATTTGGCAATTTTGTTTTTTTTAAATAAGAATAAAGAATTACAAAATGACTAAATTTTCAATTATAACTATTTCAAAAAATCAAGGAAAATTTATCAAAAAATGTATTGATAGTATTTTAGAACAAAATTTAAAAAACTTTGAACACATTGTAATTGATGCAAATTCAGACGATCAAACACATTCAATATTAAAAAAATATAATCATGAAAATTTAATAATTAAGATTGAAAAAGATAAGGGAGCAGCTGATGGCTTAAACAAAGGCTTTGCATTGTCAAAAGGTAAGATTTTATGCTTTATTAATTCCGATGATTATTTATTACCAAAAATTTTAAATCAAATAGAAATTGAATTTAGTAAAAACACAAAATTAGAAATGATTATAACCCCAGGAATCATAGTTAATGAAAAAGAAAGGGTAATAAATAAAGTTTATCCAAGTTTTCCTACACCTAAGAAGTATGTTTATGGTATATGTACTTTTTTTCAACAAGGGATATTTTTTAAGTCTGATCTTTTCAACAAAACAAATGGATTTAATGTATCTAATAAAACAAATTGGGATGGAGAATTATTTCTTGATTTATTAAAGAATGTTTCTAAAGAAAATATTTTAAGATTAGATATTGAGTCTGCAGCTTTTAAAATGCACGCAGGATCAATCACTTCTTTGAAAAATAATGAAGTAGAATACGAAATAAATCAAAGAAGATTATTTAATAAAATTTATGGTTTAAAAGCGAAAAAATCACAAATTAAAAAATATTTATTTTTTTTAACACAAATATTAACAGATCCGAAATGGTTTTACCATAAGGTTCTATACCTAATAAAATATGGAAGACTAAATACTAAATAAAATATGAATTAAATTAAATTAACAAATGATTTATAAAGGATTTTTTTATTTGATTTAACTTTATTTTGATTAATTAAATTAATCCAATTTTTCATTAATAGAATATTAAAATTAAACTTTTTATACTTTAATTGATTATAATTTTTTTCAAGAAATTTATTATCCATTTTATTCCAATCTTTAACAATAATCACAGGCATATTTTTGTATAATGATATTAATTTGTTATTTTTTAAAATGATTGGTATTGATCCCAATAATATTGTTTCCCAGAATCTGTGAGTATCAACACCATTACCATCTGGGCATGCAACAAATTTACATTTTTTTATTTCTTTCCATGTTTGTTCTTGAGTTATTCTTTTATTTTGAAAGACACATAAATTTTTGGGAATTTTTTTTAAACATTTATTTCTTGATGAATTTAATCTAAAATGGAAATTACAATATATTTTACTTTCTTTAATACTTTTCATTCTAATTGTTTTAATGAAAATTTTTTCAAAACGTTTTGGTAAAATTTTTCTTGGACCCCTTCTATTTAAAGAAAATCTAGAATGCAAATCAACACCAATAGGCAAATTTATCAATTTATTATGATTAATAAGTAAATTTTGAGAGTACATTTTTTCTAAATATTTATTATTGAGCAAAGTGTTAATATTTTTAATTTTTCGGTTAACTGATGTATCAGAATTACCTGAAACTATAATAAATTTATTAAAAATTTTTGGTAAATATTTTTTTATAAAAATTTCAATTGCATCTGTAGGTACATAATAGATATTATCTTTTTTATAGATTTTTAAACTTTCTTCTTGAAATGAATTTGGAGAAAAATTATTTAAAAAAACCCTGCTACTTATAAATTTTATATTTTTAAGTTGTATTTTATTTATTCTATAATCTTTATTAAAGGTTTTTAAATTTAACTTATAGTAAACAATAATTTCGTAGATATAAAATATGTAATATTTTAATTGATTTCTTAAGATAAAAATTTTTTTTGGAAATATTTTTCTCAAAAAATTTTTAATTTTCATTTTATTTGAGCTTACAAAAAAAATAATCTGCTTGATTTATATTTTTAATTAAGAAACTTTTATTTATTATTTTGATTAATTTAAAATTATTTTTTTTTAGAAATAAACAAATATCTTTTAACGTATGTTGTTTCCTGTATACTTCATGAGATGATAGTTCTATTAAAATATATTTAATTCTACTTAAATTCTTTTTAGAACCCATTAACACATTTTTTTCATATCCTTGAACATCAAGTTTTAAAAAAATATTTTTTTTAGAAGGTAATTTAATTATAGTGTCAAGTTTTGTGACTTTTATTTTAATTTTATCAATAATTTTATAAATTGATTTTTTTAATATATTCGGTTCGAGTATGGATGAACTATCTTCTTTATCTGTAATATTTAAATAATCAAACCCATCTTTATTTCCAAGGCATAGGTTAAAAAATTTTGACTTATTAGATAGTATTTTTTTTTGAATATTTAGATATTTAATTTGAGGTTCAAAGGAATATATTTTTGAGTTGGGAAAGTAATAATTAAATAAAATTGAAAATTGACCTTTATTAGAACCTACATCTAATAATAAATCTACCTTTTCTAAATCTTTCAAGATATCTTTAGTTTCAAATAATGGACAAACACCATTGATATAACTTCTATAAAAATTTGGATGTAATAAACACAAAGCAATTTTTTTAATTTTGAGTAGAAGCATTATTTATTATTTTTTTTTAAAATAGATATTAATTTAACTTGATTGTATTTAAGATTAAAACATTCATTAAAACAGTTTATTGCGTTTAATCGCATTTTTCTTTTTAAAGCTTTTTTAAGATTTATATATTGGATTATTGCTTCACTAAAACTCTTAACATTGTTGTTACAAATCAGTCCACTTTTATATTTTATTATCTCTTCGTATATATTTACTTTATTTGTAGTGATTACTGGTTTACCAAAGGAAAGTGACTCAACAATTGACACACCAAAATTTTCACCATTTGAAGCAAGTAGCATAGCTTCGGAAGAAGCGATAGCTCCACATTTTAATTCACTTAAGATTAATGATGACCATATAATGTTATTTTCTAATTTTAATTTTTTAGATAATTTTATTAGTTTTTTTTTGTAATCATTATTTGGACCTGCCATTAAAACTTTAATCTTATAATTTTGATCCACCACTTTTTTAAGAGATTTAATTAATATATCGCAACCTTTTTTTTCATGAAATCTTCCAAGATATATGAAAAAAGTTTCATTTCTTAATATAGAAAATTTTTTTTTGAATAATTTAATTGAATTTATTTTATTAAGATTAGATCTTAATATTCCATAATTAATAACATTTTGTTTTATTCCTTTTGTATCTACAAATGTTTTTTTCAAATTTTTTTTTTCATTTTCTGATGTTAGCAATATAGATTCTGCTTTAATTAAGTTTTTTTTTTCCAGTAAATGCCAGTAAATTTTCTTTTTAAGAAGCTTAAATTTTTGAAATAAGAAAAAAGGATCTAATTGACCATGTGTAAAAACAAAATAATTTTTTTTTAAAATTAATCTCGCTAATAAAGAATTAAATTGCCATAAACCATGTATAATATATTTTTCATAATTGTGTTTATTTTTCAATAACCAAAAAAATAATTTTAAATTAAATGAATATTTTCCAATTGATGGGCCTAAGTTTATAATTTTAATATCCCTACCTTTATAAAAATTTGAATTTTTTTTATCACTAGTGACTATATCCACATCAAAATTATTTTGATTTAAAATTTTTGTACTGTCAATTGTTGCTATTGAAGGACCACCATATTTTGGATCTAAAGAATTTATTATTCTTAAAATTTTTATTTTTGATATCATTTTAAATTAGACTTTTTATTTTTAAGGATTTTGTTAATTTCTTTGTCAACCTGGCTTCTAAACCAAAATGCATGATAATAACTAAATTTAATACCAATTTTCATGTCAAGCAAACCAAATTTTATGAAAAGTCTATATATAAATAACAAATATGGTCTTACAGCAGATGGTAATGAATAAAATAAATTTTTATATAATCTTACTCTTTGTCTTGGGTCAAAATTTAATTTTCCTTCTAATATATTTTTATTTCCTGTTTCATTAACTAAACTTTTAGCAGCAAGTTTAGCCCATTTTAAATGTCTTTTTTTCCATTCTGATAAATTCATTGGATTTATATCGTGAATATAACCATTTAATTTTTTTATCATATTTGTTGATACAAAATGTTGATCATATAATAACTCTTCACATGTTGCCTTTCCTGATTGGAATAATCTCAAATGCCATGGATTTAATCCTGAAAAATTTAATTTTTTTCCTAAAAAATAATTTTTTCTTTTTATGATATATGAGTTTTGATTTTTACTAGTTATTGCAATTTTAATTGAATCGATTGCTCTATTATCTAGAATTTCATCTGCATCCAAATGGAGCTGCCATTTATAGTTCTTTTCTATTTTTTTGATTATCCAATTTCTTTGGTCTGAATAATTTTTGAATTTTCTTTCATATATTTTGCAATTAAGATCTTTACAAATTTGCTTAGTTTTATCCGTTGAATAAGAATCTACTATAATAATATTTTCTGATATTTTTTTTGCAGCTAATATAGATTTATTAATTATTTTTTGAGAATTATAAGTTAAAAAAATAATTACAGTATTTTTTTTCAATATTAACTCTATTGTTTATTAAAAATATTTGCCACTTCATTATTGATATCTAATGTGTTATTTTTTTTATGATCTACAATTTCTACTTTTGGTTTTACACTATTTTCAAATGCATTTGAAACTACATTCTCTCCTTTAATAACTTTATTTATTGAGTTTATTTTTTCAATAAAATTAATTCTTTCATTTTTTAAATTACTTATTTCTAAATTTATATTTTTTGATTTCTTTTGAGAATTCATTAATTCATTGTTAATCCTTAAGCTATCCTCTTGATAAAAAATTATTTTATTTTTTAGATTTTCTATTTGTTCATTTTTTTCTTCAATAACATTTTTGGGTAATTTTAAAGTATTGGTTAAGACTTGTAGTTTATCAGTCTCTTTTTTAAGTTCATATTTTTCATTCTTGAGAGTTTTTAAATTACTTTCTAAGTCTAAATATTTTGATTTTAAATCTTTATTTTCAACTTGTAATAAATTTGTATTTATAATTTCTTTTTTAAGTTCATATTTTATCTTATTTTTTTCATTTACTAGGTTCAAAATATCTTCTTTTAACAATATATTAGATTTGTCTTTTTCTTCTCCATGAAATTTTAATACGACAATTTTATTTCCCAAAGAAACTAATTCTTCTTTTAATTCAATTATTAATTTGATTGTATTTCTTTTTACTTTATTTTTAAAAAAATTATAAAGTTTATCTAATAACTCATCTTTATTCACATTATGAATAATAACTGGCACTCTTTTTATAAAATTTTTATTTGGTATAAATAAAGGTTTCTTTTCATTGTTAGTTTTTTTATTTTCATTTAATTCTATATTTTTATAAGCTGGAGTATCTTTTTGTTTAAGTATAGAATTTGATGCTTTGATAATTTCTTCTATAGAATAAATATTCATAATAATTCGCTTACAAGTTTAATTTTTGTATTGTGAATTATTAGTACTAATTATGAGTCAACTAAATATACCAAAAATTTATGTTATAAAATTAGATGTAATATATTGACACTTTATTTAATCATTCTTCTTAAATACGACGTAAAATGTCTTTAAAATGATCAAATAATCTAACCATAAAGTCCAATTTTTTAAATACCATAAATCATATTCCATTCTTTTACGCATATGCTCTGGTGTAGGTGTTGCACCCCTTAAACTATTGACTTGAGCCCACCCAGTTAAGCCCGGATTAGATTTATGTCTTTTTAAAAAATTCTTAAATAAGGAAGAGTATAGTATATCGTGTTCAACCATATGAGGCCTTGGTCCAACAATGGACATATCACCAATTAAAACATTATAAAATTGAGGTAACTCATCAATGCTAAATCTTCTGATAAACTTTCCAATTTTTAAAACCCTACTGTCTCCTACTTGAACCTGGACAGTTTTATCAAACTTAATCTTTTTGAGAGATCTTAATTTGTAAATCTTAAATCTTCTTCCATCCCAACCTGTTCTATCTTGTGTAAAAAATAATGGAAATCCGTCTTCTAAATAAATAAGCAACATAGAGATGGAAATTAATGGTGAAAAGCTAATTAAAAATATTAGAGATAATACTTTATCAGAAATTATTTTTAAAAGTAATTTGAAACCATAAAATTTTGATATTTCATAATATTTAAATTTATATTTATCATTAATTAAATTT
>Ga0209632_10004346_pt1 | contig 12581 bp, 10 predicted proteins | sample COG_10_FD_184754 | JGI IMG/M metagenome (GOLD analysis project Ga0209632, IMG submission 184754) | Pelagic Microbial community sample from North Sea - COGITO 998_met_10 (SPAdes) (version 2) | ecosystem: Environmental > Aquatic > Marine > Neritic zone/Coastal water | place: Helgoland, sampling...
GGTTGTAGTTTTTTACCTATACAAAAAACACACTTACGAAAATCAAGAAGCTCAAAAATGGTGGTTAAGCAGATCACTTTGTAATTTTAAAAAAAAACTAAACAATTTAAACATTAATCTTGAAATAATTGAAACCGAGTCTTTTAAAGTTTTTTTTGAAAAACTAATAAAAAAAAATGACTTCGCAATTTATTGGAATAAAGTTTATGAACCAGATTACTTAAAATTTGATGCTTATATTCAAAAAACTTTAACCTCTAAAAAAATCTTTTATAAAATTTGTAAAGGAAATGTTCTTAACGAAATAAATGAAATAAAAAAAAAAGATGGTACACCGTTTAAAGTTTTTACCCCATTCTGGAGAGCTGCTGAAAAATTTTTTATCGAAAAAATACCATTTAAAGAAAAAAAAATAAAAAAAAGTTTAAGAAAAAAAAACTATTTTAAAAACTGCATAAATTCTAAAAAAATATTACCAAAAAAAGATTGGTTTAAAAATTTTCAAAAAATATGGTTACCAGATGAGGAAAGAGCTTTAGAAGAATTAAATAATTTTATTAAAAATAAAATATCAAATTATTCTGAGGGACGAAATTTTCCCAATATAAGCGGCACATCTAAACTATCTCCCTATATTAAGTTTGGTCAAATACATGTTGAAACTATTTGGAACGAATGTGTAAAAAATAAATCTAAAAATATAGGAACCTCAAAATTTTTAACTGAAATTGGCTGGAGAGATTTTAATCTTTCATTGATAAACCACTTTCCTCATATGACAAAAAATAATTATTCAAAAAAATTTGATAAATTTCCATGGCAAAAAAATTCTAAATTTTTAAATGCGTGGAAAAAAGGTTTAACAGGATATCCAATTGTTGATGCTGGAATGAGAGAACTGTATTCAATTGGATGGATGCATAATAGAGTAAGAATGATTGTTGGATCGTTTTTAGTTAAACATTTGTTAATACACTGGAAAGAAGGAGAAAAATATTTTAGAAATTGTTTGTTAGATTACAGCCAGGCAAGTAACGTTGGAGGCTGGCAATGGGTAGCTGGCAGTGGTGCAGATGCTGCTCCTTACTTTAGAATATTCAATCCAATTTTACAGGGAGAAAAGTTTGATAAAGAAGGGGAGTATGTAAAGAAATGGGTCCCAGAATTAAAAAATTTGCCAAAAAAATTTATTCACAAACCTTGGGAATATAAAGGAGAAAATTTTAAACTAGGAACAGACTATCCTCATCCAGTAGTTAATCATGAAGAGGCTAGGGCTGAAGCTCTAAACGCGTTTAAAAAAATTTAAAATTAAATATTTCCATGACAGTGTTTAAATTTTTTTCCTGATCCGCAAGGGCATTTTTCGTTTCTACCAATCTTTTTTTCTGATTTATCAATAGAAGTTATTTCTTTGTCCTCGTTTTCTTTTTCTTTCTCTTGGTTATTTATCACTATGTTTAAATTCAAAAGAAATTTAATCAGATCATTCTTTATTTTTAACAACAAACCTTCAAATAATTCAAATGCTTCTTTTTTAAACTCAGATAATGGATCTTTTTGCCCATATTGTCTTAAACCAATTACTTGTCGAAGTTGCTCAAGGTATTGTAAATGTGATCTCCAAGAAAAATCAATAATTTGTAAAAATATTTTTTTTTCAAGATTGTTATTTTGGGACTCTCCTAAAATTTTAATTCTTGAAGTCTTTTTGTCCAAATAGAGATTTTTTATTTTTTTATTAAAATCTAATCCATTTAACTTTGCAAATTCTAGCAGCTCACTATCACCAATTGTGTTACCAGTGATGTTCTTAGTCTCGGTAAGATAAATTTTATCGTCACCAGATTTTTGATAATTTAACCTAGCATTATTTAAATTGTCCAAAACCTCTGATAAAAAATCATCTAAAATTTCATTTATATTATGTCCTTTTAAAATTTTTAACCTTTGAGAGAATATAACTTGTCTTTGATCGTTCATAACATCATCAAATTTAATAAGTGTTTTTCTAATATCAAAGTTTCTACTTTCAACTTTTTTTTGAGCTCTTTCCATGGCTTTATTAATCCAAGGATGATCAATTGACTCATTTTCTTTTAAACCAAGTTTTTGAAGCATTCCGTCAATTGAGTCACCTCCAAAAATTCTCATTAATTCATCTTGCAAACTTATAAAAAAAATAGTACTTCCTGGATCACCTTGTCTTCCAGCTCTCCCTCTTAGTTGATTATCAATTCTTCTGCTTTCATGTCTTTCTGTTCCAATAATAAATAATCCACCAAGTTTTTTAACCTCAACTTCATTTTGTTTTACATTGCTTAAATTTTCTTTTTTCCCATCGTAAATGAAGTCTTTATTACCTCCAAGCTTGATGTCAGTTCCTCGTCCAGCCATGTTAGTTGCAATTGTAACTGCTCCTACTTTGCCTGCCTCAGCAATTATTCTTGCCTCTTTCTCATGTTGTTTTGCATTAAGAACATTATGTTTTATTTTCTTATCATTAAGATAATTTGAAATTTTCTCTGATTTTTCAATACTTGTTGTTCCCACTAATACAGGTTGGCCTTCTTTATTACATTCAACTATTTTATTTGCAATTGCATTATATTTTTCATTTTCTGTTCTATAGATTTGATCATTAAAATCTTTACGAAGCATTTTCTTATTAGTGGGAATTGAAACAACGTTTAATTTGTAAATATCAAAAAATTCTTCAGCTTCAGTCATGGCAGTACCAGTCATGCCGGCTAATTTTTGATATAATCTAAAATAATTCTGATATGTAATCGAAGCTAATGTTTGGTTCTCTTCTTCAACTTTGACTTTCTCTTTTGCTTCAATTGCTTGATGTAAGCCATCAGAAAACCTTCTTCCTTCTAAAACTCTGCCTGTAAACTCGTCAATAATTTGTACTTTACCTTCTTTAACTATGTAGTCAGTATCTTTCCTAAAAAGTAAATTTGCTTTAAGAGCTTGGTTGATGTGATGAACAAGATTTAGATTAGTAGGGTCGTAAAAATTATTATTCTTTAGTAATTTTTTTTGTATTGCAAGTTTTTCTATTTTATCAATACCTAAATCAGTAAGGATGGCATTCTTATTTTTTTCATCTAATTCGTAATCGTTTTTTTGAAGATGTTTAATAAATTCATTTGAAGTTTTATAAAGTGTAGTTTTATCGTCTAACTTTCCAGAAATAATTAGTGGCGTTCTGGACTCATCAATAAGAATACTATCTACCTCATCTACAATACAGAAATTATGGTTACGTTGAACCATTTCTCCAATTTCATATTTCATATTGTCCCTCAAGTAATCAAATCCAAGTTCATTATTTGTGGCATACGTAATATCGTTATTATAATTTTTCTTTCTTTCGATATCGTCTATGTCATTAGTTATACAGCCAGTTGATATACCCAAGTAATTAAAAACCTTACCCATCCATGTTGAATCCCGCTTAGCTAAATAATCATTCACGGTAACGATGTGTACACCCTTTCCTGTTAGAGAATTTAAATATGCTGGCAGTGTTGAAACAAGAGTTTTACCTTCACCTGTCTTCATCTCTGCTATTTTTCCATGATGAAGAATTAATCCGCCAGCCAACTGGACGTCATAGTGTCTTTCCCCCAAGGTTCTTTTTGCAGCTTCCCTAACTAATGCAAAACTTTCAGGAATGATTTCTTCAATATTTAGAGAACCATTTTGAGTATTTTTTTTAAAGTTGAATGTTTTTTCTTTAAAATCAGCCTCTGTTAAAGCCTTAATTTCATTTTCTTTATTATTTATAGCTTCTATAATATTTTGAATATTGTCTAATTCTTGTTGATTAGAGCTTTTAAATATTTTACTAAAAGTTCTTGTAAAAAGATTCATTATACACCTATATATGTATTATTAATGTAAATTAAACTGCAATAATGACAATTAATATTAAAAATTTTTTAAAAGATAAAAGAAAATTATCTAAAATGGGTGAGTTTCAAAGCCTTAAACAAATCAATGGTTTAGAAATGGCATCAATTTCAGCAGACTTATATAGAGATGGTAGAGATGATCTTGCTTTATTTTACTTTACTAAAGGAGCTAATTACGCAACATTAACTACTTCTAATAGCATTACTTCTGAATTTATTCCCTGGAACAATAATTCTCATAAAAAAATTATTAAGGGATTATTAGTCAACACTAAAAACGCAAATACATTCACAGGAAAACAAGGAAAAGAAAGCATTGATATACTAGCAAAAAATTTGTCGAGGGTTTTAACTATAAAAGAATCGAAGAGTAAAAAAGGCACAAATGAAACTATTAAAACCAAAGATCTATTATTTGCCTCAACAGGAGTGATTGGAGAAGAATTCCCTGTAGAAAAAATTAAAGAACGCTTGCCAGAATTAGTAGAGAAATTGAAAACAGAGCATAATAAAATGTATTGGATAAAAATAGCATCGGCTATTATGACAACTGACACTAAACCGAAATTAGCATATGAAGAAATAATTGTAGGTGACGAGCTAATAAAAATTGCTGGTATAGCCAAAGGTTCCGGCATGATAGCTCCTAATTTAGCGACAATGCTTTCATTCATTTTTACTGATGCCGATATTAACTCCAATTTATTAAAAACTCTTTTAAAGAGAGCAGTGGCAAATTCTTTCAATGCAATCACAGTTGACAGCGATCAATCAACTAACGATATGGTATCAATTTTTTCTACACGAGCAATTAAAATTGGTCATAATATTTCCTTGACTGACCATGTAATACAAAAATTTGAAATAGCTCTTAAAAAACTATGTTTAAATTTAGCAAAACAGATTGTTGTTGATGGAGAGGGAGCTAAAAAATTTATCACGATTAACGTAATTAATGCAAAATCTTTAAGTAGTGCAAAAAATATTGCCTTTTCTATTGCTAACTCACCATTAGTGAAAACGGCAGTAGCCGGTGAAGACCCTAATTGGGGAAGAATCGCTATGGGAATAGGAAAATCAGGAGAGATAATCGATCAAAAAAAACTAAAAATAAAAATTGGAGATTTTACAGTTGCAGAAAATGGAAAAATTTCTGAGTCTTATGATGAGACAAAATTAAAGGAATACATGAAATGGGACTCAATAGAAATTGAGATTAATTTGAAACTCGGTAATGATGCTTTTAAATGTTTTACATGTGATTTTACACACGACTATATTGATATAAATGCTGATTATAGAAATTAAATGATTAAATATAATTTGAAATGTCACAATAATCATGAGTTTGAAAGTTGGTTTTCTAATTCTCATGAATTTGAAAAATTAAATAAAAAAAATTTACTAGAATGTATTCATTGCTCATCAAAAAAAATTGGTAAATCAATAATGTCACCAATGATTTCAAATTTAAAAAAAAAACATGAAAATTTTAATTTAATTAATAAAGATTTTAAAAATGAAAAAAACAAGCTTCTGAAGTTAAGAAAATATATTGAAAAAAACTTTGATTATGTCGGTAAAGATTTTAGCAGAAAAGTTAGAGAAATTTATTACGATAAAAATAATAATAAGACTATTTATGGAACAACTACATCTAAAGAAAGAGAGGAATTAGCAGAAGAGGGAATAAACTTATTATCAATTCCTTGGATTAATAAAGATAATTAATTTTTAAAACTTGTAATAATATAATTTACAGACAAATCATTAGATTTTTTCCATTTATTAAAAAAAGGATTAAATTTTAAACCCTTAACATTAATCGTTGAAAATTCTTCTTTAGATAATAAACTTTCAAGTTCTTCAGGTTTTATAAATTTATTCCAATCATGTGTACCTATTGGCAACCATCTTAATACATATTCGGCACCAATAATTGCTTTCACGTAGGAAATAAAAGTTCTGTTTAATGTTGCGGTAAACATTAAACCATTTTTCTTTAATAATTTAGAACAAGATTTAATGTATAAATTAATGTCCTCTACATGTTCAACAATCTCAAGATTTAAAATTATATCAAACTTAGAGTTATCTTTAAAATTTTCAGGGGAGGCATTTAAATACTTTATTTGAAGGCCGCTTTTTTTGGAATGTATTTGAGCAATATTTATATTTTTTTTTGAGGCATCTATACCTGTTACATTTGCTCCCAATCTAGCCATTGGTTCACTGATTAAACCACCGCCACACCCAATATCTAGAATATTCAAATCTTCTAAAAAATTAGCTTTATTTTTTTTAATCTTAAAATATTTTTTTATATTCTCTAAAATGTATTCAATTCTTATAGGATTGAACATATGAAGAGGTTTAAACTTCCCATTAACATCCCACCATTCTTCAGCTAAATCTGAAAACTTTTGAATTTCTTCTTTATTTATAGTAGTACTCATTTCGTAAAATTTTAAATTAATATTAATATCTATATTTTATTATATTACACTCTTAAATGATTAAAAAAGTATTAAAGTTTGGTGGCACATCTGTTGGAACTATTGAAAGAATCCTACATGTTGCAAGAATAATTCAAAAAGAGCAATCTTTAGGTAGTAAAGTTATCGCAGTAGTCTCTGCAATGTCGGGTAAAACCAATGAACTTATCAAACTTTCAAAAGAAATTTCTGATGAATTTAACAAAAGAGAGCTTGATGTATTGCTCTCCTCTGGAGAACAAGTAACTTGTGCGCTTCTTTCTGGTGCTTTGACAAAATTAAACATCAAAGCAAAGTCTTGGTTAAATTGGCAGATTCCTATAGTTACTGAAGGAGAGCATTCTAATGCTAGAATTATAAATATGAATATTGAAAAGATTAATAAATATTTAGATGAAGGAGGAATTGCAATTATACCGGGTTTTCAAGGAATTTCAAAAAATGGAGACATTACTACAATTGGAAGGGGAGGTTCTGATGCTACAGCAGTAGCGATCGCAAAAATATTTAATGCAGACTATTGTGAAATATATACAGATGTAGATGGAGTTTTTTCAACTGATCCTAACAAAATACCAGTAGCAAAAAAAATAGACAAGATATCTTACGACGAGATGCTAGAGTTGTCATCGCTAGGTGCAAAGGTAATGCAATCATCTGCTGTTCAAACAGCCATGATGTATGAAATACCTCTTGAAGTGAGATCAACATTTACTGAAAGAAATGGAACTAAAATTTTTAGTCAAGATAATATCGATTATACAAAAAGTGTTACTGGAGTCGCATATTCAAAAGATGATGCTAAAGTTACTGTTATAGGCGTAGAAGACAGACCTGGAGTTGCAGCAAACATATTTGAACCATTAAGCAAAGCTCAAATAAATGTTGATATGGTAATTCAAAATATTTCCTCAGATCAAAAAACTACAGATATAACATTTACAGTTAAGAGAGATGATGTTTTTAAAACTAAGCAAATACTGCAAGACAATAAAAATATAAAATATAAGCAGATTATTCAAAATGATAAGGTAGCTAAAGTCTCAATAGTTGGCGCTGGGATGGTTTCTACACCAGGAATTACTTATAGAATGTTTAGAGCTTTATCTGATGAAAATATAAATATTTTAGCTATTTCAACATCTGAGATTAAACTTTCAGTAATTATTGAAGAGGATAATACTTTAAAAGCTATTAAAAAATTACATACGATTTTTGAATTGGATTAAAATGGAAATTAGGCCACATAGAGTTATCGAGAGAAAAATTACTAAAAAAATTAAAGTTGGAAATGTAAGTGTCGGTGGCGACTCAATTATAAGCGTTCAATCAATGACAAATACTTTAACAACCGATATTAAAAGTACAATTAATCAAATTCATGATTTAGAAGAAGCAGGAGCTGATATAGTGAGGGTTTCCTGTCCAGACGAAGATTCAACAAAGGCATTACAATCAATAGTCAAAGAAGTTTCAGTTCCAATAGTGGCTGATATTCATTTTCATTATAAAAGAGCAATTGAAGCTGCAGATATGGGAGCCAGCTGTTTAAGAATAAATCCTGGAAATATAGGAAGCAATCAAAGAGTTCTAGAAGTTATTAAGGCAGCTAAAAATAATAATTGTTCGATTAGAATTGGAGTAAATGCAGGTTCTCTAGATAAAAATTTGTTAGAAAAATACAAAGAACCTTGTCCAGATGCTTTAGTTGAGAGCGCTCAACAAAATATTAAACTTTTAGAAGATAACGACTTTTTCAATTTTAAGATAAGTGTAAAATCTTCAGACATATTTTTAACTGTCAAAGCCTATAAAAAATTATCAGAAATTTGTAATTATCCTTTACATCTCGGAGTTACCGAAGCAGGCGGGTTACTGACTGGAAGCATAAAATCCTCAATTGGAATTGGACAGCTTTTAATGAAAGGAATTGGCGATACTATTAGAGTTTCTCTATCATCAGATCCTGTTGACGAAGTGAAAGCTGGTTACGAAATTCTTAAGTCCCTGGGTATTCGTTCGAGAGGAGTTAATATTATTTCTTGTCCATCTTGTGCAAGACAAGCATTTCCAGTAATTGAAACTGTAAAACTTTTAGAAAAAAAATTAGCGCATATAAAAAAACCTATTAATCTTTCCATAATTGGCTGCGTAGTCAATGGTCCCGGCGAAGCCGCTCAAACAGAAATTGGTTTAACAGGAGGCGGCCAAGATAATAATCTTTTATATCTTTCTGGCGTTCCACACAGCAAAATCCCAAGCTCTGAAATTATTGATAGAGTTGTAAAACTTGTAGAAGAAAAAATAAAAGAAATTTAACCTAAATGATTGTTCCTATAGATAAAGTCAAAGATATTATAAATAAGCATGATGCTTTAGAAAAAGAACTTTCGTCAGGAAATATTGATCCTAAATTATTTGCAAAAAAATCCAAAGAATATTCTAGCCTAGGAAGTATTATCAAAAAAGCGAGAGAATACTTAGATTTTGAAACTGAAAAAAAAGATTTAGTAAATATGGTTCAAGACAAATCAAACGATAAAGAAATTATTGATTTAGCACAAAAGGATTTAAATGAGCTAATCATTAAAAAAGAAAAAATTGAAAATGATTTAAAAGTATTTTTATTACCAAAAGATGAAGACGATAAAAAAAATGCGATTGTTGAAATTAGAGCTGGCACTGGTGGATTAGAAGCCTCTCTTTTTTGTGCAGACTTATTTAAAATGTATGAAAAAGTGTGCTCTAAGAAGAAATGGAAATTAGAAATTATAAACATATCAAAGAGTGAAGCCGGAGGATTCAAAGAAGTAATCTTTTCAGTGAATGGAGACGATATATATTCATATTTGAAATATGAGTCTGGTGTGCATAGAGTTCAAAGAATACCTGAAACAGAAACACAGGGAAGAGTACATACATCAGCAGCTACCGTTGCGGTATTGCCAGAAGCTGAAGAGGTGGACATCCAAATCAAGGAGTCCGATTTAAGAATTGATGTATTTAGAGCTGGTGGGCCAGGCGGGCAATCAGTTAACACAACAGATAGTGCTGTCAGAATAACGCACATTCCAAGCGGTGTTGTTGTAAGTCAGCAGGATGAAAAATCTCAACACAAGAATAAAGCTAAAGCGTTAAAGATTTTAAGATCAAGAGTTTATGAAGCAGAAAAAAGAAAAAAAGATCAAGAAAGATCTAGTAACAGAAGAAGTCAAATTGGATCAGGTGACAGATCAGAAAGAATAAGAACTTATAATTTTCCTCAAGGAAGAGTGACAGATCATCGAATTAATTTAACTTTACATAAATTAGATGAATTTTTAAGCGGAGAGATACATGAGGAAATGAATCAAGAGCTTAGATTAAAAGAACAAAGTTTAAAACTTGAAAATTTAAATTCATGAATACTTTAGAGGCAATTAAATTTGGATCAGATTTACTTAAAGAAAAAAAAATTTCATCACATATTTTAGACTCAGAATTATTACTCTCAAAAACATTAAACAAATCAAGAGAAACGATTTTGACTAATTTATATGAGGATATTAAAAAAAAAAATTTTAACATTTTTAAAGAATATTTAATAAGAAGATCAAAAAACGAACCAATAGCTTACATATTTGGAGAAAAAGAATTTTGGAGTAAAAGTTTCAATGTAAATAAGCATACTTTAATTCCACGACCTGAAACTGAATTGCTGGTAGACGGATTGTTGAAAATATTTAAAGGTAAAAAGATATCAATTTTAGATATTGGCACTGGCTCAGGCTGTATTATTGTTAGCTTATTAACCAACCTAAAACAGTCAATTGGAATAGGTATTGATATTTCCAAAAAGGCAATTATAACGGCAAAAAAAAATGTAGTGAGATATAAATTAAATAATAGAATTAAATTGTTACATAACTCTTTCGAAAATATATTTGATAAAAAATTTGACTTAATTGTATCTAACCCTCCATATATAGAGCGAAACGCTATTAAAAATTTAAGTGAAGATATAAAAAAATATGAACCTAGAATGGCACTAGATGGTGGAAATGATGGGCTTGACCTTATTAAAAAAGTTATCTACAAATCTAAAGATATTTTAAAGATTAATGGTATGCTCGCCTTAGAAATTGGTAACGAGCAAATAAAAAAAGTTTCAAAAATATTAACTGAAAACAACTTTAGAGCTGGACACGTTATTAAAGATTATAAAAACAATGTTAGGTGCGTAATCGCTTATAAAAAGTAAATGAACAACAACAATAGAAGAAGAAATTTTAGACCAAGAATACAAAAAAGTAATTTTAGAAGAAGAGGAGGGATGTCATCAACCTCTAGTAACTCTAATAGCTTTAACAATAATGGTAATTTAAATTTTAACAGAAACGGTTCAATGAATAATATTCATAACGTTGAAAAGGCTATGCAAAAATATCAACAACTTGCAAAAGACGCTCAAAGCAATGGAGATCCAGTTTTAGCGCAAAATTATTTACAACATGCAGACCATTATCTAAGAAGATATAATGAGCTGCAAGAAAGAAAAGAAAATTCTATTGAAAAAATTTTACCAGATAAAGAGTCTCTACCTAAAGAAGAGTCTTTAGAAAAAAAAATTCAATAAACAACAAATTAAAAAAAATTATTTAAGGTCAGCTAATTTTAAATCTATTTTTATTCTATCTATTTCGAATTGATTTCTTTCTTCACCCATAAGTATTTTGCCTGAAGGCAATTTTAGTCTTTGAGAATTCACTTTTTTACCATTAACCAAAACTTCGTAGTGCAAGTGCGGGCCAGTTGATAAACCTGTAGAACCAACGTAACCAATTATTTGCCCTTGTTTAACTTTTCTTCCTTCTTTTATTCCTTTAGCAAAAGCTTTCATATGTGCATAAATAGTTTCATATGTGGAATTATGTTTTATCTTAACGCAGTTACCACCTCCACCGCACCATCTAGCTCGAGTAACTGTTCCTGATCCCGAAGCTAAAATTGGCGTTCCACTTGGTGCAGCAAAATCTGTTCCTCTATGCATCTTATTATATCCTAGTATAGGATGTTTTCTCATTCCAAATGAAGAAGACAATCGTGCTCCATTAATTGGAGTCTTCATTAAAGATTTAGTTATACTTTTTCCTTTAACGTCATAAAAGTCTTCAACATTATTAAATTTAAAATTATAAAGATTTATTTCTTCTCCGTTAACGTACATTGAAGCATAGATTATTTTACCAGTATCTCTCACTTTATTGTAATCATCTTCAAATTTTTCATATAAAATTTCAAACCAATCTCCTTGTCTAATATCTCTTTGAAAATCAACTTCAAATCCGAAAATTCTAGCAAATTCTACAATTATATTCGGTTCAACTCCTGACTCAATTGCTGAACTGTATAAATTATTTTTAATAATATTTTTTACCACAACTTCTTTTTTATAAAGCTGCAAGATATTTTCCTTTATTTCAAAATTATTTTGAGATTTTCTTATTTCTACACTAGTTGTATTATTGATAGGATATACTAGATTAACTATTGTGTTAGTACCATCCTCTAATTTCTTTAAAATTAAAGAAAGCTTTCTTCCTGCATAAATATTAGCAAGTTTTTTTTTTTTTAATTGAATAGATATTTCTCTTATATCGTAGTTTCTAATTTCATACTGTTTCAAAATTTTTTCGACTGTGTCATTATTTTTAATCACATAACTTATTTCTTTATAAGGGCTATTGATTTTAGAGATTAAAAAGTTAGTTAAATTAGTAAATTCACTGGTTTTAGCTATTTCTTTTAAATTAAGCGCGTTTTCATTATTTTTTTTTTGAATTATGCCTAATGTAGTAAAAAAAAGACTAGAAAAAACAATTAAAAAAGAAATTAAAATAAAAGGATTGAATTTTTGAATCTTTAGATTTTTGGAGTTAAAAAGGAAAAGAAAGTTAAGTTTTTTTTTTACAAAAAAACTAAGTTTTTGAATAATCGTCATAGTTGTTTTTTATAAAAATAAGATGATCTTTGCAATGTTATATGGTTAAAAAGTCCTTATTTTACTGCATATTTTAAAGAATATACGCCTTGACTTATAACTAATTTGTAATAAAACCAGCCCTCACCTCTACTAAATTAATATTTTAATGTGGCTAGAGGTGTGTAGATTTTGAACTTCAAA
>Ga0209632_10004353_pt1 | contig 12575 bp, 10 predicted proteins | sample COG_10_FD_184754 | JGI IMG/M metagenome (GOLD analysis project Ga0209632, IMG submission 184754) | Pelagic Microbial community sample from North Sea - COGITO 998_met_10 (SPAdes) (version 2) | ecosystem: Environmental > Aquatic > Marine > Neritic zone/Coastal water | place: Helgoland, sampling...
GGGGGGGCTCCAGGTCCGTTGGTGATGTGCACCTTGCAGGTCCCCTGGAACGCAAGCGCCGACGTCGCAGTCACCTCGTCGTTGGAGTTGTGGCCTGCGCCGTTCTGCGAGCCGGTGATCTGCCTGAACGGCGGCATCAGCTCGGAGTAGTCTTTCCAGCGCAGATACGAGGCCAGCGCATCATCCTCGAATTTAGTATGCGTTATCAGCTCCATCGTGGAATCGTACACAGCATGAACGTTATCAGGATCGATGTGAATGGTGTCACTGCCGAGTTCGGGGTTCTGGAACACGAGGGGGTTTGAGTAGCGCCGGAGCGAAGCGTGCTTGAAACTCATGACCATGATACTGTCTCCGCAATACGGCTTGGACACGTCGGCCACATCATTGCGGAACTTGTTCACGCTATCCGCGTTCTTGAACTGCATGATGCGGTCGTCGTTGCCGCCGTTGTAGCCGTTGAACGCCACGTCCCAGCAGCGCACGAGGTTGCGCTCGTTCAGCACCATCGCGCGCTCGTGGTACTTGTAGCTCATGCCCCATTTACCTGCAACGCGGAAACAGCGCAGTTCAGTGCTACCCGCTCGTCACAAACGGCACCGCAACAGAAACGCAGCAGCAAGACAACGCAGCAACGTTAAAAGCAAGCACACAGGCAGCTTGGCGGGGCACGGACCATGCATCGAGTCGTCGTACACCGAGAGCTCCGTCTGCCCCCAAAACGTGCAGCCCAGCTCGTCCTTGCCACCCCGGCCCATCACCACCCCAAGCATTTGGTGCTCGATGCACGGGCGCACCACAATGAAGTCACGGTACTCAGAAGCTGCAACAGCGGCAAGTGGTCCGCCTGCAGCAGGTGCGAGTGCTGCGGCTCCCCCTGCTGAAACCCTCAGACCTTTCAGACCTTTTATCTCTGCTTTTACGGTAGCCAGCTCATTCATCAAGGCTGCTTCGACACCGAGTGCCCGTGTTGCTTCGGCTTGTTCGGCACGTGCAGCCCGTCGGTTCTCAATGGTGAGAAGTGTGTTCAAATCGCGTTTGGCTTGTGTCAGATCAGTTGCAGCCTTAGTTGCTGCGTTCGTCGCGCCGTCAGCAGAAACTTTGGCAGCGGCCGCCTCAGCCTTGAAGCTTGCAATTTGATTTCGCAAGTCTGCAATTGCTGCTGCTGCATCCGGTGTGCCGCCGCCGCCGCCGCCGCCGCCGCCGCCGCCGCCGCCGCCGCCTGCTGCTTGTGCATCCGTGTAGACCTTGAGCGCAGCTTCCAACTGGTTTACCTTTGTTTCCAAAGCCGTGTGATTCTGCCCTTGCGTCTGAGCCTCAGTTTCCATAGTAGTTTTGGCATCCTCTAGTACCTCAATCCGATCTTGCAAAGCGTTAGCATAATCAACTGTTGCATAATTTGGTGCTGGCGCTGACTGCGGCGCTGGCGGCGCTGGCATTGGCGTCGGCACTGGCACTGGCACCGGCACTGGCACTGGCGGTGCCGCTGGCGCTGACCCCGGCGCTGCATCTGCCGCTGGCGCTGACGCCGCCGTTGCCGCCGCTGGCGCATCAATTCCCAATGCTGAAAACATTTTTCCAGTCGTCACGGAAAAGAACTTGACTACTGTCTCGAGTTTGTCTGCGGTCATATATTTGTTCAGAGCGCCCCAATATCGTATAGCTTTTGCTTTGTCGAGGGGGACATGCAAATCGATTGTCTTTTGTTTTTTGTTGTCTTTGTCCTGGTATGCCATCTCGTTTAACATTTCGTCAAACCTTGCTCGATCATCTGAGTTATCTTCCATTGCATTGTAAATACAGGCAATAAGGAGGTGCATAGGAACAGCGTTGTCGTACAACCCATTTTGAGTGTCGAAATCAGTTTTCATCACAGTGTTTACCTCTAGACGGCTGGGCTCACCGCCAATATCAATAAATTTCGCGAAGAAGATATTTGCATCGTGCAGCCTTTGCCACAGTGCAGGTGAAGGCGTCACACAAACCGAACCGTGGAAAACTTGATGCGTTTGAGAATCGTTTTGTTCGTTCATCCATGCTTTCGCCTGCAGATATAACGCAGTGTGAAGCTGTAGGTTGGTGTACAGTGACACAGCTGCTTGCACGTCTGCATCGAAAGACGCAGGATCCGCCGGATCCAGCGACTTCACCAAGTCAGATATCATATGATCCTTGATCGCATCGGCGCCACTTGGACGTGGTGCACTACCCAGCTGCTCAATACATTTAGACCAGTTGTCAGTATCATTATCTTGGTTTTGCAAGACAGAAACGTACAAAAAAGGTGTTGCCGACTTTTGCATCGTCCATGCTGCCACAGCATCTTGATTCACTAAGGCATTTCCGAGCGTGTTGTCGATCCTTCCGTACTCTGGGAATGTGGGAAGATATGAAACAAAGTCATGTGCTCCACAATTCTTCACCGGTTTCTCATCGGCATCCCAGTCAAAACATGATTCATGATATAAAGCAGTTTGCTGGTATTTAGTAGGGTCTTGGCTGTTGTTTTCTTTATCCCTCGCCCAAATGGCAGTCAATTTTGGGGACACTGAGGAAAATTCATCGTCACTGAATTTAAGCGCGGGTGCTCGTGCAGCAGTTTTCATTTTGTCCCAGTAATCTTTTACGCTTCCGGTCAACGTCAATGCAGCATTATAACCATCCAAAACATCAGCTTCTTGTAGTGCCGTCGCCCATGGAGGGGGGGCATTGCTTGGTGCATAAGCATACTTTCCATACCTCAGACCATACATTAGAGGGGCACTGGACGTGCCTGTTCCAGATGGGGCTGTTGGTTGGAATGATTTGTTTTCCTCATAAGATTTCTTCACCGTATTTTTGTCCCAAAAGCGTGCAGTCGGCCGCTTGATTCCATGTGTCTTAGGGTCTTTAAGGAAAGCATCCATGTCATCTGGAGTTGTAGGACCTGTCCTGTCGCCTGGCAAGAATGACGCGTCGTAAAGCTGCTTCATTGTCAGCTTGAACATCTGGTCCTTTGACTGGTCGTACAGCTCCACATAGTCGTCCTCGTTAATTGGCTTTCCCACTGCATTACACGGCACGTTCGAAACCACGTAGTATTCTGCCACGCGCACGCGGCGGTCAAGCATGTCGCGGGGCCGCTTGCCTTCCTCCGTGGCGAAGCAGCGGCTGTTGATGATGTTGAGGCCGCGGTATGACGGCAGCGACGGGCCCTGCTTGAGCAGCTTCTGCCCCTCCGGGCCGTGCGCGACGTAGCTGGTTTTCTCAGGGGTCATTGTCATCTGCATGGTCAGCTTGGGGTTCGTCAGGAGAAACGAAGGTTCCTGGCTGCCCCACGAGCGCAGCGTGCTCCTGGCCTCCTCGATGAGGATGTCGAGCGCGTTGGTGTTCTTCTGCATGATGCCAAACAGGTCGACGTACTCGCGGCAGCGCTGCCACACATTCTTGTCCTGCTGGTAGTACTTCTCGTCGATGGTTTTGGCGTACGACGGCGCGAGGATGAGTGCCGTGTGCACGTCGTAGTCGTTCGAGTACTGAATGCTGCCGATGAGCTGCTTGAGCTGGTTCTGGAAGTTGGTGCGGCCCTCCGGGCTCACCATGAAGTTGTGCTCTGTTGGGCAAGACGCAGCGCGTGAGTCAGCGGCAGGCGCAGCCGCAGCCGCGCATCCCGGGCCGCTGCGGGGGTGGCGGCGGGCGTACCCATCGTGATGGCAAGGCCGTGCCGCACAGTGTACCCGGCAAACGACTTGTGCGACTGGGCCAGGACCCGGGCTGCACTTTCATAGGGAACCCGACTCGCCATGCCTGCAGCGCCCGCGCTTCAGCGGGTGCAGTGCACGCGTTGGCGTGTGCGGCTTGCGGTCGGGCGTGGGTGCGGGTGCTGCCTTCGTCGAACGACCAGACATTCCACTTAATTTTCTGGTCGGGCCGTTCGAGGTAGACGTATGGCAAGATCCTGCGCCGCACGCGCTGTCAGTTTGTGCCTTGCGGAGGCGGCGACATTTGGGTCGCCTGCTGCGGGGGTGGCAGGGGCGTACGAGGTGGTGAACGGGGATTGAGTGGTGTCGGTTATGAGCCCGTCAATCCTGCAAAAAAAAGACAGGTAAGCTGGGTCCAGACGCGCCCGGCGCTGCTGAGGTTGGCAAGGTTCTGGGGTGCAGCGTGTGGATGCATGAGACGCCATGGCAGCTTGTGAACCTGTCGGTGAGGTACTCGTTCGGTCCCTTGAGCACGTCGGGGAGGTGCCAGCGCTGGTGCCGCTTGAAGCGGCCGTTGTCCTGCTTGATGTCCCGGGCGCTTGGACCAAAGATTGCCTCGTAGTCCTCGATACTGGGCTGGCGGTTGGCACCGGTGTAGGTGCCGCCGCCTGCGTCTGCCTGGGTATTCGAGTTGGGGAGGTAGCCGGTGGTGGCGCCACGGACGTCGTGGCTGAAACTACCCTCCATCAACGCTGCCTTCAGCAGCGTCCTTTAAATATGCTGTCGGTGGCGCTTCCGCAGCCCCAATCAGAGACCGCAGCTTGTGGGTGGTGGCACGGGCAGCAGTGCGGATGCGGTTGTTGGCACGTGATTTATTGTTCCGCGCGCCGGCTCGCTCACGAGTCGCGGTTGAGCTCGTACGTGAGCTCGATGCGCGCGTGGTACGAGCACGGCATGTCCTTCATGGCTGCAACGTGCGCAGGGCGCTCCTGCACCGGCGTGGCGTGGTTGTAGCAGAACTCCTCGTTTTTGAGCTCCGTCCACGCCGCGCTGTTGAAGCGGTGCAGTTGGAACTGCAGCGCAGACAGGTCGGCAGTGTGCACCTTGCTGAGGACCTCGTTCTGGATGAGGTTGCACGCCGTGTCGAACGTCTCGCGGGTCAGCTTGAACCACTCGCCGTCGATCAGCGCGGACTCCGAGACGTCGCCCTGGAATATCTCGGGGTTGTAGCGGACGACGTCGATTGCGGGGTGCGCGTGGCTCACAAAGAGGTAGTTGGCGTTCTTCACCTCCATGGTGCCCTCCGTGTCGAGGTTGGCCTTGGAGTACGCGGGGTACGACTTGCGCCACGAGATGCCGCTCTGCGCCTGGGGGTCCGCCTCGTACAGCGTCTGCGGGCTCATCTGCGTCGATTGCGGCAGCACGGTTGCGAGATAGCGCTCGCCGAAGTCCGTGACCTCCTGCCCCGGGATCACGTTGCACGACAGCCCGAGGCCGACGGGGAAGGTAGACTTGGACTCGAGCATCTCGGCCTTCACGATGACGGCGTTGGTGATGCTGTTCATGACGCTGGTGCGCTCGGCGGCGAGGTCCGAGTCGACGTTGGCGCCGAACATGGCGGCGTGCGTGTTTTCGGCTGGCGCCCACGAGGCGGCCATCGGGCCAAGCTGTTCGATTAGGTTCATGGAGCCCTCGATCTTCACGGCAAAGCGGCGCGTGACGCGCAAAACGTCGGACCCACCGTTGGTCGTCGCGTCAGTGTCCATCTCCTCTGCCAACGCGCCCATCACTGCTGGGTTGGGGTTCAACGGAACTCGGCGTGCAGCACTCATGGGTGTGGGCAGCCATCCGCGGCTCGCTTAAATACAGTAAGGGTGGGAGCAGCTGCGCGCTGTTTTGGGCGCGCGTCGGCCCGCCATCCGACCGCCTCCGCTGATTGCGGTGGTTTGTGTCACTGCGTTATTTTGGCGCGGCGGCGTCGCCGGTGTTGATGTCCGAGGCGTTCACTGTCGTCGCGCGCGTCGAGCGCGTCGTGATGCTCTCGCTCGTGCAGCTGTTGATTGCGCAACTTCGGCGCTCACTGTCCACCACGTGGGTTGTCGTGGCGTTCGTCGCCGTGGCGGCGGCCATGCTTGTCGTTGTGCGCGGGCTGCGCGCGCGCACGTCCGCGTGGTACCTTGCCAGCGTGTCGCGCCGCATCTCGGTGTATGTGGCGGTGCACGCCACCATGCAGGCCACGACGCCGCCGGAATACTCTGCGGTGCTTGTTTTCGTGTACGGCACTGCCACGCTTGGCGCGCTCGCCGTGCTGACCCGCCACGCGCGGCTGCCGGACGGCGACGCGGAGCGCTTGCTTTCGCAGATCGTGTACGCGTACGCGCTGGCGACCGAGGGCACGCTCACGGCGCTCCGCACGAGCCGCACGTTTGGGCTGGCGGCTTTTGCGCTCATGAACAGCGGCGCAGCGCTTCGCAGCGCGCTGGTCGGGCGCGTGCTTGTGGCTGACATCTTGCTGCAGGCGGTGGACCTGGTCGCGTTTGAGTCGTTCACGGAGGCGTTCTTTGCGGACTCGGGCGACTTGTTTAACGACATTGGCGTGGTCATGTTCTCGTACGTGCTGCTGGCGACGCTGCAGCAGCGTCTCCAGGTGCTTCAGAGCACGCAGCAGTACGTCGTCTGGCGCATCGCAGCGCGCCTGCTCGCGACATTCCGCGAGCTTGGCGTCTCGCAGCTGTTTGTGCTGGGGGGCTCTGTGCTGGTGCTCGGCTTCGTGAAGCTCTTTTTTGCGCGCGCGTCGCTGCCGTGGCTGCCACCTCTCGTGTTCCTGGTCGCGGTGAGCAGCGGGACCGGGCTGCTGCAGACGTACCTTGCCACGATGGGGGTGCTGGACACGCTCCCCGTGCTCCTCAGCATCGCAGTGGTGACGGGCTTCGTGACGGAGCAGCTGGGGCCGCGCTGACACCGGCTGCCGGCACTGGCGCTACGCAGCGCACTGCATCATTGCCGATGTCACCAGCATGACGCCGCCCAGCAGCGCAAGGAACAAGCACCACATTTCGTGCGAGCACGATTGGAAGTTGCACACGTCGCCCTCAGGGTGCAGTCGCCACTGGAACCACTGCTCGCACTCGTCGTCGATGTACGCCTCTGAGTTCCGCTTGTCGCTGTGGTGCATCTTGTGGTGCACGAGGAGCAGACCGCATGTGAAGAAGCACGCCATCGCCAGCAACACCAGAAGCGTGCACGGGTTCATTCTGCTTAGGGCCTGCCAAGCGCCTTATTTACTTGTGCCGTTGCACTGCCACGATTCCGGGCATAAAATAAAATGCAACCTGCTGCGTCCGCGGCCGTTTCCGGCGCGCGCACGTCATGCAATTCCCCGAAAACTGGACCACGCTGCACCGCGAGTCGGCGCGCCCGCCGACGGGCGGCGCCAAAAAGCGCAAGACCGCACCGCAGCCCGAGCCGACAACGATGAGCATGGCCTCGTTCCCCCGCAACGCACAGGCACAGATCCCTGAGGACATAGCTGAGCTGCAGCTGCACACGCTCATTTCGCGGCTTCCTTTCAACGAGATGCTGGGCCAGATGATGGTGGACGGCAGCAAAGGCGCGGCCGAGGTTCCGATCGTCACCAAGGCGTACGAGGAGTCCTACATGCGCGAGCCGCTGCACGCCGACGAGGAGCCGTGCGTGTGCGGCGAGCAGTGCGAGGCGCGCTTCATCGACCCAGACCAGCCGTTCGTGGCAACGCAGTTTGTGCTCGGTCGCGGCGCGGGCGATACGCCGGCAATGTGCGTGCTGTGCACCCGCCGCGTCACGCAGGAGCTCTTTTACGACCTGGTATACGGCGGCAAGGAGATGACGGGTCTCATCCAGCGCTACGGCGTGGTGTGCGGCCCCAACGAGTACGCAAAGGAGGCGCTGCTACTGTGCCCCCCCAACGGCCCGGTGCACAACCACCCACTGCCGTCCGTGGCACATCACCGGCACAAGTACGTCGTCGTCGTGCAAAACGGCTTCCGATATCTTCGACAGCACAACGTGGCGTTCGAGGATTTTCGCTGAACCTCACGCTCCTCGCTGTACCAGCAGCGACGATGCGACTGTTTCCTCTTGCGGCGCCTGGCGCCATCGACGCTGCCAGTGCAGCGCCCAGGAGCGAAGCAGCGGAGCGTGAGGTCACACCCTCGCCTACTCAATTGGACCCGCAGCCCGCCATGCAGTTCTGCGCGTACGACGCCGCGCTCGACATAAAGCTCCAGCAGATGCACATGCGGCTGCTGCAGGGCGACGCCAGCGCACAGGTTGCCATCGACGGCCACCTGCTAGCAGCGTCGTGCCCCGACGCGGCGCTCCGGGCGCTGCTTGTCACCGACGCTGCGCAAACGCTCGTCTACCGCACGCTGCCGGACCTGTCGCAGTTTTTCAGCGCAATGCTTGATCCTCAGCCACAGACAGTCTTTCTGCGCCACCTGCTGCAGCAGCTCTCGCCGCTGCGCCGGCGCGTGCGGGTGCGGCGGACGCGCGCGCTAGAGCCCACGTGCGGTGTGGAGGCCGCAGCCTGCGTCACGCTGCTCTTTGCCACGGTCGTCGGCCTGTACCCGCGCGCGTGCAAGTTCCCGCTCTACCAGAGCAGGCGCGAGGCGGCGGTCGCGGCGCACCGCGTGAAAACCGCGTCCTTGCGCACGCAGTGCGCGTTCCTCTCCGCCACACCGGCGCTGCTGCGCCTTGCTCTGCTCGAGTATTCGCTCAACGTGCGGCGCGACTTCGCGCCTGTGGAGCACGCGCAGCTCCACAAGCTCGTCCCTCATGTGCAGCAGTACGACCACGCCATCATGGCAGCGTGCGACAATCTGCGGCACACGTGCATGCAGGACGCGCAGGGGTGGACGTGGCCCGCGCTGGAGGCGTGCGCGGCGCAGATGGTGGACCGCGTCGGGCGCATCTGCCGCGCGACCGTGGTCGGCGCCCCGCCAGTGCCGAGCGCGGCGCCGGCGAAAAGCGACCTCGCTGCTGCGCTACGCGCGCATGTGGTGTACGGTGGCGGCACAAGCAGCGTAGCCGAAATCGCGCGGGCGCGCGTGCACAATGCGCTGCAGGTGTACGCGCTGCCCCCCAACCTCGTGGAGACGCAGGCGCGGAAGCTTGTCACGGCGCACGAGGACAACCCACTGCTGCTCCACAACGCGTGCACAAAACACATGTGCGTCGCATGTTTACTACACGGGGGCGGCAAGTCCTTTCACAAGCGACTGAAGTTGCGGCTCGACACGCAGACCGACACGCTCATATGCGCTAACTGCGAGGCAGACACCTACGTGGTGCGCGTCAACGTCTTCGGTAAGCTTGTCCGCGTGGGCGCCGGTGTCTTCTTCTGCTGCGCAGTGTGCGCCACTCTGCAGGCGTACGACCCAGCCACGCCACTGGCCTGCGCCCGCTGCAGGCGCAGCAGCCAGGTTGTGAAGCACCGTCACAAGAAACGTGAGTGCTTCTTCTGCCGCCGGGTGTGCATGAGCCGGCCTGTCGCCATGCTGTACGCGCCCGCAGCGTGCATGGTGCACATTGCATTGTGCTTTAAACACACTCCCCCGGCCCACGCGTGGCAGTACATCGAGGACATCTCAGCTCTGGAAGCGTACATGACCGACGCAAATGTGCGCAAAAGAAAGCGCACCTTGTTATGACAGTCAGATCTTTCTGTGGCAGCGTGTTGTGTGCGGTCCTGTGAGAAATTCTGTGTCTAGCTCGGTGAGGCCATGCTGCTGAGCTTGAGCTTTTCCCGGTTCATTTGGAATCGCTGTCCGGATGGTCGCTGCTGGCGTCATCGTCATTAAACTGACATCACATCGAAGGAAAATTTGTCTTCGAGTCCCAAAATGTTGGTTATTTTTTCTTCCACATCTATTTGTCTGTCCGAATGAGGAACGATTACGCGTGAGCCATCCTGTACAGCGTATGAAAGCCACATCTCGTTGTAATTTTCTCGCAACTGTAGTATGGTTGTCTGCTGTTTTGTCACAGTTCGGCTATATTCCTCGACTTTTTCTCGCCATCTAGTACATTCCCTTTCCCACTTCAATGCGTTTCCTTGGTTTTGGAGGCTCATCCGTTACTTGCTGCGTTGTACTACTCTTAAATAGATGCTTTGTCGCATACGTGTTTCACGGACGCCGTCGCCGTGTTGTGTGAGAGCTTGTCACTCGGTCGCCTCTACCGGTAGCTTTGCTGCGAGGTTCGCTGTGGATTTCGCTGTCGATCTTAGCGGCTCCCTCGCCGTCGTGGTGCGAGCCGGCGTGCGTCTCGCTGCGCGAATCGTCGTCTATTTCGCTGCTGTTGCCACTGTCTTTGCAGTCACGCCGGCTGGGGAGCGGACTGTACGCCACGGGGCTGAGGGTTGACTCATACACTGTCGCAAGACTCTCCAACTGCGCGGCTTCCTTGCTGTCGATGGACGACGCTTCTGACTCGTCGTCCGACACCTCCATTGCGTCGCCACTCCGTGCGTCACAACGTGCATTGCTTAGGACGCTGCGTGCGTGTTGTGCAGCCCCGACTGTGGGTGATGCTTTTGACTCCAACTTTGTTCTTGATTGTTCGCACAGGAAGATGATCGCCAGGCATGCCCAATAAAGAAAGAGTGCGAACAGGAACGCCAGAACCATGTTGCTTGGTTTTTTGGGAGGGTTCGTTTATATTGCAAGCATGCTAACAACAAGACCCTGTCTACGATTCGGTGCGACGCGCCCGGGGGTGGGGCCACAACCTTGCTGGGGTAGCTCTGGATGATGCGAACGTCGTGTGGGCCTTCAGGGCCCTGCAGCACCAGCTCCTCTTGGTTTGCGCGGATCTCCTTGAACTTCTCGATCTTGAGGTGCGCGTGGATGTTGTTGAGGTAGTCGACCACTTTTCGCAGCAGCTTGGTACTGATCCGTTTACACCTGCCAGCCACAAAGTTTCTTTATCATGAGTTGCTGGCTTCGGTTTGCCTCCGCGGAGCCGACGGGGTGTTGGGTCAATCACGTGGAGTAAATGGAGCACTCGACGGCGGGGGTGGAAAAGATCAGCGCTGCGGCAAACATGGAGATGGAGACCGTCTTGCCAAAGCGCCGCGGTGTGCTCACGAGCACCTCCTGCGCAATGTGGTCCCATCCGTTCAGTTCCAGGAGCTGCTTCTGATACCGCGCAAACGCGCCGTGTCCGTCTGTTTTGAAGAAGACGCGGGAGCACGCCCGGATGTACGCCTCGTGGAACTGGCGTTGGTGGAAGCTCCGCTGCCAGCCGCAGTGGTCCAGTGCCGCCAGCGCCTGCCGACACGTCTCAATGCGGTCAAACCCGTTGCGTCCCCGGCTGGCCACCTGCGCGGAGAAGTACCGCCGAAGCGACGGTACGAAGCGCGACTGCGCTGCCTCAGCACTTTCCTGCTGTTTTTGAAGCGCCATATGCGCGTCGTACAGCGTGTCCCACGGACAGCACGCGCAGCCGGTCTGAGTTACACGTACGCACATCATGGAAACGGCACCGCGCTGTTTAAATAAACACGTTTGTCTTCACTAACGCGCAGCACGCAATGCACTTGTCGGCCGCTCACCGCTGGCTGTTAGCATATTTAAACCAATACCAACGCAACCTCGGCAAACTCAGCCACTGAGCTGAACAAACCAAAACCTACTACGATGCCACCGTCGAAATGTGGCACCAAGGCCGCCGGTAAACACGACGCCGGCAAAAACAACGCCGGCAAACACAACGCCGGCAACAAGAACACCGAGTCGCGAGTGTTTGTGTTCTTCGATCCCTCTGGACAACCGTGGGTGCTGCGAGAATCCAAAAACGGGATGCCAACGTTGACGCGGATTCTCGACATCAAAGACGCCTCTGAACATGAGCGGGCTGTGTTGAGCGTGATGAATCGCCACCCAAACAACACTGCCGAAAGGCATGTTGCCGACGAAGTAGTCGCCGTGCTGAAGGACCTCATTGAGGACTGGTGCGCAGGACTTCGCGAGTTGCGACCCGAAGTCTTGCTTGCGCAAAACCCCTGGTCTCAAGCTGAGATCAATGATGTTGCGCGAGTGTCCAACGCATCGATGACCAGCGTTGTCGACATGCGCTCCGGAAACAAGGGTGCAAAACGCGCCGTGCTCGCAATCTTGGGTCTACCAGAGATTGTTTTGGCGCAGACCTGTCAAGCAAGCCGGTCTAATGATGAAAAACCGGCGCCTTTGATGATCGTGGTCACAGTTCCTGCATCGGAAAACCCCAAAATCGCCCGGACATCAATAGGCCTGGGTGTGGCTTCTGTGCATTGTAAGCCTCAAGGGGTTGCTTTACTTCCGCCCGTTATGTTCACGAGCGTGCCACTTGATTCGACCGGGGTTGGGCAGAACAGTCACGCAGTCGGCACCGTGGCAGCGGGCAACACCCTGTGGGCGATCATTCTTGATCTGATCCGCAGTAACAGGCGCATGAACGCCCATGGCAGGCTGCGAGAGGCAGGCTTCGAATTACTGGTTGATCCAGTAGCATTCGAAGTCTGCTCAGACAATACAGGTGTCGCTGTGGTTGGGCAGCAGAGGCCGTTTAAAGGCGCGCCAGGCGACATTGTGCTCGTGCCTTCCGAAAGCGACAAACGGGCTTTGGAAAAGGCAACCCACGGCGCACGCACCGTTGTGCGCAAGGTTTTAAGAATCAAAACGGAAAGGAAATTCAAGCCACGCGTCCGTCAAGTCGGCGAATTGTTGGAAAAGCTGAAAACAGTCAGCACAACCAACGAGGCAAACGAGGTTCTTGCGACGATTGCCAATATCTCGGAGCAGTACGGCCATGCCAACAATTTGTACGCCTTTAACGCGATGCTACTGTGGCATCGCGTTAAAGGCGTACAAATTGTTG
>Ga0209632_10004365_pt1 | contig 12555 bp, 8 predicted proteins | sample COG_10_FD_184754 | JGI IMG/M metagenome (GOLD analysis project Ga0209632, IMG submission 184754) | Pelagic Microbial community sample from North Sea - COGITO 998_met_10 (SPAdes) (version 2) | ecosystem: Environmental > Aquatic > Marine > Neritic zone/Coastal water | place: Helgoland, sampling...
TAACAAATCTAAGTGCGAAGCCAGGGCTTTTTATTCAACTATTTTTGTTTTTTCAATACAATGATGTTGAAAAGGGTACTTTTTTTTGATTTTTTAATCCTTGTTTTTTTGAGTTTTTAAATCAAAAATTTGGCTTTAAATGGTATTTTTTATAAAAATCATCAATTTGTTTTACAGCCTCCTCAGTGCTATCAACAATTTTAATTAGTTTTAAATCTTCTGTAGTTATGTTTTTTTCTTCTTCATATAAAACATCTTTTATCCAGTTTATTAATCCAGCCCAAAACTTTTTCCCTATCAATATTACTGGGAATTTCCCTGACTTTTTAGTTTGAATTAGTGTTAATGCCTCAAACATTTCATCTAATGTTCCAAAACCTCCTGGCAGAACAATAAATCCTTGTGCATATTTCATAAACATAACTTTTCTTACAAAAAAATAATCAAAATTTATGATTTTATCTTTATCTATATATTTATTTGGCTCTTGCTCAAATGGTAATAAAATATTTAGTCCTACTGATTTACCTCCCCCTCTTTTAGCACCTTTATTTCCAGCTTCCATAATTCCTGGCCCACCACCAGTTATCACTCCAAATTTATGTTTTGTAAGTTGAAATGCAAGTTCTTCTGCTAACTTATAATATTTGTTATCTAACTCAGTTTTAGCTGATCCAAATATCGATACGCATGGCCCAATTCTAGAAAGTCTTTCAAATCCCTCTACAAACTCGCTCATTATCTTAAATATTTCCCAGCTATCATGGGATTTAATATCGCTCCAATCTTTCATTTTATGGATTTTTTCTTATATCAAGTTAGGTTTTATATTCTAATGCTAAAAATCTTCCCGTATAGCTTTTCTTATTTTCTAAAAGATTTTCTAAAGTTCCTTCATATACAATTTCACCACCATTTCTCCCTCCTTGAGGTCCTAAATCAATAATGTAATCAGATTCAATTATAACATCCATATTATGCTCTATAATAAGCACACTATTTCCTTCATTTATTAACCTTCTTATCACATCTAATAGTAATTTTATATCCTCATGGTGCAAACCTGTTGTGGGTTCGTCTAAAATATAGAAAGTATTACCAGTTTGTTTCTTACCTAACTCAGCTGCCAATTTTATTCTTTGTGCTTCGCCCCCTGAAAGTGTAGTTGAAGATTGGCCAAGTTGAACATATCCTAATCCAACATCGTATAACACCTTTATTTTTTCATAAATGTAGTTTATATCTTTAAAAAAGATAATTCCTTCACTTATAGTCATATTTAATATGTCATTTATTGATTTTCCTTTGAATTTAACTTCTAGAGTTTCCCTATTATATCTTTTGCCAAAGCATTTGTCACACTTAACATATACATCAGGTAGAAAATTCATTTCTATTAGTTTCATTCCTGCACCAACACAAGTTTCACACCTGCCTCCCTTTACATTAAAAGAGAATCTTCCTGCTTTATAACCTCTTATTTTTGCTTCTGGTAATTGGGTAAATAAATCCCTTATTAAATTGAATATACCCGTGTATGTAGCCGGGTTTGACCTCGGAGTTCTTCCAATTGGAGATTGATTAATTCCAATTACTTTATCAATATTTTTTATTCCTTTTATTTTTTCAAATGGTAATGGAGTTTTTACTGATTTATAAAAGTATTGATTTAAAATAGGGTAAAGAGTTTCATTAATTAAAGTAGACTTACCGCTTCCAGATACGCCTGTAACACAGATAAGACAATTTAGAGGAAATACTGTACTAACTTTTTTTAGATTATTTCCTGATGCTTTTTCAATTTTGAGCGTATTCTTAGCACTTAACGTGATTTTTTTAAATTTTGGCTTTTTAGACTTCTCAGTCAAAAACTTTCCAGTAATAGATGATTTTGGATCTAATTTATTAGGAGCTCCTTGAGCTATTATTTCACCTCCTAGTTTACCAGCACCAGGTCCAATATCAATTATTAAATCAGCTTCTTTCATTATGTCTTTGTCGTGTTCAACTACTAATATTGTATTTCCTTTATCTCTAAGTTTTTTAAGGGAATCAATTAGTTTATGATTATCTCTTTGATGCAGGCCAATAGAGGGTTCATCTAGAATATATAAAACACTAGTTAACTCAGAACCAATTTGCGAGGCTAACCTAATTCGTTGTCCCTCACCTCCTGAAAGTGTAGCAGCTGGTAGATTAAGGTTGAGGTATTCTAATCCAACATTAATGAGAAAACCAATTCTGTTGCTAAGTTCTTTAATTACATCTTTCGCAATTAATTTTTTATTTTTATCGAAATTTTGAAATAAATTATCAACCCATATTTTAAGATCAGTGATATCCATTTTAACAATTTCACCAATATTTTTATTTTGAATCTTATAAAATTTATAATGTTCTTTTAGTCTTGACCCCTTACATGTTTTACAAACTTTTTTATTCATAAAACTAGATGCCCATCTTTTAATTTTATTTCCTCCAGCTTTATGTTGTCTTTGTATAAAGTTGCCGATGCCTTCGTATCCATTTAAAACTTGATGAACTCCGTTTTCACCAAGAATCTTTATCAATTCATTCGTGCCATACAGTATTTTATTTATACATTCAGAATTAATTTTTTCAATAGGAGTATCTAATTCAAATTGATGATGTTTTAATAATAAATTAATCTGTTTAAATGTCCAGTTATTTTCGAAAGAGCCTAGAGGTTCGATTCCTCCTTTTTTGATCGATTGTTTTTTATTTGGTATGATTTTGTCTAGCTCTACTTCATGTATAAACCCTAGACCATTACAAGATTCACATGCGCCTTTTGGAGAATTAAAGGAAAATAAATTAGGTTCTGGATTGGGTAATGACAGACCACTTTCAGAACACATAAGTTGTTTGCTGTAATTTGTTTTGATATCATTTTCTATAATTTGAATTTCATCTTTGCCTTTTTTAAGGGCTAGAGCGATACTTTCTACAAGTCTTGGTCTGCTTTTCTCATTTACTAATATCCTATCAATAATTAAGGAAATATCATGTGTTTTATATCGGTCTAATCGATCTCCTTTGTTTAATTCTTGAATTTCGCCATCTACATAGGCTTTAGTAAAACCTTGTTTAATTAATTGATCAAAAAGATCTCTGTAATGTCCTTTTCTTGATTTGACAAGCGGAGCTGTGATTAATATTTTTTTGTTAGAATATTTTTCTAAAACTAAATTAATTATTTCTTTTTCAGAGTAACTAACTAAAGGAAGATTAGTTGCTGGCGATAAAGGAGTCGATACCCTTGCAAACAAAAGTCTTAAGAAATCGTAAATTTCTGTAATTGTACCAACAGTTGATCTAGGATTTTTAGAAACAGTTTTTTGCTCAATTGCTATTACTGGACTTAATCCAGAAATATGATCAACATCTGGTTTAGTAAGTTGTCCTACAAACTGTCTTGCATAAGAGTTGTAAGTTTCAAGATATCGTCTTTGACCCTCTGCATATATAGTGTCAAAGGCTAGTGATGATTTACCGCTTCCACTTAGCCCAGTAATTACAATTAACTTATTGTGAGGGATTTCTAATGAAATATTCTTTAAGTTGTGCGTTCTAGCACCTTCTATAATTATACTATTCAATGACATTTTCAGATCTAAAATAGAATCTATTTCCTTAACTCTTTATGTTGTTGAGTAGTTAAATATAAAGTAATGAAAATTGCTAGTATATATATTCCATAAAGAGTAACATATAAGTATGACCAGTAATCAACAAACCTGTATATAATAATCGATATAAGTGATGATAAAAATGCTATTCCTGAAAATATAAATATTATTTGAGTGTTGTTAAAACCTAAAAAAGATAAATGATGAGTAGTATGATCTTTGCCACCAATAAATGGTGACTGTTTCCTTGCAATTCGATTTATAAATACACTAGTTGTATCCACAATCGGAAGAATAAATACCAATAGAACTATAATAATTTGTTTGCTATGAATTACTAGGTTGGTATTAAAAATAGAAGAGTTCCAAAAATATTTAATTCCTATTATCGCAAGAAAGAGTCCAATAAACTGACTGCCTGAATCTCCCATATACATTTTAGCAGGACTCCAATTATAAAATAAAAAACTAAAAAGAGCAGCAACAACCCCCATGACGACTAAAAAATCAAAGCTTTCAAAAGAATTTTGAAAACCCATAAAAACTAGTGAAGTCAGTAAAATAAAGATTGAAGTAACTGTTGTAATTCCATCCATATTATCTAACATATTTATAGAATTCATTATACCTACTACCCATAGTATAGTGATTAAATAATTTAAAAAATCAATCTCAAAAAATTTAATTATTAAATTGTATTCACTTCCGGATTGTACAGAGCCAAAAATAAGTAATAACCCACAACTTAATTGAATGAAAAATTTAAGCCAAGGTTTGGTATTATAAGCATCGTCAGCTAAGCCCATTATAAAAGCTAGTAATAAAGCGCTAATCATACATATTATTTCTAAATTCTTGAAAACTTCTTGGGGATCAAACAAAATCCCATAACAGCCAGTACTCACTAAAAATGACATAAAAAAAGTAATTCCGCCCATGGCCGGTTTTGAAATTGGACTCCATCGAATCATGGTGTTTTCTTTGTCTCTAATACCCAATGTTTTAGAAAATTTTAATAAAATGGTATTTATGACTAATCCAAATACAGTAATTCCAACAAAGAATTCTGCATAAACTAAAAAAGTATATTCGTAATTAATCATTTTCTAAAAAGGAGATACAAAAGAACTAAATTTTTTTGCATTTAGATCTTTTTTAGATAATAAAGGGATAATATCTGGCCATTTTATTCCAATTGAGCTATCATTCCATATAATAGAATCTTCAGCTTCTTTACAGTAAAATTCTGAACATTTATAGGTAAAAATTGTATTGTCCTCTAAGGTTAAAAAACCATGAGCCATACCTTTAGGAAGATATAGTTGATGATTGTTATACTCACTTAATTCTTCTAAAATATATTTACCATAGGTTTTAGATTTTTTTCTTAAATCAACTACTACATCTAAAACACATCCTTTAATAACTCTCACTAATTTTGCTTGTGCATGTGGTGGTTTTTGAAAATGAAGGCCTCTCAAAATATTTTTTGAAGAAACTGATTGATTATCTTGAACAAAATTTATTTTTTGATTAGTTTCTTTTTGAAATACTTTCATGTTAAAAGATTCAAAGAAACTTCCCCTATCATCATTAAAAATTTTTGGTTTAATTAAATAAACCCCTTCAATTTTTGTAGATATTATATTCACTTTTTAAAGTAAGATTTAATTTTTTTAAAGATAGTTTTTTCTTTGCTTGAATCATCATCGGTGTAATATGAAGTATAAGAACCATAACCATAACCATAACCATAACCATAACCATAACCATAACCATAACCATAACCATAACCGTAACCGTAACCGTAGCCGTATCTATTACTGTACTCATTTCGTTTAGCATCAACGCCATTTAAAACTACAGATAGCTTAGTTAAATTATTGTCTCGAATTAATTTCTCTACATTTTGAACAAATTTCTTTCTTGAATAATTGGCTTTAAAAACATAAATAGGATAATCTGCTTTTTGTAATACAGGAATCCCATCAGTAACTAACCCAACTGGCGGATTGTCAATTATAACATAGTCATAAATTTTCTTTAGTTTTTTTATAGAATTATCAAATTCTTCACTTATAATTAATTCGGATGGGTTTGGAGGTAATGTACCTGCAGTAATAAAATCTAAATTATCAAGAGAGCTATTGTAAATACATTCTTCAATTTTATTTTTTTTCGAAAGCACATCACTCATTCCTACTTCATTCTTGATTCCAAGACCTAGATGAATTTTGGGTTTCCTCATATCTAGATCTATAACCACTACTTTTTTCCCTGTAAAAGCAATAATTCCGCCTAAATTAATTGCTAAAAATGTTTTTCCTTCTCCAGAAATAGTACTACTTACTGCTATAACTTTAGAATCGGAATCGTTATTTATAAATTGAAGATTGGTTCTAATTGCTCTAAAAGATTCAGTAAGCATAGATTTTGGACTTTTGTCCACAACTAATTGAGAAACTTCCATTTTATTTTTCAAAAATGGGATCATTCCTAAAACTGGAATATCTGTAGAAGAATATTTATTAATTTCATGAAGAGCAGTTATTTTATCATGTGTTATGTAGTTTATTAGTACAAAAAAAGTACAAACTACAATACCAGAAGTGATAAATATAAAATATATTAAAGTTTTATTTGGAGAAATTGGGATTTCACTTAGCGGAGCGCTATCTAGAATTTCATTATAAGTTGTAATTCCAGCATTATTAAGTTCGTGTTCAGTTTCTTTTTCTAATAGCTGAGTGTAATATTTATTATTAATTTCTGTGATTTGTTCTAGCTTCAATAGTTCTAATTCATTTTCTGGAATGATGAGGTTACCTGAAACCATGAGATTTTTTCTATTTATAATTTTTAATTTATTTTCATTGTAGCTCTCTTTTAGAAGCTTTACTGCTTTTTTAATGTATAAAATTTCTTCTTCTATCTGCGTGTTTAATTGTATAAATTTTTTATTGTTTTTTGTTACTTCTTTTAATAACAGTTCTCTTTTTAAAACATCTTCTTGAAGTTGTGTAATCATTGCTTTGATCAGCTCATCATCATAAAAAATATTGGTTAGTAAACTAATGTTTTTAATGGAACTACTGTTTATTTCCGTTGACAGACTCCCACTAAACATCAAATCAAATTGATTAAGAAGATCTATATTGGAATTAATTGAAATTAATTCTTTTTCAATATCCTCAATTTTTTTTATTTTATTTTCTTTTAAAATATCTCTTCTGTCAAAATCATTTAGTTTTTTTAATTTTCTAATTTTCTTTTCATTTAGTACTAATTTTTTTTGTACACTATCCTTTCTAATGTCAATAAACTTTACAATTTTCTCTGAACTTAATTGTTTTTTTTCTAAATCATAATCAATATAAATATCAACAAGTGAGTTGCAAATGTCTTTTGAAAATAGTGGATTTGAGTGCTTGTGACTTATGCTAATAGTATGAGCAGATTGGTCTAGAATATTGAGTTCTAAACCATCTAATATTTCTTCTTTGATTTGTTTTTTATTTGGAATAATAAAATATGAAGTTGAATTTTCAATGCTTTTTTCAAATTCCTTTGGATCAATATCTATTCTTATTATTCCAGAAATATATTTAGATGAAAAAAATTTATTGGCTTCAATATATTCTGCATAAATTATTTTTTGTTCTTCATTTATAAGTGAAAAATAGTTGTTTTCATATTTAAGGTAAATTTTTTCTGAAATTATGGATGAATCCTTTACACTATATGTTTCCAATCTGTAAGAATTACCTTTGTATAGGAATCTAGATACAATCTCTCCTTTATTATAATAAAATATATTTAAGTTTAATTTTTTAATTAATTTTTTAATTGACTTTTGAGATTTTATTATTGCTAATTCAGAACTTAAATTGGTGTTTGAACTATACGAATTCATACCCATAAATTCTAATGGCTGGTCTTTAATCGCTATTTGAATATTTGCTTGGGTTTTATAAATTTCAGGTGTATATCTTAAATATATAAGAGAACATATGAAGGAAATTGTCAGGACAACTGCTAAAATCCATTTTATTTTATTTACTAAGTACAAGAAAAGACCTAATTCAAAATCTTGTGTTAAACTTGTTATATTTTCTTTATATCTATTTATATTTTCTTCAGTTTCTCTGAAATTTTCTTGACTCATTTTAATTTTGATTTATAGTTAACAATAAAATGGATAATGAGGAAATAAACGTAAATACTGACTGGAAGTTTTGGAAAATCCCAAGATCCATATTAAAATTAGGTTTTATATGAATTATGTCATGAGATTGCATAATCATGTTTCCATATTTTATTCCTTCAATAGTTGAAAGATTCACATTAAATATTTTATTTTCCTTATTATTTTTTCTAATTACTGTAATTTTTTTGGAGCTGTTTTTCCCTCCAATTCCACCAGCACTTGCTATTACTTCAAAAAGTGTCATATTATTGAATGTAAGAGGAACTACTGATGCTTCTCCATTTGCATTTCCTTTAAATAAAAACACTCTTTTGGTATTAACACCTAAAACAATGAATGGTTCAACGTAAAATTTAGAATAGAACTTTTTAAGATATAATTCTGCTTCTCTGATCGTCTTACCAACTATATTATGATTACCAATAATTGGAAAGTCTACTAAACTGTCTTCTCGAACTAAATATAAAGACCCTACATTTTGGAATTGCATCAATCTTAAAATATTTTCTTCCTTTGTGTTTTGGGTATACATATCAATCAACTGTGAGCCGTTTCTTGTATATAATTGAAATGTTAACTGATCATTCACATTAATTTTATATTCAATTTCGTTAAGCTCTGTCTCAATATTGTCATAAACAAATCCTTTAGGTGCTTTTAACATCCTATTTGAATTTATTGTGCATGAGTCTAATATTAATATTGTTGTGAACATTAATAATGTAATTTGAAATAATTTCATGGTGCAAAACTACACTTTTTTTTAAAATCCAAAGAACTTTGACTTACAAAGCTAAAATTTATACAATTTTTTGATGTTGGTTATTAGATTAGAGTAATGAAATTCTTTAGATTTAACTTCTCCGTGTCTAGACAAAAACTCCCTTTTACTAGGATTATTAATTAGGGATAATAAATTATTTGAAAAGCTATTTAAATCATTATTTTCAGAAAGCAACGCAGATTTGTTATCTATTACTATATTTTCTATACCTCCTGTTTTAGTAGACACTATTGGTGTGCCACTAGCTTGAGCTTCAATTAAACTTACAGGCGTACCTTCATTTAAAGAACAAAGACAGATAATATCCATTCCAGCATTTACTTCATCAATTTCTTTAATCCAAGATGTAAATTGAAAAGTAGCTCTCTTGGAATCTTGGCTAAAATCTAATTTTTTGAGATTTAAATATTTAAATAAATTTTCTTTCTCTTCTCCATCCCCAACTATAAATGCTCTAATTGGAACTTCAGCTTTTTTTAAAATTTGTTGAATAGAATCAATAAAAAATTGATGGTTTTTAATAGAGACTAACCTTCCAATTATGCCAATTGCAATTTCATTGTCATTTATATTCCATTTATTTCTAAATTCTTTGCGCTTAACATCTTTATTTGTTTTAAATTTTTCTAAATCAAAACCTAGGGGAATTACTTCAATTTTTTTTTGGGAACATATATTATGGATTTCACTCAATTCTTTTTTTTGAATTTCACTTATGGCAATTATTTTAGTAGATTTTTTAGCTAAATTTCTTTCGATATTCTTATAAAAATTAGTTTTTAAAGTTCCAAAATAGGAGTGGAAAACGTGACCATGAAAAGTATGATAAATTTGTTTTACACCAGCATTATAAGCAGCTCTTCTACCCAATGCCCCCGCTTTTGCTGCATGAGTATGTACAATATCTGGTTGAAATTCTGCAATAATTTTTTGAATCTTTTTATATGCAATTCTATCGTTTATAGGATTAATAGATCTCTGCATTTCAGGAATTATAATTGGTTTCAAACCTAAATTATCTAAAATATGCATGGAACTTCTTTCACTTTCTTCGTGTTTACCCCCAACTAGTAAAGTTTCGTAGTCATTTTCTAAATATTTAGTAAGATATGCAGCGTTGTAAGTCGGCCCACCTAAATTAAATCTATTAATTATTCTAAGTATTTTTTTCATTTATTAAACAAGATATTTTTTCACAAAATTATTTAACATAATTAGAGACCATATGTGATACACATTATTTCCCTTTGCATTATTAATCCATTTATTTTTAATCATATCAATTCCATGTTGCTTAATAATTCCCTGTTTTACTAAAATATTATTTTCGAAAATTTCATTTTTTATAAACCCACTCATTTCATTTTTAAACCATTTTGTAAGTGGTACTTCAAATCCATGTTTTTTTCGATTAAAATGATTTTTAGGAACATGGTCTTTAAAAGTTTCTTTTAAAATTTTTTTCATATTTCCAGACTCTATTTTATAACTCTCAGGAAGAGAAAATACGTATTCTACTAGTTTATGATCTAAAAATGGTGTTCTTACCTCCAAGCTATTTGCCATGCTCATCATATCTACCTTTCTTAGCATATCATTATCTAGAACAAGATTAAAATCATAATATAAAAAATCATTAATAGATCTTTTGTTTGAAGATATGGGTTCCAAATAATCGTAATTTATTTTATGGTTAGTTAAATTATAAACTTCAGATTCTTCCATAAAAGAAGCCCATTCCAAATATCTTTTTGATGAATTTAGATTCAATCCATAATGAAGTTTTTTTAGCTGTCTTCCATAATTTCCAATTTTACTATTTCTAGAGGAAGGAAGAAGTTTTGATAATCCTCCCCAATTTTTAATAATTGAATTTTTCCAATTTTCTTCTTCAGAAAAGTATAAAGCTTGGTGCTTATTATAACCTGAAAATAACTCGTCTGCACCATCACCAGAAAGAGAAACACTTACATTTTCTCTAGTTTTTTTAGATAGCAGATATACATTTAGAGCGGACGAATCCGCAAAAGGCTCATCGGAATAATCTAAAAAATCAATTAAGTTTTGATACAATTCTTTACTTGTTATGTCAAACGAATGATGATTGGATCCAATGTGTTTAGCAATTTCATTAGCATATTTTGATTCATCAAATAAAGGTTGGTCTTTGAATCCCAAAGAAAATGTTTGTAAATTACTTTTGTATTCTTTAGCAATTGCAGATATTATACTAGAATCTACACCGCCACTTAAAAAAGTTCCTAATGGAACATCTGATACCAATCTTTTTTCAACAGATTCATATAGTAGATCTTTAATTTTTTTTTGTGCAGTTTCATAGTTGTCATCACACAGTTTTGTTGGATAATAAGAGTAGTATTTTGATATTTCTACTTTATTATTTTGAATCTCCATGATCTCGCCGGGAAGCAGTTTTTTACAATCTTGAACGATTGTTCTTGGTGCTGGTATATAAGTATGTCTAAAGAATTGTGATAATGCTTGTCGGTCAATATCTCTTTTAATAGGGTATGATAAAATGGATTTTAGTTCTGAGCTAAAAATTAATCTTTCACTGTTTAATGAATATATTAATGGCTTGATACCAAATCTGTCTCTACCAAGAAGAAAATATTTTTCCTTCTTATCATAAAAACAAAATGCAAAAAATCCATTTATTTTTTTTATAAATTCTTTTCCAAACTCGATTATTCCATATAGTAATACTTCAGTATCAGAGTTACTTTTAAAATTATAATTTTTAGAAATAAGTTCTTTTTTAAGTTCTAAATAATTATATATTTCTCCATTATAAACCAAAACATATCTTTGGTCTTTACTGTAAATTGGTTGATTTGCATTTTTGCTCGTATCAATAATACTTAGTCTTGCATGTCCCATTTCACAGTATTCATCTCTAAAATGACCTTTAGCATCAGGACCTCTTTTATTTAACTTTTCAATGGCATCTTCAATTATTTTGTTGGAATGATTGATAGTTTTATTTAAACCTATATAACCTACAATACCACACATAAACAAAGCATTTTTAGCTAATTTAACCAATGGAATGATTTTTGGTTATATATTGTAATAGTATTTATGAAGAAAACATTATTAATAGTTGTTTTAAAAACCTTTTTATCATTCAATTCTTTTTCTCAGGATTCTTTAAACAGTTCTTTAATCAATTTTTTAAAATCTCCTGAAATTTCAAACTCAATTGTTGGATTACAGCTTCAAAATCAAAGTGGAAAAATATTACTAAGTAATAATTCCAAAAAATCACTAATTCCCGCTTCATTACAAAAGCTTTTTACTACGGCTTATGTTTTAAACAAACTACCATTAGATTTTACATTTAAAACTTTGGTGCTCTCTGATGGGTTAATTGATACAAATACTAATATTCTATATGGCAACTTAATAATATCTACTTCAGGTGATCCAAGTTTAGAAAGTAGGATTTACAAGTCTAGAAGTTTCATAAAAGATTTAAGTCTTCTAATGTCAAAACTAAAAATTAAATCTATTGAAGGCAAAGTTGTTTTAAAACCTCTAGAAACAGATTATCAGGTTAATAATCAGTGGCTTTGGAGTGATTTAGGAAATTATTATGGTTCGGGATATTCTTCACATACATTTCGAGACAACTATGTCGAAGTTTTTTTTAATTCAGGTAAAGAAATAGGCGAACCTACAGAGATCATTAAAATTGATCCTAATATAGATTCTTTTCATTTAATTAATAAAGTAATAGCAGGGGAGTCTAATAGAGATTTATCCTTTGCATATGGTGCTCCTTTAGATGAAAATCGACTCGTAATTGGTACAATACCAGCTAATAAAGAAAATTTTAAAGTAAAAATATCAATGCATAATCCCAAAATATTTTTACAATATGCAATTGAAAA
>Ga0209632_10004366_pt1 | contig 12555 bp, 12 predicted proteins | sample COG_10_FD_184754 | JGI IMG/M metagenome (GOLD analysis project Ga0209632, IMG submission 184754) | Pelagic Microbial community sample from North Sea - COGITO 998_met_10 (SPAdes) (version 2) | ecosystem: Environmental > Aquatic > Marine > Neritic zone/Coastal water | place: Helgoland, sampling...
TTAGAATATACTGGCACAAGAGCATATAGGCAAAGATTCAGAAGAATAGTAACAGCCGCAAAAACTGGAAACGGCCGCCACGTTGAAAACATCGATTTAGTTTTATTTACAAAAACAAAAAAAAAAGTCAGGCACGCGACAATAACAAACAGCCAAAAAAGTTGAAGGACAATCATTTTTAAAAGTAGCTGAACTATTGATTTTTAATTCTTGAAATTTTAAAAAATTGGCATATTATAGATCACGGAAGACAGAGCAGTGTTTATTTATAGAGCGTGTAATGCAGCTCGTATATAAGGATACAAGTGTTTTCCGAATACTTAACGGGGTTGTGGAAATCGGAGACGAAAAGGTTTTAGAGTCAAAGAGCCGCACCGATTGGCTTGAAGCATTTTCTGGGCAATTAAATAAAGCGCCGCGGTATGTCGTGAAAACCGAACCAAGCTGGTTTCGGAAACTGAATTACACTGCGCCAGAAATTTTAGCTGCTGATTACATAAAACCTTACGAAATATTTGCGTCGCAACTTGGCTACGACCGACTTATCAAACAGCCAGGAAAAACATCGCCAATCACAGTTCTTGAAATTTTAAAATCTTGCCGGAAATTGTCGCATTAGTTTTTTTATTTAAAAAATGTCAACCATTACATTGTTATGTTTTTTTTTGATTTCGTATTCTTGTACATGTCGTGCGGGCATGGGATCGTTGACGGCGGACAGCATGTGCGGTCATGCAGCGCCGGTGAATTTCAGACGGGCATATACAATTCTTGGAAAAACTTCAGACGTACCCAGTTACGCCTCGCAGATGATCAGTTGCGATATCCAGAATAGGACAGTTTTTTCTTTTAAAAAAACACTGCCCCTGGATTCATCTGAAAACTCGGACGATGTGTGGGAACTGTTTATTGCTTTTACAGGATACATGTCAATAGTTGTTGACGAAAAAATTTCATACGACAGTTTATTTCCTTACGACACTAGTTTAGTTTTGTACAGGTTTCTTTTAAACGCGTACCCCAACACGGTGCAAATTATTCTACAGGGAGGCCCAACTGCAACAAGATTTACTATTCCCGCCATCTACAAACCCGCTATTTACAAATCGACGCAGACGACAACAAGTTCATTAGTAGGGACTATTTTTTTTATTGTTGTTTTTTTGGGATTTCTGTTTTTTATGCAGCAAGTAAAAGCCAAAGAATAGCTTGTAGAAAATAAACAATTCCTAGATTCTAATTATTTTTTGTAAAAGCACACAAAAAATAATGACTCGGAAAAAGTTGGGTTTTGGGAATTTGGGGACCGCCAATTGGTCGAAGCGTGAATTCTTCTACAGGCCCAAATGTGTTTGTGTAGATTCTTGCACCGGCAACTTCTGCAGGTTTTCCGTGCGAAAATATCAAGCGGTGATCATCACTGAAACAGGCATCGATGTAGATGCAAGACTTGTTGTTTGATAGTCCCATGTTTTCCACAATAGAAAATTTCATCTTTTTTGCCTTCTTGCGATTGGACATTCCATAATTCATGAATGTTTTCCATTTTTCGCCACCTTTCAACATTTCTTGAATCGGATCCTCTGAATGTTCGTTGTTTGCAATATCTGGTGCTTTCAAAGTTGGTTTTTTATTCTCACTGTAGTAGCACAAAAGTAGGCGGCCTTTATTTGTTTTACACGGTTCATTTTTGTTGCACATTTGAGTGCACAGGCACGGAAATAAGGTCCTTGTTATTTCGTTTTTTACTTGCATACAATATACAGCAGGCGTCGCTGAATCTTCGCTACTGCTGTTTTCGGTACTATCATTCTCGCTGTTTGAGTTTAAGGAATTCGATGCTGATCCTGACTCAGAATCTTGTTCTGAGTCTGAGTTGGAATTGGAGTTGGAATTGGAGTCTGTCTCAGAACTAGAATTAGAACCAGTATCGGTATCTGGCTCAGAACTTGACTCAGAACTTAAACCAGGATTAGAAAATTTACCGTATGCCTTTGCCAGCTCTGACTTCACTTGTTTGTTTTTCTTATGTCCTCGAGCCTTTTTCTGTTTGTTTTTTTTACGACCATACCCTTTTGCAGAGCCGGATTTAGACGAGCTTTCTTCATCTGCAGACGAAGAATCGCTACTGCTGTCTGACGATGAAGACAAGGAGGTGCTTGAATTAGGATCGCCGTCTTTTTCTTTGCTGTCTTCTGTTTTCATCTTTTTTTTTTTTTTTGCCGAGGACGAAGAATCGCTACTTTCACTGCCAGAATCGGAATCTGCGCTTAAGCCTGAGCTTGCGTCACTAGCGTCGCCTGCATTTTTCTTGTCTTTTTTTTTCTTTTTGTCCTCAGAACTTGAAGATGAAGATGAAGACGACGAAGAATCGTCACTACCATCTTCCGACGACGAAGATGAAGATGAAGATGAAGACGAGGTTTCAGACTTGATAGTATCATCTGCTGCCTCGTCTTCAGCAGCTGAATTATCGGTTTCGTTATTTTCTGACGACGATGACGACGACGACGACGACGGATCTGGTGTTTCTGTTTTTTGGGGTTTTTTTTCAATGCTTGATTCGCTCCTTGATCCGCTACTGGGTCTTTTTTTCACCCGAGTCTTTTCTGTAGCTGCTATGCTCTTGTACTGCGACATGGTTAATTTATTTAAACAAAGTCGGTTAATCGTATATATTGCAGTGTGTATATAAACGTGCAATGTGCGCGACAAGTATTTCTGTTGGAAGGAAGAGTTTTAAAAAATCACGTATTGCCATTTTACACAATGACCGACTACAGTACTCCCATGATGTTCCAGCCGGAGAATCCGTTTCCTATTTCGTATGGGCCGGATACATCCTCCATGGATATTCCGTCCTCTTTGTCAAATGTAGGAATGGAAACTCCCGCCAATCTTTTTAACGAGAATTTCAATGAGGGTATGGGATTGTGGAAAAAAAATCTGCCGCAACCCACGATTTTTGATTCATATGAAGATGCAGGACTCGACGAAACGGCGCAAAGCAACAACGAAATTGTGCAAAAGGTGTTACTCCGCGCAAGCGTTGTCGATTTTCATCAATTTGAATTCTTTTTTGTCGATGCAAATGCTGCCGCTCATGATCGCAATGACTATAGTTTTCGAAATTTTTTTCCCATGAAAGCTACTACATTGTATCAAATGCAACAAAAGATTCAAGCCGACACCTCTCAAACGGTTGAAACTATTGTCAAAGACTATCGTCCTCTTGGCTTCTTTTTTACCTATGTCGAAAGAAGCATGACACGGGAAAGCAAATTGGTCGCGTATACTTTGGGCGGTCTTTGCGATGTTTTAAATGTGTGGCATGTTCCCACCGTGCCGGGCACACGTTTGTATTTTGTGCTGTACATGAACAACGACGACAAATGCCAAATCGTTCCTTATGCAGGCCTCAACCATCCCCTAGAAAAGTCTGGCGGTACTGCAAAAGAACATCCTTGGAATGCGAGTACATACAATGACGGCGTGGCTATTATTGATGTTGGTATTGTGTGTGCCAACAGCGGCCGGCCTATCCAGCAAGAGAAAAACCACAATTACCTTGTTGATGCCGCCCTTGAGCCTAGCATGACTCTTCCTAATCGTATTGGGCCTGGAAGTATGGCTACCGACCCTATCATTCCCCAAGTTCAGGGAAATATTCTTCGAGTAAAATTAAACGCCATTTACTGGCAATATTTTGCGTAATATTTTATTTTATTGGTTTTGAATTTGTAATACATTATGTTATATTCTACAATTTATCTTCAGAGAATTGAACGGTTTTCAAGGGGGTAGACTTGACGCTTTTCTTGGCTTGCGCGGTTTTTTGAACTTTGGGTGTTTTAAACTCTTTGGCTTCTTTGGGTTGCTTGGGTTCCTTTGTTTCCTTAGGCTGCTTAGGCTCCTTGGGTTCCTTGGGTTCCTTGGCTTCCTTGGCTACCGTTGGCTCCTTTGGCTCCTTTGGCTGCTTATGTTCTTTGGGCTGCTTGGGTTCCTTGGCTTCCTTGGGCTGCTTGGGCTCTTTCGGCTGCTTGGGCTCCTTAGTTTCCTTACTTTCCTTAGGTTCCTTGGGCTGCTTGGGCTGCTTAGGCTCCTTAGGCTCCTTAGGCTCCTTGGGCTCCTTAGGCTCCTTAGGCTGCTTGGGCTGCTTGGGCTGTTTAGGTTCCTTGGTTTCCTTGGGCTCTGTCATTTCAACATCGACATCATTATTTGCCTTCTTCTGTTTTTTCTGTTTAGGTTTTTTGACTTTTTCGGGCTTTTCGGTTTCTTCGTCGTCGTCGTCGGTTTCGTCGGTTTGGTTGTGCATCTGGACATCGTCTTCAAAGTTGGCAATGTCCATACCAGCAGTAGCGTTTTGCTTGTAGCGGTACCGCTTGAGATAATAATCAACGGCCTTGTTAATATGGCCTGCTTGAATGGACCGCCTATTTTCGTTTTTTGTAAATCCAAGGGCAATCACGAGAATCTGTTTCAGATCCTGCGTCAAGATTTTAAAAAGTTCGTCGGAAGTGTCTATTTTGCAGGGGCTCCCATAATCATGAAAAATCTGGCGAAGTGCGCGCGAACTGCAAGGCCGGGCAATTGGGTTGTGTGGCAACATTAATTTGCGGGGGACCGTGTAGGCACCGGTTGAAATAGGGGCAGCAGTCTTTGTCATTTTGTCAGTTTGTTGTAAAATGGCACAAGTGTAGAATGACATAATTTAAAATGGTATAACGATGGAATGCTTTTCGGCAATTTTTGATTTGCTGCTGACTTCGAAAAATCGAGAAAGGGAATTACAGCATGAACGCATTAAATTGATGCGTCAACTTGAATGTGCCAAAACAGCGATGCAGCAGTTTATTGACCGGTGTCGCGAGAATGCGAAATCCAAAGAAAAATTAATCGATGCTGCTTTGAAAGCGCAAAAAAACGGGCTGGTGCTTGTGTACCGAAATTCCATCAAACTTCAGAAAACACGGATCGCCAATTTTGAAACGCATATTCTGAAATTTGAGGAACTGCAGACGTTGCTCTTGAATAATAAAGAGCAGGAGATGTTATATAAAACATTGGTCAAAACACGCGATGCGTTGAATTTGGTGAAAATAGACAAAATAGAATGTTCGGCGCACATGGACGAAGCCGTTTTTGAAATGTCGAATGTTGCAGAACAGCAAGCGATTTTAAACGCGGCGACTTTTGGGGCTACGGAACACGAGCATATAAGTGAAGAATTGACACACACACTATTCCCGGCATGCCCGAAACCTGAGCCAGGCTTTACCAGTTGTGAAAAAAGTAAGCCACCCCTTCAGCCAAAAATCGATCAAATTACAATGGTTTAAAAACCATGCGTCTAAACGAAGATATTTTTGGATGTTTTGGGAATACGATTTTTGAGAATTGCACGGCCACCTGTTGTCCGTGTTTTATATTTTCAAAGATCCTTGGCCAATTCAACGATCAGCAGGAACTTTTGCGCGCCCCAAAATCGGAATGTAATGGCTGCACCGGCGGTTTAGTCTATTGCTGTTTTTGTTGCATGCCGTGTATTCCTGGAAGCTATTTACGCATTTTACGCGGCGAGGAAATTGCAACTGGGTGTCTGTCATATACGTTTTTCCCGTGCTGCGCGCTGCTACAAGATCAGCGGCGTCTTCAAGTTCAAAAACCTGCAGCCAATAAAAAGTAGTTTTCATGGCGAGTTTTGGGAGCACAGATAATGCGTTTTCAAGTTTGCGCGATATTATTTCCGAAGATGCTCTGACAAATTGGTATCGTCTTTTTTCGGCGGCAGCACTGAACAGTCATCCTGTCACTCTTCCAGCTGGCATACTTGAACATGCTGAAACCACACTAGCCAGCGCCTTGCACGGATCAGCAAGAAATGATAAAAACATTGTTTTAGGCTGTTTGAAGGTGTGGGCGCTCGCGCGAATACACAATTGCAAAATAGGCATTCACTCTAATGCGGAGCCGACAATTCCGTTTGATACGCTGCTGTGTTTTGAACATGGCCAATCAATTGAAGATTTTAAAACAGGGATTGCAAGATTAATTTGCGAGCCCGTGGCCCTTGATATAATTCCGCCTGTATTCCGCATCCCTGCTAGTTTTATGTCCCAGGAAGACATGTGCACATTACACGAGCGCGGCACTTTGCTTCTTTTTGCAACTTGGCATTTGTGGCATCTTGACAATCTATTAAAAGAGCATCCAGAAATAGCGTGCACTACTTTTCAGCCCCTTGATAATCGTGCGCAAAAACTTCCCGTGGAATTAGTTCAGGACATTATTTTTTCATCTTTGGATTACAAAAGATTAGAATCAACAAACAGCTGTTTGTATTTACCATCAACCGATATTTTTGCGGCTGCATCTAATGAAAATATCTACACCCGATTAAACAATAGTAGTTTGGCACACGACGCACAATATGAAATATCCACTATTTTATTTGATTTCGATCCCGTCGAATATATTTCTACGCCCTGTGGATTTGCACTCTTACTAGCAAAAAAACATAAAATTCAATTTTGTTTTGGCGACGAGATTTTATTTCATAACAAAGGATGTATTTTATGGCTCATGCACGACACAACTCGTCAATCATTATGCGTGCTTCAAAATGAAACTATTGTTTGTGCGCAAATGCCAACGCCCGATGGCTTTACTGTCATTGATTTATTTCTTAGAAGTCACGCTTAATAAAATTCCTCGTCTGATGGTAATTCGTCGTCTGATGGTAATTCAACTGGGGAGGGGTTCGCCTTCTTATATTTTTCTTGCTCAGCCCATTCTTCGTCTGTTTGTCCTCTTTTATCTTTCAAAAATTCCTCTAATTGGTCTGCACTTTCTTGCGTAATATCAGCAGGTTGACCGTTTAGAACATCTGTAATTAATTTATCGCGTAATTTAAAAATTATATCCATTGCCTCGTCTGCGTGGCGGCGATCGTACAGTCTGTTAATTTTGTCATAAATGCCTTGCTTTCTCTCGTTAAATAATATTTCCTCTGTTTTTAGTTTTTCCTTTGAAAATAAATTTTGTAATTTCTTAACAGTGAATTTATCAATAGTGTTAAAGTTAACCCGAATTAAGTCTTCATTGTAGTATTCATTGTCGTCTTCAATGGCTGTATAAAATATTTTCATTAATTCGGGCATTCTTCTACGGGGATATTTAATAAAAAGCGATGTAATTTTCTGAAAAACCTCGGCCAATTCTGGATTGGCTGGTTCTATTTTAGGGGTAGGGCCTATTTCAAATATTGCTATATCATCTACAAAAGAATTTTCCGTGAACTTAACGTTATCCGAGTCCTTTAAATTATTGAACCAATTGATGAAAAAAGTTATATAATGTTCTGTATATGTTTTTTGGAGCTCGTCTGGCCATTTGAAATTTCTTATGTAATAAAACCATTTTAAGCTGTCGTCAATTCTAATACGCTGCGTGTTCATACAAACGCGACTTAATTCAAGAAATGCAGTAACGCGGTGTTCGGCACTTGCAATAGTGTTAAAAATGTCTTGGATTTCTTCAGACGTCCTTTCTGGTGCATCGTAGTTGCGTGCAGCCCGTCGATTCAAATAATAACTCATTTGTTGTTCTAATGTATTTTTCGGTTGAGTATCGGCGCGCCTTTTTTGTCGTTCTTTTGTATCATTCGTTTGAGTATCGCCAATCTTTGGTATGAATTCCTTTTTTAATCGCCAACTGTTTGTTTCCATGTTTTCTAATATCAAAGAAAAATCATTTTTATTCTTTCCATCAATTAGACACAATTTTTCATTATCAAGTACAGTTATAATCACATTTTTCCACGAGTTCCCAAAATAATAACACCATTGATTGATTTTCATATTCGCAAATCTAATCGTTGAAGACTGTGAAGGCTTTAAATTCGGTATTATCATTATTTCAGTTTGACTGTTCCCGTCCTTTTTGCTAGAAGATAACAATGCAATAATACGTTCCTCATTTTGTGTGCACATTAATTGCTTTATTTTCCAATTTTCTGGAATTGGAACTCTTCGGATGGGCCGTGATCGTTCGCTTGTTCCACTTGTTGATTCATCATATGTGTCAAAATATAAATATTTTTCTGTAGCATAATAAAATTCCTTATACGTTATATTTTTTGGATGCCCACAACATATGTGTAGAATTGAGCCAGATTTTTCTTGTAATTCAATATTAACTTTAAATTTTTTTTTAGGCGCAAAATCTAATTTATAAATATCCCCCTTATCATCACCATAAATTACGCATGGATTATTTTGTCCAATCTTAGACCTAGCAAAACTTGTAATGCCTACACATGGTATAGTTTTTTCATCAGTTTCGTTCAGTTGATTATAATCAATCTTAGTAATATGGACCTCGTTTTTTTTCATGTAAAAGCATTTTATCTCCTTTGGGAATAAGCACGATATAACACCATTAATGGCGACTCCTTTCTTGCCATGCCTTTCTTTTTTAAAATCAATAGTTTCACGACTTATTTGTAAATGAATGATATCAACATAGAGTGCATCAAGCCAAAGTCTTTCACAAAGCAGTGTTATAAATGTGATTGTTTCTTTCTTGCAGATTGTCCCACCTCTTATTTGTTCTAGATTGCCTTTGAATTTTGGATTTAAAGGATCTGTCGAACGCATGAAAATTGTAAATCCAAGATCGTCCACAAAAAATGTTGCAGCTCCATGGATGGTTCGGGATTTATACAATGTTATTACTTCTCCTGTAGAGTCGCCTTCTGTTTGCGGGTTCACAAAAAATGTAGATAAAACTTCGGTTTTAAGTGCCGGCCCGCCGATGTTTTTTATTTTATACAACTCGTCTTTTTCATTAGCAAATATGATGGGTGTGACGGGTAATTGTTGCTTTGATTCTGCGGCATCAGCTTTTAGTTTTTTTGCATCGGGTCTTGCGACGGCATCAGCTTCTAGTTTTTCTGAACCTTTTGAACTTTTTGAGGCGGCGGCGGGTAAAACACTTGTATAACTAGAGGCACAAAGATGGGACAATTTCCCGGTTTTTAAAAATAAACTAAAATTCGAAGATGGATGTCCGGCTGCTTTTTGTTGTTCTAGTGGATAACAATAATTTCTTATTAGATCCGTCATTTTAAATATGGCGTTTTTTTTATTTTTCTTATTACTATTGCTTTGGTATATATACACAAAACTATTATTAGGCATTAAAGCGATCCAAGAACAGCTGCATCACTTGCATGTTGTCTTCCAATTCTCAAACAGCAGTTCATTGCGTGAGAGACGCGTGTACTTTTTTTGGATAGAATAGTCGTCTAACCAAATGGGTGGTGTTAATTTTCTGTGCGTGTTCATCCAATCTGTTGAAAGGACGCACGACCAAACAACGTTGTTTTCGCGCACTTGCCTGAGAACAAGAATTTTAGAATTGTTTATCCTGTGCTTATACATCATGGGCCCAAATTCAGGACAGACCTCAAATGTTTCTTTAAAACATCCAGGAAAAAGACGATCCAGTGCCACATAGTATTCAGATTCTTCGGGAAAGGCCCAAACACAGCTCAAACGCTCAAGTTGAGGACCGATTCGCGAACGCTGCAAAAGAGTGTCCATCGTGAAGTGGAGAACTGAAATAATGAGCTATATAGTTTCTGTGCGTGGCTACCTTTCTCTATATCCTGACCGGGTTATTTTTTTTAAAAAAAAGGAAAATGGAAAATAGAAAGAAGAAGGACAGGTGCGTATAAAAGTGCCGCGAATTTATAAGAATAATAGTGTGTGGGCAATCAAATTAAATGACTGGATTTTCAAATTCAGTGACATCAGCAAGATGGGCCGATGGATTTGAAAACTATTTTCAATTTTTATTATTGCAATTTTTTGTTCCGTTAATTATTGGATTTATAATAATTTTTATTTTATCGGCAATATACATCAAATACAAGAAATTCAAAGATTTAAAAAAAATCAAATATGGGTTTATTTATTTGGCTGCAATTTTAGTTTTTTTTGAAATTTCCATGTCGCCCATAATTATTTATTCTTTGCCAAGCTACACTTCTGATTTTAAATTTCATGCGAATTCTGCGTGGGACTACAAAGCCACGATGGTAACTAATTTAACCGATTTTAATAACGTGCTTGATGAATTTATCGATGGCATATTTTGCGAAGATCAGTGTGCACTAAATAATACTATCGGCAAAGATGTGACAAAACCGCTGCAAAAAGTAATCCACACGGTCGATTCTTATTTCTCAAACAAAACAATTTCAGACGCCAAAAACATATTTAAAAGAGCTGAAATGGCAATTCTGGCTATCCAAATCGTCACACTAATTTTTGTAGTTTTTGGGATTATTTATGTGTTGTCGTCGTTTCTGATAAATCAAGCCCTTAAAGAGAAATACGCGAAAAGAATATATATATTTTCAATTGTTATTTCATCGGTGGCGCTTTTCATAAGTATAGCCTTTCTGCTTGGGTCTGTGCTTGTGTCTGATGCGTGCAATGATTACATCAATATAGCAACAAACTACATCGATCAAGAGGATCTAAATTTTTACTTGACATGTGACCCAAATAGCAATAATGCAACTGACGAGTTCCCGCCTTTTTTATTTACCGATGATATTTTAAATATTGTCCGACACGACAACGATCTAGTTAATGTTACGGATGCAATTTGCTATATTGAAAACAGAACAACCATTGGCGGCAAAAACGATTTAGACGCCGTTAAAGTCTTTAAAAAACTTGAATTGATATTTAATACAAGTATGCCCGCGTTCAATAAAACACGATGCAAATCATGTGCTTGCAGTCCAGCTTTGGCAAGACAGGTGTTGGACCTGATTGGAAATTATTCAGAACACACGGGCTTGTATGGCCTGCTTGAATGCAAACCCGCACACGCACGGCTGTTGAAAATTGAGTCTAGCGTGTGTTCCATTTTTAGTCCGATGATTGCGTTTTTTGTGCTGTTTCTAAATTTAAGCGGGCACATGCTATTCGCGTTTTACTTTAGAGTGTGAACTGCCAAAAAGATTTTTTGGATTCCAAAGTTTGCGTGGAACTATTGTTGGCGAATGTGGCGACATTTCTTTTTGCGATGCGTTTTTTTTGCTGCTGCTCTTTCTTCCACTCGTAGTAGCGTAGGGCCCCATTACCCAAGACGAAAATTGGCATAAGGGCGAAGAAGGGGTTGTGGCTGGCGATGAGGCTGAGACTGGCATGGGTGTAGGTATATAAAACACCGGCAAAAATCGCGTCGCCGTAAATATCAACGGATGCAAAAAGGGAAAATAAAATAAAAAAAATATATATTATGTTGAACGTTATTGAATTGTAGGCAAGCAGGAAAATTGCGTTTGCCGCTACAAGTTCAAATTTTCCTCGCGGCAAAAGAACATTGATCTGAAAATGCCACAGGAATAAATAAATACAAATCGGCAGAACAAGGAGAAGAACAATAGCCCACAAACTCAAAGTTTCGGCAAGCATTGTTTTTTGATTTCTTGTAAAAGTTTTCTATCTTATATATGTCTTGAGAAAATAAAATGCCATTCTGCAAGATACAAAATATGTGTAATAGTGTTTGCGTTGTTCTTGGTTTGGTTTTTCTCCTTTTTGTTTTGTCGTCCTTCTCGATTTATTTCGCAAGTGTGCAGATAGAAAATGCAGAGCATCTAGCTGCAAATAATACAAATTTAAGCGGTGCTGATTTTTACAGTTTCCAGTACCGCCAATTTTACAGTGTGGTGTATGGTCAATTGTACCGCTACGCGCTGTCAGTTGTGGGAATGCTTCTTCTACTTTTTCTGCGCGTAGTTACCCTTCCCGCGCGCCTGCTGTTTCTGCAAGACACTTTCTTAACCACGCTAGTTGCCGTAATAACCTTTTTTTGTTTCATTACATGCACAGAGACGGCGCTCTATGAAACAGACACCGAGTTGCGGCCTGCTGGCCTTTTGATCTGTGCAGCGCTGACACGACTGCTGACGCTTATTTTATTTTTTCTTTTTTTTTGGACACAGCCAGCCACGACTGTGACACAATTTTACACTCCGCCCATAACTTATACCCACATTATTTCAACAGGCGAGCATGATTTAGTAGATACAATTGTGAATGAACAGACGCTGTGATTTATTTATGATCTTTTTGAAACGGCGGTGGCGCTATATTTGTAAAGAGCGACTCGCGCAATTTGCTGAGTTCGACAAACATTTTTACTGTATTCTGATTTGGCGGGCCGTCGTTGGTCAGGCACCGGTTACCTGTTGCTTTCAGCATAACGTTTGTTTGCCTGAGCGCTTCCTGCCGGCCTAGCCAGGGATCTGCCACATGCTGTGAAAAATGTGTATAAATTGCGTGCACGGGCCATTCAGGTGTGCTTATAGTTTGATGCGAATCTTCAAGCCAGTGCAGCACATTGACAAGCTGTGATTTCACGCGGTCGTTGTAATATTTGCTGATAAATTTTATGAAAGCAGACGGACTCAATTTATTTTCAATTTGCAAGTCGCCAATCACTTTATGAAGTTGGGCGATGGGTTTATTG
>Ga0209632_10004369_pt1 | contig 12545 bp, 8 predicted proteins | sample COG_10_FD_184754 | JGI IMG/M metagenome (GOLD analysis project Ga0209632, IMG submission 184754) | Pelagic Microbial community sample from North Sea - COGITO 998_met_10 (SPAdes) (version 2) | ecosystem: Environmental > Aquatic > Marine > Neritic zone/Coastal water | place: Helgoland, sampling...
TGTAATTTCTAATTGATTGTCGCTAACGGTTAAAATAATATCAGAGAGTAAGTTTTCACCAGTTTCTACAATTATTTTTTGTTCAGAACTTTCTTTTATAAAAAGCTCTACACCATCATTAACAATAATTTTATCAAAAGAATCTACTAGAAATTCTTTACTAATAATAGCACCCGTTGTTTGTATACAATTATTTACATCTTTATCATTACAAGTGCTAAAAAGTAGAATTATGCAGAATAAAGCAGTATATTTTTTTACAATTTTCATAATTTTTAAAATCGATAACCTATTCCAAACTCTAAACTTTCTGCATTCACAAAGTGAGCTTTTAAAGTTATACTTGCATAATAAGAGGGATTATTAAAGTAACGCTTAAAACCAATTCGTTCATAAATACCTTCATTTAAAATAGTAGGCGAGTATACATAATACCCTAATTGAGTAATGAAAGATGTTTTGTTTATAAATAATTCATGTCCAACAAATAGACCTATTCGTTTCCAATCTGGAAAATTAGTTCTTTCAACATCACCATTAAAAACGTACTGAAATTTAATATAATCTTTTAAGTAATAATGTAAATTTAATTCCGTCCCAAACTGTATTGCGTTTTTTCTATTTAAACGCTTGTCAGCAAAAAAAGACAAAATAATAAAAGGTTTAATTCCTGTACCAATGTGATCAGATTCATTTACGCCAGTTAAAAAACTTGCGTTAAAACGTATCGGTTCTCTGTAGTTTACTGTATCTAGTTTTCGAATAAATTTCTGAGGTTTATTATTTAAATCATAGTTTAAACCAAGATTAACTCCCCAAGTATTTATGCCTCTATTTGGTGCTTTAATACTAGCATTTGAAGCATGAATAAATGTAAAGCCAGCTTGAACTCCAATATTTTGAAAAAGATGTTCTCGTTGATAAAGTAATTTAAAAAAAGAAGTAGAGTTTATGTGAGTTGCTAGGGAAACGTTTTTATTATTAGTTATTTTATCATACGGATTTGTGCTGTAAGCTACCCCAGTACCTGTACTAAATATTAAATTTCGTTTTAAAAAATAAAAATTATAATGTGTATATAAAGCATATAATTTCCCTAAATATTTATTTTCAAAATCCTGATAGCCAAAAGAAAAACCAACATCTGGGTAATTAAAATTTTGTTCCCATAACTGTTCTCCAAAAGTACGTTTGTTCCAACTTAATAAAAGCCCTTTTGGATGCCCAGAAATCAGGTGTTTTACACCACCTTGAGATAAGATATTTCCATAAAAATAATCTAACTGAAAATAAGTAGATTTTACAGTTTTTGGTTTTTTTTCTTGTGAAGAAATAGCCGAAAGTGAAAATAAAAAAAAATAAAGGAGGGTATTTTTCATGAAATTTTATGCTGCAAATATAAAATTTTAATTCAATTTAAAATCAATTTGCTGACTTTTTAAAGTTGCTAGCAATTCGTTAGAAATATGAATTTTTGTGTTTCTACTTGGTAAATTCACTTCAATTTTTTCTTTAGCATCCCAAATCGTAAAATGTAGTGTTTGTTTTCCTGGATTGTTTTTTAGAATAGTTTCAAGATTTAAAACTATATTTTCTTTAATTTCTTCCAACGGAATTTTAATGGTTATTTTTTTACAGAGTTCATCCATAATGTCGTGCAACAATTTTATTTCGGTAAATTTCAATCTTGGTTCTCCAACAATTCCTGTATTTTTATTCATCCATCCTGGTTGAATTGTAGCACGTACAAATAAAAATGAGTTTGGTACTAAAAAGTGTTTCATTTTTAAGTACTCTTCACCAAAAATTCTAAATTCATGACTATCTCCATAATCTTCAATTGTAAACATAGCCCAGCCTTTACCAGCTTTAGAAACTCGATGCTGAACATCAGAAATAATACCAGCAAAAGCTAAGTTCATATTGATATATTTTGCGATATCACCTTTAAAATGTTTTAATGCCGCATTGCAAAAAATCATTTCATTCTTAAAATCGTCTAAAGGGTGTGCAGAAATATAAATTCCGATGACTTCTTTTTCTTGAGATAAAAGCTCCATAGTTCCCCAAGTTTCACATTGTGGAATATCTGGTTCTGGAAACTGAACAGTTGAAGCTTCACCAAACATAGAAACCTGCGCTGAGTTCTCGTTTTCTTGAAACTTATTTCCAAATTTCATAGCACGTTCTAAAAAGGTAACTCCTTTTTCATCAACAGAAAAGTATTGTGCTCTATGAGTATCTGCAAAAGAATCAAAAGCACCTGCTTTTACCAAACTGTCAAACGATTTTTTATTTGCAGCACGTAAATCTACACGTTTTGCCAAATCAAAAATAGAGGTATAATTTCCGTTTTCTTTTCGTTCTTTGATGATGGCTCTGACTGCGCTAGCGCCAACACCTTTTACTGCCGCCATTCCAAAACGAACGGCGCCTTCATCATTTACGGAAAACTTTAAATACGATTCGTTTAAATCTGGTCCTAAAACTGCTAATCCCATGCGTTTGCATTCTTCCATAAAAAAGGAAACTGATTTAATATCGTTCATATTATTGGAAAGTACAGAAGCCATGTATTCGGCGGGATAATGTGCTTTTAAATAGGCTGTTTGATAGGCAATCCAGGCATAACAAGTGGAGTGAGATTTGTTAAAAGCATAACTAGCAAAAGCTTCCCAATCTTTCCAAATTTTTTCTAATTTTTCTGCATCGTGACCCTTTGCAGCAGCTTGTTCTATAAATTTTGGTTTCATTTTATCTAAAACCGCAATTTGTTTTTTACCCATCGCTTTTCGTAAAACATCTGCTTCCCCTTTGGTGAAATCTGCCAGTTTCTGAGACAGTAACATGACCTGCTCTTGATACACTGTAATTCCGTAGGTTTCTGCTAAATATTCTTCCATAGCATGCAAATCATATTCAATATCTTCTGTTCCGTGTTTTCTGTTAATAAAAGACGGTATATATTCCATTGGTCCAGGTCTATATAAAGCATTCATAGCAATTAAATCTCCGAAAACCGTTGGCTTTAAAGCCCGCATATGTTTTTGCATCCCTGGAGATTCATATTGAAAAATACCTACGGTTTCTCCTTTTTGGAAAAGTTCGTATGTCTTTTCATCATCTAAAGGAAAACTTTCTGGATCTAAATCAACATCATGTTTTGCTTTTACAATTTTTACGGTGTCTTTAATTAAAGTCAGTGTTTTTAATCCTAAGAAATCCATTTTTAACAAACCTGCAGATTCTACAACTGAGTTGTCAAATTGGGTAACATACATGTCAGAATCCTTTGCCAAGGCAACAGGTACATAATTGGTAATATCTCCTGGTGTAATAATAACGCCACAGGCATGAATCCCCGTATTCCTTACAGAACCTTCAAGCATTGTTGCTTTATTGACGGTTTCTGAAGCCAAATCATTTCCAAAAGAAATGTTTTTTAATTCTTCTACGAGTTGTTTTTCTTCTGCTCTTAAGCCGTTAACTTTTCCTTTACTTTTTGCATCTTCACCAAAAATATTTTTTAATTTAATTCCTGGTATTAATTTTGCAATCCGATCTGCTTCAAAAAGCGGCAAATCTAAAACTCTGGCAGTATCTCTAATAGATGATTTTGCTGCCATTGTCCCGTAAGTAATAATTTGCGCAACCTGATTTTTACCGTATTTATTAATTACATAATCCATCACTCTTCCTCGACCTTCATCATCAAAATCGATATCAATATCAGGCATTGAGACACGTTCAGGATTTAAGAAGCGCTCAAAAAGTAAGTTGTATTTAATAGGGTCTATGTTGGTAATCCACAAGCAATATGCCACAACAGAACCTGCCGCAGAACCCCGGCCTGGCCCTACAGAAACATCCATTTTTCTTGCTTCGCGAATAAAGTCTTCTACAATTAAAAAATATCCAGGATATCCTGTTTTTTCAATAACGGATAACTCAAAATCTAAGCGTTCTTTTATGGATTCAGTAATCTCTCCATACCTTTTTTTTGCACCCACAAATGTGAGGTGCTTTAGAAAATTATTCTCTCCTCGTTTTCCTTCATCTTCCGTGTCTTTTAGATCTACAAATTCCTCAGGAATATCAAAAGCAGGTAATAAAACATCTCTTGCTAAAGTGAAAATTTCAATTTTATCAACAATTTCTTGAATGTTGATAATGGCTTCTGGTAGATCTAGAAAAAGCGTTTTCATTTCATCCGAAGATTTGAAATAATACTCTTGATTTGGTAGACCGTATCTGTATCCACGACCTTTTCCTATTGGTGTGGCTTGTTTTTCTCCGTCTTTTACACACAGTAAAATGTCGTGTGCATTTGCATCTTTTTTATCTAAATAAAAGGTGTTATTTGTGGCGATAATTTTAATATCGTGCTTTTTAGAGAACTTCAATAAAGTCTCATTTACAATTTTTTCGTCCTGTTGATTGTGGCGCATCAACTCAATGTAAAAATCATCTTGAAATTCTTGTTTCCACCACAGTAGCGCGTCTTCCGCTTGTTTTTCTCCTAGATTTAAAATTTTACTTGGAACTTCACCGTATAAATTTCCTGTTAAAACAATAACATCTTCCTTGTATTTTTTGATGATTTCTCTATCAATTCTTGGGACATAGTAAAAACCATCTACGAAAGCGATGGAAGACATTTTAGCTAAATTGTGATATCCTTTTTTGTTTTTTGCCAATAAAACAACTTGATAACCATTGTCTTTTTGGGATTTGTTTTTATGATCTTCACAAATATTAAACTCACAACCTACAATCGGTTTTATTGGAGTTTCTGCTGTTTTATTGTGATTTAAAATAGCGCTTACAAAATGAAAAGAAGCCATCATGTTTGCGGTATCTGTCATCGCCACTGCTGGCATATTGTCTTTTGCAGCAGCTTTTATGATGTTGCCAATTTGCATGGTAGATTGCAACACAGAAAATTGTGTATGATTGTGCAAATGTGCAAACTGCACATCTTTTAATTCTTCTAAACCAACAGAAGTAGATTTTGTCGTTGCCGAATTTTTTAATTTCTCAAGTCGCTGCCGAATCTTATCACTTTCTTTCTTAAGATTGATGTGTTTTAAACCAATTACTTGAATCGGTTTTGGGTTTGTTTCAGAAAAATTCTTGAAATAATCAGCAGTAACATCTAACTGTTCTTTGGTGAATTCTTGCAAACGAATTAACTCTAAAAAACAACGTGTTGTTGCTTCTACATCGGCAGTTGCATTGTGTGCATCGCCAAAACCAACACCAAATAAATGGTTGTGTAATTCGGTTAGTGTTGGTAATTTAAATTTGCCTCCACGACCTCCAGGAATTTGGCACATACGTGCTGTTTTTTCTGTACAAGTATCTAATACTGGGAGAGAATTCATCTTGGTTTCTAGTCCCAATCTATGGAATTCACACCCCATGATATTCAAGTCGAAATTTAAATTTTGACCCACGATAAACTTGGTTTTACTTAGGACTTCATTAAATAAAAGTAAACACTCGTTCAATGAAATCCCTTGTTCTTCTGCTAATTCAGTAGAAATTCCATGAATTCTTTCTGCATCATAAGGGATGTTAAAGTTGTCTGGTTTTATGAGGAAATCGTTGTGCTCGATTACATTTCCCATTTCATCATGCAGTTGCCACGCAATTTGAATACACCTTGGCCAATTGTCTGTATTTGTAATTGGTGCATTCCAACTTTTTGGTAAACCAGTGGTTTCTGTGTCAAAAATTAAGTACATGAAAAATGTTTATTTATTGATGTGTTTATTCATTCAAAAACGGATTGTAAATTTACATTTTTTTGAAGAGTTTTTCGAGGGAAGTTATCAACGGTTGTTGATTTTTTTCAAAGTTTCAAAGTTTCAAAGTTTCAAAGTTACAGAGTTTTTATTTTTGCATACTGCATACTGCATACTGCATACTGCATACTGCATACTGCATACTGCATACTGCATACTGCATACTGCATACTGCTTACTGCGTTAGGAATTGAAGTAGCATTCTTTTGTTGAGATTGTGTTTCATAAAAAGATATTTTTTTGAAGTGCAGCTCGTGAAACTATAAAAAAGAGCTAAAGAAAAGCCCGTTTAAACACCTAAAAATTTATTAAAAATAAGCGTTTAAGTTTAAAAAGGTTTTGTATTTTTGCGCCCACTTACTACGAGATGGTAAGATTTTTAATAATCAAGGTCGAGAACCTTAACAAATTAACAAATTATGTCTGTAAAGATTAGATTACAAAGACACGGAAAAAAAGGGAAACCATTCTATTGGATCGTTGCCGCTGATGCTCGTGCAAAAAGAGATGGTAAATACTTAGAGAAAATAGGTACTTACAATCCAAATGTAAACCCTGCAATTATCGATTTAAACATTGATAAAGCTGTAGAATGGTTACAAAATGGTGCACAACCAACCGATACTGCAAAAAACATTTTATCTTATAAAGGTGCCATGTTAAAGAATCATTTAGCAGGAGGTGTTAGAAAAGGTGCATTAACACAAGAACAAGCAGATGCTAAATTTGCAGCTTGGTTAGAAGAAAAAGCAACAAAAGTTTCAGATAAAGAAGCTGGATTATCTAAGGTAGAATCTGAAGCGAAAGCAGCAGCATTAGCCGCAGAAAAAGCAGTGAACGAAGCAAGAATTGAAGCAGCGAAACCAGTTGTTGAAGAGGTTGTTGAAGCAGTTGCTGAAGTGGAAGAAGTTGTTGAAGCGGCTCCTGAAACAATAGATGAAGCACAAGAAAAAGCAGCAGAATAAATTATAAGTAACGACGACGATGCGTAAAGAAGATTGTTTTTATTTAGGCAAAATCGTAACAAAATATAGTTTTAAAGGGGAGGTTGTTATCAAATTAGATACAGACGAACCTGAGTTGTATACAGAAATGGAATCAGTTTATGTCGAGTTTGGCGCGAACTTGGTTCCATTTTTTATTGAAAAAAGTTCATTGCATAAAGGAAATCAATTACGTGTTCAGTTTGAAGATGTATATTCTGACGAAGAAGCAGATTCAATATTGAAATGTGGAATTTATTTACCTTCAACCATGTTGCCAAAACTTTCTGGCGATAAGTTTTACTATCATGAAGTAATTGGCTTTACGGTTGTTGATGCTAATTTTGGAGAAGTAGGAAAAATTGTTCATATTAATGATAAAGCTGCACAACCTCTTTTTGAAATTGATAGAGAAGGAACAGAAGTTTTTATTCCAATGGTAGATGATTTCATAAAAAAAGTGGACAGAGAAAAGAAGACAATACAAGTCGAAACTCCAGAAGGGTTAATCGCATTGTATTTGTAAAAAGAGAGGTGGCCGAGTGGTCGAAGGCGCTACCTTGGAAAGGTAGTATACTGGTAACGGTATCGAGGGTTCGAATCCCTTCCTCTCTACAAGTAAGTAAAGTTAAAAAATAGAAAGTGTTAAAAAGTTCTGTGTCATAAATTACACAGAACTTTTTAACTTTTAATTAGAAAATTACTTTGTTAGCACCATTCAAATTTAAAGAATTTACCGTTCAGCAAGACAAATCGGCTATGAAAGTAGGTACGGATGGAGTGCTCTTAGGTGCTTGGTGTCCTGTTGATTTTTATCCAGATTCTGTTTTAGATATTGGAGCTGGCACAGGGGTTGTTTCTTTAATGATTGCACAACGATCGGATGCCATGACCATTGATGCTGTAGAGCTTGATGAAAATGCCTATGAACAAACGGTCGTCAATTTTGAAGAGTCAGATTGGGCAGACCGCTTGTATTGTTATCATGCCTCTTTTCAAGAATTTGCTGATGAAATTAGTCAAGAAGAAGAGCGTTATGATTTGATAGTTTCGAATCCACCATTTTATTCAGATGCGTTTGAATCGAATGATGAAGCAAGAAACAAAGCACGTTTTACTTCTTCTTTGTCTTTTGAAGAATTAATTTTTGGTGTTTCAAAAATTTTATCAGAAAATGGAAAATTTACGGTCATCATTCCTTTTAAAGAGGAGGAAAACTTTGTTGCTATTGCAGCAGATAAAAATTTATTTTTAAATAGCGTTTGTCGCGTTCAAGGGACTACTACTTCAGAAATAAAGAGAAGTTTGTTAGCGTTTTCTTTTTGTCAAACGGAACTAAAAGAAGAACTTTTAATTATAGAACTTGACCGCCATCAATACACAGCAGCATATATTAATTTAACGAAAGACTTTTATTTGAAAATGTAAGATGCTGAGTTTCGCAGGAATGATGAAATTTATTGGTACAACTTTTTCATTCTTCAAAAATCACTGAACATACATTACGTTATCCATTCATATGATTAGGAGTGTGGCTCCAGCTATTTAACGTCTCTTTCTACAAATTGTATTCCGTAATTTTCTAATTCTTTTAAAATAGGTTGATACATTTCTTTGGCTATTGGTCGTTGAACACCTGAAGTTTTAATTTCACCTTTTACTATTTTCAAAGCAGCAATTGCAACAGGTAAACCAACTGTTTTTGCCATTGCAGTGTCGGTTTGATTTTTACCAAGAACGACTAAATTGCTTTCTATTTGTCTTTTTTCTCCGTTTATTTCATAGCCAAATAAATGCTGCATCACAATCATGTCTTTCTCTTCTTTTTGCAAAGTCCAGGCTTCTTCTAGTATTTTTTGGAGCATTTGTGCTGGAGTCGCATTTTTTAAGCCTATTTTTTTCTTCGGATTAAAAAAAGCAAGTTCTGTTAATTTTTTATAGATAATATGGGTCTGGTCTATTTTTAAATAGGCACACAATTTCATTTCTACAGTATCGGAAGGCGCGCCTGCTAAAAATAAGTTTAGAAAACTCCGATAACTTCTCTTTTCAGAACCTGCTATCGTGTAAGAATCATCTGTCATTCCAAGCTGTACAAAAGTATCCCAAGCTTCAGAAAAACCAACTTTTCTGAGGGTTCCTCTATACAGTGTCGGAATATTTTCTATACCGTAAATACTTCTGTATTTAAGAGAATCTCTGTTTGCATAGGCTTCAAAATTTCCAACTCCAGTAATTTGTAACAGCGCTGTTTTTTTAAATAATTCAGGATAGGGAATGTTTTTATAGGTGCCATTTTCAATATATTTAGCGGTTTCCCCTTGTCCTGCTAAAACTACATTTCTCGGATTCCATGTAAATTTATAATTCCACAAATTAGTAGCACTTTCTGCAGCGATTAAACCGCCTGTATAGGATTTAAAGGACAGCATTTTTCCGCCTGTATTTTTAATGCGATCAATTGTAAGCATTGCGCTCATATGATCTATTCCTGGGTCCAACCCAACTTCATTCATAAAAACTAACCCTTTTTCTTTTGCCTTTGTATCCAAACCGTTCATTTCTTTTGAAATGTATGAGGCAGTCACCAAATGTTTGTGATACTTGATACAATCTTTAGCTACTGTATAATGAAAACGAGCGGGAAGCATAGAGACTACAATATCTACTTTTTGAATGGCTTCTTTTCTTTGTTTCTCATTATAAACATCTAGCAAAATTATAGATGCATTTATATGATTATTTACAATATTCTTAGCGTTTTCAGTATGAATGTCACCAATAATAATGTGTAAATTCTCTTCGGATGATTTGTCTAATAAATACCTTATAACTGAAGCGCATGATTTTCCAGCGCCTATAATTAGTATATTTTTCATTAAATTATTCTGTACTTTTGTTGCGTGGCGAAGGTACACGTTTTGTTTAAAGCATCGAAAAATAATGATATGTATAAAAAATTAACAATCACTTCATTGCTAGGGTTCCTCGCAATAATCTTAGGTGCTTTTGGATCACATGCTCTAAAAAACAAACTATCTATTGACGCCATAAATAGTTTCAATACCGCTGTTCAATATCAAATGTATCATACAATTGTATTATTATTTGTCAATACATATGAAGGATTTACTAAAAACCAGAAAAACAGGATTAGTCTTTTTTTCTTTCTAGGGATTTTTCTCTTCTCGGGCTCAATTTATGTCATTCATTTAACGGATATCACAGCAAAATCTATTTGGTTTGTAACGCCGCTAGGAGGAGTGTCTTTTGTTGTTGGTTGGTTTTTAATGATGCTTATTTTTTTAAAGAAACTCAGAGAAAGTAAAAGTTAAAGTTTATTGTTCACAAGTAGATTGGGATAAAAATTATTAAAAAGGAGTCTTCATTTATAAATGAAAAGTAATTCAAACTTGCATAAGTGGTTTTTTCTAATTGCAATGATGTTGTAATGTTCTAATCGTTTTTTCAAAATTCCATAAAGACCCTTATTTAGAAAGAATAATATGTGGGAATTTCAGCTACAGCTTTCTAGATTTAGAATTTCTTTTACTATTTTCTCAAAATCACATTTTTGAAATAAGTGTTCAATTCCATTAAAATTCTGTATTTTTGCAAAATATGGAGGATACAAAAAGACATCAATTAACAGATTGGTTACCAACGACAAACAAGGAAGTAAAAATTCGTGGTTGGGATGGGTTAGATGTTATTTTATTTAGTGGAGATGCCTATGTAGATCATCCTTCATTTGGACCTGCAGTTATTGGTCGTATTTTAGAAAGCTATGGTTTGCGAGTGGCCATTGTGCCACAACCAAGTGTAAACGACAATCTTCAAGATTTTGAGAAATTAGGAAAGCCCCGTTTATTTTTTGGAGCCACCGGTGGTTGTATGGATCCGATGGTGAGTAATTACACAGCAAGTAAAAAAAGAAGAGATAAAGATGCCTATACACCCAATGGTGATAAAGGGTTTCGACCCGATTATGCAACTTCTGTATATTCAAGAATATTAAAAGAAAAGTTTCCAGATGTTCCTGTTTTAATTGGTGGGATCGAAGCCTCATTACGACGTGTAACCCATTACGATTACTGGTCGGATAAATTATTACCAACGATTTTAGAAACGTCCAAAGCAGACATGTTGGTCTATGGAATGGGAGAACAACCTCTGCGTGAAATTGTAGAATTGTTGCAAAAAGGCGTCCCTTTTTCGAGTTTAAAAAACATCAAACAGACGGCTGTTTTAATTGATCAAAAACAAGAAAAAATCCCTGTGATTAATGAATGGGAAGATGTAACGATCAGTTCTCATGACGCTTGTTTAAAAGATAAAAAAACATTTGCTTCGAATTTTAAAGTGATTGAACAAGAATCTAATAAATTAAAAGCAAGAAGAATTTTTCAAGAAGTAGAAGGAAAAACATTGGTCATCAATCCGCCGTTTCCAACCATGACAGAAAAGGAAATTGATGGTTCTTTCGATTTGCCTTTTACCCGTTTACCGCATCCAAAATATGACAAACGAGGACCGATTCCTGCGTTTGAAATGATCAAATTTTCTATTAATATTCATAGAGGATGTTTTGGGGGTTGTAGTTTTTGTACCATTTCTGCGCACCAAGGAAAATTTATTGCCAGTAGAAGTCAAGAATCTGTTTTAAAAGAAATAGATAAAGTAGCAAACATGCCAGATTTTAAAGGCTATTTATCTGATATTGGTGGGCCTTCAGCCAACATGTATCAGATGAAAGGAAAAGTACAATCTATCTGCGATAAGTGCATTGCACCCAGTTGTATTTCCCCTGTAATTTGTTCTAATTTAGACACTTCCCACAAGCCTTTAACAGAGTTATATCAAGCAGTAGATAAACATCCAAAGATTAAAAAATCTTTTATTGGAAGTGGAATTCGCCACGATATGTTGGTCCCAGAATTTAATAAAAATGCGGATCCAAAAGAGTTGGATGCGTATACCGAAGAGGTCATGACAAAACACGTTTCTGGACGTTTGAAAGTAGCACCAGAACATACCTCAGATCCTGTTTTGAAATTAATGCGTAAACCCTCTTTTAAATATTTTCATCTCTTTAAAGAGCGTTTTGATAAGATCAATATCCGAAAGAAACTGAATCTACAATTGATTCCTTATTTTATATCGAGTCACCCAGCAAGTGAAGTAGAAGATATGGCAAATTTAGCTGCAGAAACCAAAGATATGGGCTTTCAGCTAGAGCAAGTGCAAGGTTTTACACCAACCCCAATGACGGTAGCAACAGTTATTTATTATTCTGGATATCATCCGTATACCTTAAAGCCAACAAGAACACCAAAAACAAAACAGGAGCGAGAAGACCAGCATAAATTTTTCTTCTGGTATAAAAAGGAAAACAAAGACTGGATTCGGAATACCCTAAACAAAGTTGGAAGATCCGATTTGCTCAGCAAATTATTACCTGAAAATAATTCTTGGAAAAAGAATAAAACCTCCCATAAAATAGCACAGCATACTTTTGATGATGCCATTCCTTTTAATAAAAGGAAAAAAAAGGTGAGCAGAGCCCCTAAAAAGAGAAAGTAATTTAGTAAAAAAAACTAACAAAGAAAATCCACAACCAAGCAATTAATTTTATGCGGCTTGTTGAAATTCTCTGCTGGTGCGCGAATCTTTCGCGTTCCCAAATAAAGTTTCATAAACCACACGATACAAATCGTGCGGTAGCGGGGCCCAATAAAGCAACAATGTTAAGGAA
>Ga0209632_10004380_pt1 | contig 12532 bp, 16 predicted proteins | sample COG_10_FD_184754 | JGI IMG/M metagenome (GOLD analysis project Ga0209632, IMG submission 184754) | Pelagic Microbial community sample from North Sea - COGITO 998_met_10 (SPAdes) (version 2) | ecosystem: Environmental > Aquatic > Marine > Neritic zone/Coastal water | place: Helgoland, sampling...
AGTACACAAATTTTTTATTAGTGTATCAATATATATGCAACCATTTTTTAAAGATTACGAAAAACGCAATATTGCAGAGCAGCTTTTGGGCCTTCACGAAACATTCGGAAGAGATATTGTTGTATACAAAGAAGCTAGAAAAGTGATAATGAGCTCAGATCCTTCCTATAATTATTTATACGGAAACTCTGGAGACCAAAATTCTAGTGTGCAATATGAACCAGTCAGAAAAGTTTTTAAGGTCAGAATAAAATACGACAACAACCGAGACCTTGAGTATATGGCAGAAGCAAACTCACAACTTAAACTCTCAAGAACAGGCGATAGCCTAGTAAGAATCAAGCTCAAGATAGAAGATTATGATTATATCAAAGAAGCAAAAAGAATCGAGCTCGATGGAAGACTTTTTCATATAAACTCAGACCCAAAATTCCACGGGCTTTTTGATCAAATACAATTTTGCACTCTATACTTAAAACCAATCGAAGCGGTAGCACAAGGCTCATAATGAAAAGATCTTCATTAAATTTAAAAAACGAAATAAACAAAAAACTCTCAAAAGATAAACGCTTGGAATCTGGGGTATATATACTTGCGCGTGACGCTTTTAATAAAGCTAAACAAAAACTATTAAATACATTTTTAGAGCACCCTGTAACCAAAGAGCTTAAAGAAGGAGCTTCAGCCTCGAGCTCTCATGGCTTACCCTCAGGAAACTTGTTTGGATTTATAGGATTCGAAAACAACGCAGACCCAGTTAGTCAACTTGAAAAATCATTAAGAAGCCTTGATATAAACATATTTAGAAAGCGATCCGTACAAAGCCAAATTTCTTGGTCATTCAAAATCAACCTTCCAACAATGGAGGAATTTTATTCCATGGCCCCAATGCCCTGGGCTCAAGGAATGAGCTGGCTTAGGGAAATGGAAGGTAAGGGCATACCAAACCTAGCCCAATATATGAACGTAGAATCTGAGCATAGCCGCTCTACTGCAGGCATAGAAACCTCAAGAGAAGGATCTTCATATCTCAAAATAGCTTACATTAAACCTATGATTCAACAATTCAAAGAAGATGTAAACAAAATTCAAACAAGAATAATATCAATTAAATGAGGCCGCAATTTCAACACGAGTTAACAACAAGCTTTATGCTGTGGGCAGATAACTACATATGCCAAAGAGCAGATGCGTTTTCTAATTTCACAACATCATTTTTCGCAGACCACAACGACTCTCGTCTTGACGAAAACCTAATAGGATACAGCAGCCCTCACAAGCAGTGGGTTTTTGACGAAAGTATTGATGGAGTAATTGTTCCATCAGGAGTCTGGAACGATGGAGAATTCCTGGAGCGAGGAGAATTTGGTTTAATGTTTGATTTTGACAACGGACGAGCTCTTTTTGATAAAAGTTTTGGTTACGAAAAAACTAGAGTGAGCGGAGCCTATTCTGTAAAAGATTTTAATTTTTACATCACAAACCAAACAGAAGAACAGTTAATCATCGAAAGTAAATTTGATGTAAATTCTAGATTTCGTCAGGATTTCTCGGGTATTGCGCCGTACAGCCAGGTTGCTCCAGCAATTTTTGTGAATCCAGAGATGTCTCAAAATACGCCTTATGCGTTTGGAGGTCAAGATAAAACAAAAACAGAAATAAGGGCTGTTGTCATGTCTCAAAACAGTTACCAACTAGATGGTGCGCTTTCTGTATTTGCAGACTCAAAACATGAAGTTTTTAGTAAGCTTGGATTCGACGACTATCCTTTAAATGAAGTTGGTGACGCGATCGGCTTCAACTACCGAGAGCTTTCGGAGTTGTCTAAATCACAAGAACCACTTTTCTTGGAAGATGTAAGAGTTTCTAAGTTGAGTGATAGAATTACAAAAAAAGTCGACCCCTCCTTGTTTGTTGGTTTCATTGATTTTGAAATATCTAATGTTAGGTATCCAAGATCTTAAAGTTCCCTTTAATAAATAATAAATGTAATCTTAAATTAGCATAACCCAAACACATTTCAATATGAGTAATAATATCAAATCCCTTCAGGGCAGAGCACGAGTAATTTATCAAAGCGAGGCGTTATACGCAGCGGTAGTTGATGCAACAGGGTATCACTTCATGATGTCCTCTGACGGTTTTACCAATAAAACCGGAGTAGGATGTAAAATAACTGATACAGAATATCTAGAGAGAAAAGAAGAGTCTAGCTTTGAGCTCAGAACTGGACTTCAACAGCTTCAGCGCGTACAAAGCGCAAACTACAGTTTTTCAATCAACAGGCAGGATGTTAATCAATTTGGTCAACTCGCAAGAATTGACGCGGTTGCGATAGACCCACCTACAGTAAATTTAGATTTCTCTTATTACCTGACAAACGGTTTTAATGAAAAAATTCTTGGCTTTGATGTTAGCGGAGAAAAATCCGCAATCACCGATGAATTTATCGATGGCTCAGCATCAGAAATGGGTGGGCCCGACGGAAAAAACTTCTTTATACTAACAACCCCTCAAGGCAGTGATGCAGTCAACAACGCAAAAGATGAAGACGAAAAAAGTGTTATTGCTGTAGGCAACGGTTATGTAACAAACTACTCAGTTGAAGCTTCAGTTGGAGGCATGCCGACAGCAAATGTTACCATTGAAGGATTAAACATTCGTTCTTATATCGGCACAGAAAATCTGCCATTACCTTCAGTAAACACCAATTTCGGAACACCTATTGACGAAATGGAATTCAGTGTTCCTGCGGCAGCAAGTGGAGTATTAAACGATTCAGACGACAACTCCCTGGATGATCCAAAATCTGACGGTTGGTCTTGTTTGCGTCCTGGAGATATTTCATTGTCTCTTGGTCAAGACGGAAGGGCTTCTCTATTCGAAAATCTTCCCTCAGATTATGTTGATAGCGACAAAGGTGGAAACACTCCTCCGCATGACTACATGCAAGGATCTGCTCACATTCAAAGTTTCTCGATAGACATTCCTGTAGGCAGAACTCCGCTACAAAGACTTGGAAGTCCTTATGGATACACCCGAGTTGTAGATTACCCAATCAATGTAACTGTTAGCGTTAGCGCAATACTTGCAGATCTTAAAGAAGGCAATGTCGCAGACCTTATATGGGATACCGAAGAACACGACTTAGTCTTTACTCTCAGAGAGCCAAATCCTTATGGCACAGGAGATGTAGCCATGCAGTATGTTGTTAAGGGTGCGTTACTTGAGTCCGAGTCCTTTAGTTCCAGCATTGGAGACAACAAAACAGTTGACCTTACATTCAATGCTCAAATTGGTGGGCCAGAAGATGATGCTCGAGGAGTGAGAATTCTTGGTTCCAGAAAAGCTACGAATGCAACATGGGAAGCAGAGAACCTTCTTGCTGTTAGACCTACCCCTACTTCATCTACAAGTTATGATTTCCCAGATCATGAACATAGCGCTGGGCCAGACGGAATCGCAGGCACTGATGATGATTACAATCCTCACGTTGACGGAGGAATTTACGAAGAAGGGGACGCGCCTTATAGCTCATAAATAGCTCGCAATAGGATTATAATTACTTATTAATAAAAAACCCGCCCAAGTGGCGGGTTTTTTTATGTTATGTATTCGTCGTTGTTATATAACGTCCATCTGCCATCATGATAAACATATAGGGCTCCAGTATCTTCCGCGAAACCCAGTGTCGCTTCATCTAGACTTTCTGGCTCAACCAATTCTTTTGCTGTAGACAAAACTTGTATAGCTTCTCCTTGAAAATAAATATGATAAGGAGTATATATTTTCAGTCCATTTTCCCTACCTATACCAAAAGTAAAGGTTGCATCAACTATTAAATGATTATCGATAGATACAGAAAAGTTTTTTGTTTTTAATTGAGCGTTTTGAACTTGTATCACATTAACAATATTACTATGTTCTTTTATTCCTCTGTGAAAATACGTATCCCAGTGCTTGATATCTATATCATAAACCGAGCCTTGGATAAAAAAGCTTTCAACGTCTCCTTGCTCAAACTCCCTTACTATCATGGAGATGCTCGCTGTAGCTATAATTGGTAGCTTTAGTTTTTTATTGAACGCGTAATTAGAGCCAAGTGTGTAAATTCTTTGTCGATCTATAGGAACATCGATCGATATGCTTTGAATTGCTGCATCCAATGACTCAAAAGGAACCCCTCCTGAGTTGCCAGCTTGTTTTGTTACAGTAATATCCATATCTCCAGGCATTAAGGCATTGACATCCCCCTCGAATCCGGGAGATAGAGTATTTGTTGTCAACTTAAGCTTTTCTTGAGATGCGGCATTATCTCTACCTAATTTAAGAGAAGCCAGGGTGGGTTCATTTCCATGAACGTATGGATCAAACTTCATATTACTTGCCTCGAATGATACTCGTGCAGTAGGAACTTGACCAACTTGCGCATTGTAAGAGTATTGGGTGAGAAATGCGTTTCCAATACCCATTATATAATAATCTTCAAATTCATTTTCATTAGTTACATTATTAACATCCAAGTAACTATCTTGATTTGCAGTAATTATACTAATATTAACATCATCCATAACCTCTTTGTCTATGAACCTTCTTAACAGACTATAATTAGGATTCATATGAAGACCTATAGATTTTTCGTTTTCTCCGCTAGAATATACATATTCTATATCTACCTTAACGTCAGGATGTCGGATTACAGGAGATTCTCCGTTTCTTTTTACCAGATCATCAGACCCTATAGATTTGACGTCTGTAGAAACATGCTCGAAGCCGCAGTCTAAAGACTGCACTCTAACTAAATTTTTATGTACGCTACCTAATTCTATTTCATCCTTATATCCTGGAGAATTAGATACCAAAACACCAACCCTTTCGTAGGTTATTCTTTTTGCTACATTGTGCATATAGTATGTTTACACGTTTTACTGTATTAAGTGTACAACTATAAGTAGTTATGTCCAGCAAAAAGATATCCGAACTAGAAGAGTGCGCGGCACTGAAGTCTAACTGTACAGAATCAGCCCTGAATGAATATGAGGGCGATCAAGACCTAGATCTAGATTCCACTTACTTTATGATTGCTAGGGAAAATGTTAAAAACGAAAAAATTAATTTCAATCGACTCAAATCATCGACACTAGATTCTTCGCTTCTAGACCACGGAACACAATCCTTAAAAGGCGTCAAAACATTTAATGCAAATACCTTAATAGAAGGGAATGCATATATTGAGCGCATAACAAGCGGCTCACACCAAGACAACGTAGACGAAACAATATGTTTTAAATACAAAGCAAATATAAATCAAAATATATTTCATATAAATTTCCCAAAAACCTTTAAGCGTAAGCCAGTTCTCTCAGTCTCCACCCAGTGTTCATCAGGATCAATTCTTCCATTTATAATACTCAATGTAACAGAGTATAAATTTTCCATAAAATTTGCAGCAAATATAACACAAGAAGACTTTTATATTCACACTACAGCCTACAGCCCATCTTTTACTTTAGGCGAAGGATTAACAAATATAGCCAATCAAGGGTCAGCACAGTCTTTCATTCAAGAGGTAGCCTCCGGAACCGACAGGGCCATTATTTCATTTCCAACTCAACACCAATCAAGCCCAATCGTATCTGCATGCCTAGAGGGGTCAGGCCCGGTTATACCGAGTGTATTATCAAACATAAACAACTCTTCTTGCGAAATAATTTTTTCCTCGAATCTTCCCGAAAACCACTATGTACATATAATTTCACATGAACAAGGATAACAGAATATCAACCCTCCCAGAAGCCTTGAAATTAAACGCTTCTCAACTCGCCGACTTCCCAACTCAATTCTTAGATACAGGCTCGGATGATGACGACGCACTATTTCTCGTAGCAAAAGCAGGAATTAAAAATGAAAAAATTAATTTCAAAAATTTAAAATCATCTATCCTGGATTCATCAGTGCTTCTAACAGGGGATCAATCAATTACAGGAGAAAAAACTTTTCAAAATACAGTCAATTTTAATGCAGGAATTTTCGCAAATAATCTTTTCGTTAAAAACGCAGACGGAGAATGGCAGCAAGTATCTCAATCAGTTGAGACTATAGCTTTACCAGAAGAAACCGTGGGTTTCAATTCGGAGCTGACAACAGGTTCTCGACAATTCACAATTGATTTCCCTAAAACATTTGCAGAGAGTCCTATTGTCTCCGCAACACTTCAAACAAACGGCCCGCATATTCCTTACAGTATATCCAGTGTCTCCACAACACAATATATTGTTTCTTTTTCTAGCGCCTTGCCAGATGGATTTGAATACTCCATCTATACACTAGCTAGACCTACAGGAACCAGTAGTTTAAGGCAGACAAAAACAGTATCTTTTTCTCAAGATCTTACTGCTGGACTTGATACGTTTAACATTTCTTTTCCTGAGGTTTTTGAGGCAGTTCCAATTGTATCTTTAGGTTTGGAAACTGGAGGAGAGATTATACCTTTTTCTATTATTTCGGTAGACGAGCAAGGATTTTCTGTTAAATTTGCATCAGAAATCAATCCATCAACAAAAATACACATTCAAGCAACAAGATAGTTGTGTATATATCACCATGAGCGAAGACAATTTTCTATTAAGTGACACAATAAAGTCAAAAAAAATTATTTTAAATGAAAAAGATTTAAGTGAAGATCTTTCAAGTTTGCATGTCGTCGCCTCCACAAACATAAGTGGAGGAGGGGGAGGAGCCTCTGACCAAGATATCTCTAGCTTATCCGCTGCTAATACTTCTATCTCTCAAGACTTAAACGAAGGCATTTCGAGTTTGATAGTAAAAGATCAAGAATTATCTGAAGACTTAAATTCAATCAGTCAAGATATCAATTCCGCAAACCAAGCAATATCAAGCAACAGCGACTCAGTAGATTCTCTCAACAAAGATGTCTCCAGCTTAACGGTTGCAAATCAGGTTTTAGAGAACGGCCTTGATCAACAAGTATCCAGCTTGTCTTTTGTTGAAGCGTCTACAAATTCACTGACTGAAGAAATCTCCAGCCTAAAAGCCGCAGATCAAAATATACAAGATACCCTCAACAAAGATGTCTCCAGCTTAACGGTTGCAAATCAGGTTTTAGAGAACGGCCTTGATCAACAAGTATCCAGCTTGTCTTTTGTTGAAGCGTCTACAAATTCACTGACTGAAGAAATCTCCAGCCTAAAAGCCGCAGATCAAAATATACAAGATACCCTCAACGAAGATATCTCCAGCCTAAAAGCCGCAGATCAAAATATACAAGATACCCTCAACGAAGATATCTCTAGCTTGTCTTTAAGAGAGCTAGGCTCGATCGAACAAGTTTCGATTGACTATTCGCTTAGCCAAGACTCCGCGATTTCCGCAGAATACAGATTCAATGAATCAATTCAGGGCCTTACGAATATTTCAGATTCTTTATCTAATTCTGCAGATGCTGTACTAGATAGTTTTTACAATCATTCTTTCAATCAAACAGTAAACGGTGTTGAGATATCTGTATCACAAAACAATACCTTAACTCTTCCTTTATTACAACCAAATTCAGATCAGTTTATTTCTTTTCCTCTATGGTTGATAAACGGATATGGAGGAGGAACTTTTAATCATCCTTTGTTTGGGAATAATGGTTGGATGATTAACTACGACAAAAGTGTAGCTTTTGGATTTGAAATGCAAATCACAGCCGGAACAACAACTTTAAACATTATAGCTTATGAAGAAGCTTTTGTGGGTAACTATACTTTAAATATAGAGAATCAACAATCTGGAGACATGCTATATGAACATAGCAATAATGGAGGAACTCTTGCAACAGTTATCAGAATAGCTTCTGGCATCACAACGGCATCTGAGTGGATAACAGACATAAACACTAGAACCGGGGGCCACTTTGAAATTTCTCTCGTTTCGGGTAACGGGGATGACCCGATTTCTAATTTTACCAATGAAACATATTCTAGTTCTTCAGCTTTTAGAGAATTGCTTGTTAGATCCATACAAGGAAACGGTTATTCTGAAACTTTAAGTGAAGATCTTTCAATAATTACAATCAAACAAACAGGAGAGGTTTATATTTCAAACAACAGCTCTTCGAAACTCGTAATTTTAGGAGCTTTAGACTTCTCGGATGTAACTCAATTTTTTTGGTTTAGCAATGAAGGTGTATCCATTCCATACGTAATTATGGGCACAGATTATTCTTTAATAGATAAAGTTGAGTGGTATTTAGCAAATCAATTGAATGCGGTAAACAATCTTTTGCCCGAAGATCATGCTTATAAAAACACAGCGCCAGAAGGTTCCATTCAAGAACAGTTAGTTACTACTGATTCATTCTTTTCTAGTTTCTATCAAGATTATTTACAATTAAAACAAACTGTTTCTAGCTTATCAGCTTCTTAAAAATTAATTCTTGACATATTTCATTTATTGTGCTATATTATATGCACAATGAATCTATTATGTAAGACAAAATGCTATTTGGTTGGCCACATGCAATATGTAAGTGGTAGAAATTGGAGAGAAGATGTAACAGAGCGCTTAGATTCCCTAAGTATCACTTGCTTTGATCCATATAAAAAACCATTTATGAAAGATGTTGAAGAAGACGAGGCTTCTCGTCAAGAAATGGAAACATGGATGCGCACAAAACAATACGATCGAGTAACCGAACGCATGAAAACTGTTCGAGCATACGATCTCAATTTAGTTGATCGCAGTGATTTTATTATCGCACACCTTGTTCCTGAAGTGGCAAGCTGGGGTAGTGCAGAAGAGATCACACTTGCAGTGCGCGAAAAAAAACCGGTGTTCATCAGTATGGAGGGTGGCAAAGCAAAAACGCCATTATGGATGCTTGGTATGCTTCCCCATAAATATATTTATAATAGTATTGACGAAATCATTGAAATGCTGTACGCTATAGATAATGGAAACAAACCGATCGATTCAGACAGGTGGAGACTTTTAAGAAAGGAATTTAGATAATATGTTTTTTACAGGAGACTTTGTGGTATTTGGCTTCTTAGGTTCGCTAGTATATTTTTATCTTAAATCTGAAGAAGATGATTTTTTTGACTCATGATAAGAGAAATAATAGATATAGACCAATTTGATGAAGCCGCAGCCCAGTGGAATAATAAATTAAACAAGCGATTTTGGAAAATGAAAGTTAGCTCAAGCCGTTATTTCAGATTCAACCCAAACTCAATTCATGAAAACCTTAGATCATCTTTTGTGGATGGATTAATGAACCCAAGCAAAAAAGAAAAAATTAAACTCTGGTCTTATTACGAAGGAGAGAAGAGTATAGCAGGCTGTGTGTTTTTTGAAAACTATAACTTTCTTCTTGGGCAAACATGCCTACAAGAAGTGCTTTGGCAGCTTAACGGAAAATTTGCAAATCGTTTTAAAGAAATTAAAATACTCAAGCAATTGCTAGAGACTGCTGAAAATTACGCAATTGAACATGGCATTGACTCAATATGCATAAGCAGAGACCCTAAATTTCACGCCCCATTCAAAGACCAATCTTTTTCTATTAAAAATAATTATACAAAAAAAGATTATCACCCTATGAGCATTTTTTATATTAAATACCTCAAATAGATCTTGACATTAGCAGTATTATACGATATAATCAATACCATGAACAGTAAATCAGCAAAACAAATTCGAAACATATTAAATTATGATCCGAAACTCGCAGATGAAACTAGCAAGCGAGTATACTCTCGCGCAAAAAAACAATACAACAAACTTAGCAAAGGTGCAAAACCTTTATTTATACAAGAACTACAAAATTTATACAACAATAATAAATAATTATGGAAAATACGCAAGAAAAGCAAGAATCAAAGTGGCGTAGCCGCGAGCTCGGAGCTCTATGGGTACGAAGTGGAAAGAACCAAAAGTATCTTTCTGGAACTATTAACGTCGAAACAATGCCCGGAGTCTCAGAGCCCGTCAAGGTTGTTGTTTTCACAAACAAGGGTCGCGAAAAAAACGAGAAGGCTCCAGACTATGTTGTTTATCGGTCAGAAGACCCTAGCAACGTAGATCAAGTAGCCTCAGAGGCAGCGCAAGAAGTTTCTGCTCAAGCAGATCCTCAAGAGGATAAAGAGATCCCAGAAGAATTATTTTAATTTTTATTAATATAAAATTATGAGTTCTATTTTATCCAAACTATCGAGTACTGGCGAAAAGCAATTTTGGCACAGTAAAAAGTTCTGGGCGGCAGTTGTTGCCGTCGCAGTGCCTATTGTAAATCATTTCTTCAAGCTGGGCTTAACGCAAGATATCGTGATTCAAGTAGTTGGCCCGATTTCAGCTTACATACTTGGTCAAGGCTTGGCCGACTTAGGCAAGAACAAAAGTTAATTATGTTTTTACGGGCGTGTACTGGATTCGATTTAAATTGGATATGTATACGGCAGGTCGAAGAGGCGCCAGGCTTCGTTAAAAGGCGCAAACTTGTACATGGCAAGAATAAAAATCGTGTCCAAGCTTTCAGCTCAGTAGCTGAGAAATTGGCCTTAGCAGCTTAGTTCTGCTACCCCTCCCTATCAGACGCAGATACGGTAGGAGAGGGGTCAACCATCTGCAAAACAGAAAAAAGTTTATTTGTATCACAAACTGTAAATAATTGAAACAAATAGTTGGATGTTAATATCTAAACTATAAAAAAAATTAACTAAACCTGTAGATGTATATTTTTGAAGACTTAAAGACGCGGGTTCAACTCCCGCCACGTCCACCAAAACATGATCAATAAATTTATATTTGAAGAAGAAGCATCCTATTTGCTAGAAGATAAATTAATAGAAATCGAGCACTGTTTTGAGAGCGAAAAAATTTGCTCAGCAGTAGGAGAAACAGGAAATACTCTAAAAGATCTATCTTTTAACGACCGGGTCGTATCCGGAGATATAATCGACATGCTACTGGTTTACCTTTTGCTTAGCGCAAAACCAGACCTTTATTGTTACAGCTCGCACAATGAAAAGCTCAATACAGAATGCTCATTCTATGCATTTGATGTAGATTTTTTTAATGATAATCATAATATAATTATGATAAAAAATACAATGCAGTGGACCAATAATAATAATTATCTTTGCGAAATATGGTCTATCTACAACAAATCAATACAAGAAATTTCAAACCACATAAGATCATATGATTAAAAAAATTAAAAATATATTTTCTTCAACTAACACAGAAGAAGATGACACTTGTTTTTGTGACAAATGTTCAGACTCAACAATTAAACATCTAAAAAAAAGACGCAAAAATTTAAGCGAAAAGCCAGAAGGCATGTCGCAGCACCAGTGGGATATAATCTTAGGAAAAATCATTCACGCTTTCGATAGAGCTAGATCAGGCACAGGCTTAAGATCTAAAGCAAGACAAAGAGTGCTTGCAGAGCAAATCAAAGAAGGCTTTGAGCTTTTTAGAGTTCATTATAAAGACTTATGACAGATAAATACGAACTATACGATGAAGATGAAGACGAAGATCTTGAAGAAGGAGAGATTGTCTTTGAGCCAGACGAAGCATTGATTCTTGCATTGAATGAAATACATAACCTAAAAGAGCTAATCGACAATCAGCAATCAGCCATAGATGATCTCAAAGATCAGCTAAAACATTTAAGAAAAAAAGACTAAATACAAGTTTGTTATTGACTTGTCATTCATTATATGAGATAATACTCTCATATGAAAAAAATCTCATTAAACAAAGATGGTACTCCCCGCAAACGTCGCAATAGCGGCAAAGGCGGTTCCGCTATTGTTGCCTTGTCTATTCAAGAGATTCTCGATCTTGCAGCGCAAGATGTAACCAAAATACCTGTCAGCGAAGATTGGATCAAAGGAAGGCTTTACGCCAACTACCTTTCCGGCAAGACAGTTTCTAATGATTTCTCTGATCTACAATCCGTAGAAGACAAGATTGAATACGCGATTACCGACTTCGACAATGAATGATTATTTTTCACACTTAATTGGTCAGGACAATGTTAAGAAAAAGTTAAACTTTTATCTTAAAGCTTATCATGCGACAAGCGTATGTCCGTTTCTTAATCTTGTTGGAGCAAAAGGTTTAGGTAAAACACTGTTCGCAAAAGAGTTTGCAAAGAATCTTAAAAACAAAGATGGCAGCAAGCGTCCATTCCTCGAACTCAACTGTTCAACAATCAAGAACAACGCTCAATTTTTTGAGCAAATTTTTATTCCATTAATCATGAACAATGAGATTACAATTCTTTTTGATGAAGCCCACGCTTTACCCAAAGACTTGACCATGGCCTTTCTTACTATCTTTAACACAGAGAAAACAAACACAAAAGAATTCGTTTTCGAGGGCCAAACTTTCGAGTTTGATTTCACAAAGCAAACATTTATATTTGCCACAACCGAGAGCGACAAGCTCTTTCCTCCACTTAAAGATAGACTTAGCACAGTTGACTTTGAGCCATACAACACAGATAATCTCGGAGAGA
>Ga0209632_10004396_pt1 | contig 12504 bp, 12 predicted proteins | sample COG_10_FD_184754 | JGI IMG/M metagenome (GOLD analysis project Ga0209632, IMG submission 184754) | Pelagic Microbial community sample from North Sea - COGITO 998_met_10 (SPAdes) (version 2) | ecosystem: Environmental > Aquatic > Marine > Neritic zone/Coastal water | place: Helgoland, sampling...
TCGTAAAAGACGGCGCCGGCCCCAAGGCCTATCGAAGACTCGCACGAAAGTTGGCCGATGCGGATCTCGAGATGGTCGATCTCGAACGAATAGCCCGCGCCGATCAATTGGGGCGAACGACGAAGGATGCCCTTGAAGGGCGCTTTGATGCAGGAGAGCGTTTTCTCGCCTCTGCCCGTCTCGCGTCAGTCGAGCGCGGCGTGGCAGAAGATGTTGTGCGTGCCGCGGATTGGATGCGCGCTGGCGTGCCGGCAGGGCCCGCGTTGGGCCGACTGCTCCGCCGATGTCGAGAAGTTCAAGATGACACTGGATGGACCGCGGCGGACCAAATTATGGCAGTCGTGAGCGAAGGCGAAGACTGACTAAGAGGGTGAGAAAGAGGGAGAGGGATAAACCTGTCCAGGCGCGAGCTTGGCGAGAGCGCTAGCCGTGGCCGATCGACTTCTCATGTGACGAAATAGCGTGCGTAATGATGGCAATCAGGGCGGGGGGCATCTGCATTTGTGCTTCCAGCCAATTCGTTCGCCTAGCGTGAGAGTTCGGCCATTAACTCGAAGGTCTCGAGTGGGCCAAGGGCTGGGCCTGTGTGCCCGAATTCTCGGTAGAGCGTCGCTACGTTGACGGCGATGCGTTCGGAGTCGAGCCAGGCAGAATAGTCGCCAAGTGCAATGTCGTGGGCGGCATCGCGAATCGAAAGTCCTGCGTCGAATCGTTTGCGAGCTTCGTCGCGTACGTAAATGAGATAGTCACGAACGGCGACGGCGCCCTCTGTGTCCGTAAGGGGGCCGTGTCCCGGTACGATGACTTCGGGATCGAGGGCAACGATTTTTTCGCAGGCGGCGATCCAGTTGGCTACGGGACCTTCCCACATGATAGGCGTGCCTTCGATGAACAGAATGTCGCCGGTAAAGACGGTTCGGGTGCTCGGGACGTGGATGATGACATCTCCACGTGTATGCGCGGGGCCGACCTCGATGAGTTCGACCGTGCGATCGCCGACTTGGATATTCATCTGCCCGTCGAAAGTCTCGGTGGGGCGCGTCGGCGTGATGCCTTTAAATTGATAGGCCCCGAAGGAGCGTTTCAAAAACTCGCCGGCCTTTCCCATCTGATCCGCGTTCGCGAGCATGCCTTCCATAACGGCCGGCGGAACCTCGTCCCATTCTTCTGCGGTGGCGGTCGAAGTGATGATTCGCGCGCCTTCGACGAGTTCGTTCCCGAAACAATGATCGCCGTTGGCGTGGGTATTCACGAGGGTGTCGATTTTGCGTGCGGCGGGGGTCGCATCCGCCATGGCGTCGAGCATTCGCTTGGTCAGAGGTAGGTCGTAGAGCGTATCGACCAGCAGGGAAGCCTCCTCATCCGCTATGAGCCCGGCATTACTGAGCCCCCAAGAACCATTGGGTTGGAGCCAAGCGAAGAGCCCGCCCCCTAAGTCTTCAAGCCTTGCATCGTCGCGCATATCGCTCACCGCTCCTCGTTTCAGGCTTCAAGAGTCGCACAGCGCATTAGGTTGCGCTGGCATGAGCGCGCACGCCTGTACTCGACACTCTCGGAAATACTCAACTTTTTTCGTCTTTCGCCGATATACAAAGTGGCTCTAACGAACTCTTGAGGGGAATAGATGACGACGAACGCTTTGGCCTGTGTGGCCTTCCGAGAAGCAGGCCGCGCAACCGTATGCGAGATTCTGTATGGACCGAACGTGCTGAAGCACGCGGTCATCGACGCAGAAGCCTTTGAAGGGGAGGTCGTCACGTTCTCGGGCATGCCGCTTCCGACGGATTGCCGCCCGCCAGCAGGACGTCGTCGCGGCGAACAGGTCGGCGTCGTTCCCGAAAAACTGATCGACTCGCACGGCATTTTTGCCTACGCGGGCATCGCCTCGGAGCGCATTGCGCTTCGCAAAGGGCTCCTCGCTCCCGTCGAGCTCGGCGTCGAACTCTCATGGGACCGTTGGTACGGCGCGGCTCGCAGAGGCCGTGAGGAACTCGCACGAATCGCGAAGCTGATCGGCCTGGAGCGGCCATCAGAGCAGTTCTACTCGGAATACTGTGAGGAAGCAGAGCGCCTGCTCAGCCCGGTCTGGCGTACCGTTGAGGAGCTTGCTGAGACGCTCCTAGAAAAGCATGAGCTGATGGGGCACCAAGTCGACCGTTTGGTGCATGGCCCCGAAGTGCTCGAGCAGCCCGGCCCTATTATTTGAGGGGTTGAACCATCATTGTCCGGTCGGCGGATTCAGAAGGCGTGATTTTGGACGCCGTCGTAAACGGTCCGCTTTCGCAGGCACGAGCTGAAGCGGCACGAAACTACTTGGTCGATTCCGACGAGATTCCAAGTGCTCGCCTCGAGGCAACCGGTTGCGGCACTGAAGACCCGCTTCGCAAGGTGGAGCAAACCGCGCAGGGCAAGCTGCATAACCGGCGCGTGGATCTCCGTCAGATTCGCTAGGCCGATCTAAATACCGGGCCCCGGACACGATTGCGCTGCGAATCCGAAAGATCCCGTCTTGCACTACCGAGGCAGGCTCCGTGCTTCCGGTCGCGCGCGTACGCCTCCCGAGAGCAGGCTAGGCCTCAATAAGCCCGGCTCGGATGGCAAACCGCACCAGCCCCGAGACCTTGTGGATATCGAGCTTGTCCATCAGATTCGATCGATGGGAATCGATCGTCTTGAGAGAGACACCGAGCTCGGACGCGATCTCCCTAGAGGAGAGTCCTTCGGCGATCAGCTCGAGGACTTCTCGCTCGCGTTCAGTGAGCATGGAGACACCCGAAGGTCCACCATCGCCCGGTCGCGCGATGGCATCGACGACTTGCTGTGTGATCGCAGGCGATAGGTACGAAGCGCCTGATTGAATCGCGTCGATTGCGTTATGTACGTCCGTCGAAGCGGAGTTTTTAACGACGTAGCCCGAAGCGCCTGCACGAAGCACTTCTTCAACATAGGCCCGACTCTCGTGCATCGAGAGTACGAGGATCTTGCTTTGGCATCCGGCCTTGCCGAGCTGACGCGTCGCATCGATACCGGAGAGCTTCGGCATATTGATGTCCATGAGCACAATGTCCGGACGTTTTTCCATGACGAGGGCGACTGCTTCGTCACCGTTAGCGGCTTCGCCGATGACGGTGAAATCTTCTCGCGCCTCCAGTAAACGAATGAGTCCCTCTCGTACAATCTTATGATCGTCTGCAACCACGATAGTAACCATGACTTCCCCTTTGTTTGATCCTTGAAAACTGGATCGCTTAAAACCTTCGAATCAGTATTTCAATGTAGTTACTCGAGGATTCCCTGGTATTGGGGAAAAACGGCAGATTCGATGTAGGAAAGCCGGGGGGGCCGGGGAATAATGATGCGTTTTAGGGGTTTACTCCTAATAATGGAGGTAAATCGTCTAGGGCACTGTTCTTTAAGGTTGAAGACCGCACTCGCGCATTCGGTCGTAGGCCACGCCGCGCATTTGCCGCGAGAAGCCAAGGGCGCCGTCGTGCCATTCGGTGCCATCGAAACCGTAGTAGCGAGCCATTGATAGACCAAGCCCGCCCTGCTCGAAGCTGGCTTCGGTCTCTTGCCAATAAACGCATCCGATTGCTTCGCTTTCCTCTAGCTGGTCGATGCGACCCGAAGCATCACGATCGAAACGTCCAAGGAACTCTCCCGATACGCGGTCGTGCCATGCCGTAGAGCCTCCATCGGGCAATCTGCCTAGACCGCTTCGCTCCAGCAGGCGCGTCGCCCCGCCTCTCTTTCGCGAGGGAGCAATAGAATCCCGTAAGTCGCCTAGGTCAAAGGGCTCGGGTTGTGTGACAGCAGGGGCATCAAGGGAGGGGGCCTCGACTACATATTTCGTTTCATAGGCGAGGTAGCCATTATTCTCGGTGGGAATCGAATGTTCGTCGGGGGACAGCGAGTGTTCTACCTGAGTCTTGTCGCCTACTGCTTGATCATCGATGACAAGCTGTTTGGCTTCAATATCCGAGGCCTGTTGGAGCTTTCCACTCGGTGAGCAGGGCGTTGGCTCAAACCGGTAGGTCTGTCCCGACTCGAAAAATACTGACCGTGTCCACTGCTCCGCGCAGTCCTCTCGTCGGACTTCCAGCGCATAACGCCCCGGCTTTAACTCGAGCACCGCACCTTGGGCGGGAGATTCCGCAAGCACTCGTTCGCGGTCGGCATCCAATACGAAAAGCGTTGCATTCTGATGGCGCCCCAGGATGAGAAGCTGCGCGGGCTCCTCTAGTCCGAACATTCGGCCCGGTTCCTCCTCTGATGGAGCGAAGCCGCCCGAATACCAGATCAGAAAAATGAGTGTTAGGAGGGCCCCGGCCATCGCAGCAGCGAGGCTGAGCCGATCCGTCGGCCGCTTGACCTGGCGAGGCGGTCCAGATTCGGGCTCGGGCTGAGGCGGGCCGACGACGCTCGGGGCATAACGGGCGAGCGCCCGTTCGAGTGCAACGATTTCATCCCGCAGCGGGGACTGCTCGTGTCCCTCGCCGGACCCGGCGAGTTCGTATCGCGCGCGCAGGAACGAGAGCAATCGCTCGGCCGCGGTGTGCAGCTCACTGGTCGGCGCATGGAGTGGCAATCCGAGGATGTCGTGCAGCCGTTTGCGGGTCATTTCGTTCTTAGAAGCAGATTCGCCGGACATCGGAGAAGGCTAGCGCTGGTTGGGTTCCTGCGTTCTAGTCTTTGAGCGCCTAGTCTCTGTCTTGCCATAGGGGGTCGACGTGGTCGACTGACTCAACTCTAAATAGGCAAAGGGAAGCAAAGGGAGGCATGGAAGCGTTGATGGATCCAAGATGTCCGCATTGTCGGGCCGATGCGCTCGAATCCTCAGCCGAAGAGGGCGTCTTACGATGCGGATCTTGCGGCCGGTCTTCGCTTGCACCCGTTGAGTCTTTGTCGGTCGCAGCTTTCCACGGGGCAGGGCCGCGTCGAAGACGATTGCCGCGACGGGCGCCCGGAGAGGTTCCGAGTTGGCCCTCCGCCCTGGCTGCCGGCCTCGCAACGGTTGTGTTCTATTCAGCGCTTTATGTGAGTCCGAAGGGGCGCTTCAGTGAACTCTTCGTCGAGCGCGGGTGGGTGCCTTACGTCATCACTGTGGTCTCGGCGTGGGCGCTTTTATTGCTCGCAGCCAGACTGCTTCGACTGCGGGGCGAGGCGCGTCTGCTGGAAGTGGACCTGGTCGCTGTGGGCTCCGATGGCCGACTGCAACCGAGTCAAGCCGAGGCGGCGCTCAACCATCTTAATCAATGGGCACAGGAAAACGGGGCCGAGAATCGCTTCTTGTCTGCGCGAATTGAACGGGCGCTTCGCCACTTCCAGTCTCGACGGCGCGTCGTTGAAGTCGTCGAGTTTTTGTCCGGGGAGTCAGCCGCCGACGAAGGACGGGTGGACGCGAGTTATGCGCTTGTGAGGGTCTTCGTATGGGCCGTTCCAACCCTTGGGTTTATTGGGACGGTTCTCGGGATCGGAGCGGCGGTCGGCGGCTTTTCAGCGACGCTGGATGCCGCGTCTTCGCTTGCAGGTATGAAGGAGTCGATCGGTGCGGTCACGGGCGGCTTGGGCGTGGCGTTCGATACGACATTGCTAGCGCTGGTCATGAGCATTCTGATTATGTTTCCAGCGAGCGCCGTGCAGAGGGTCGAAGAGAATCTGCTCGGCGAAGTCGATGATTATTGCGCTGACCTTCTGGTATCTCGCTTGGTCGATGACCCGACGGAAGCAAGCTTGGATGGGGTTGATCCGGCACTGGCGGAGGCCGTCGCCGAAATGACAGCAGCACGTATTGCACTCAAGTTGAACTCCAACGGCGCAATCTCTGCCCGGTCGAGTTCTGACTCTGACGGGTCGGCCTGATATATGGCGCGCCGCAATGCGCTCCCGTCCACGCTCTTTCCCTTCATGAGCGTGCTGGCCTGCACGATCGGCGCGTTAGTCGTTTTGCTCGCGATCATGTCGCTGTCCGCGGTGGAGACGAGTGATGCCGCGCAGCTCGCCCTCGAGAGTCGGATGAGCGCAGCCGCGGTGGCTCAGAACGAGCTGAACCGTGACGAGCAGATTTTGCTCGACGCGGAAGCCGCATGGGCTCGATTAGATGACGAACTTGCATCGCGGGGCGGTCCTGAGGGTGCCGACGCTTTCGACCTTAGGCGCTGGATCGAACGGCTTCGCCGGGAAATTGATATCCGTGCAGCGCTGGCCGCCGTCGAAGCGGAATGGAAGGCGGTGTCGATCGACCGGAACGGGCTCGAGACCGAAATCGAGGTGCTGCAATCTCGCCGCGAAACCCTGCCTATTCTGATCGACCCGACTGGACTCTCCCGCCAGTGGATGCCCTATTTTATCGAGTGCGACGGACGGGGCGTCACGGCCTACCGGGCGCGGGATGATCTGCGCTATTTCGTGCCGCGATCAGAAGTCGCGATGATCGGCGATTTAGCGCGGTATTTGCGACGCGTCCGCGCAGAGTCTGGAGCCCTTCTCGTTCTCTTGGTGCGACCCGAAGGTTTAGCGACTGCGGACACGGTCAAAACGCTCGCTGAGCGCGCGGGGATTCGTGTCGCCAAGCTACCACTGCCGGGGGAGGGCACGATCGATTGGTCGCTCCTGCGGCGTGCAGAGTCGGCCCGGCCCACGCTCCAGGGAGAGAGCTGAATGCCTCGTCCCTTGCGCCGTCTTCGACGCAGCATCCCAGACAATCTTGACCCCCTCGTCGACACACTCTCGAACGTGGTCGGCATTCTCGTTGTTGTGATTGCTCTGACTCAACTCGAATTGGGAGAAGCGCTCGCCAGGGTGGTCGTAAGCGGGAAGGCGCAGGCCGCCCAAGAGAGTGCTGACGCAGATATAATTCCTGCGCGTCAGAGGGCGCAGGATGCGAGGCGTCTCGCGCTGCTGGACCGGACGGATTCCAGCCCCAAAGCGGCAGCGCAGCTTGCGCAGGAGCTGCTTGAAAAGCTCGAAGACTTGACGCCAAAAGAGAGCCGCCGAGCGATTGCCGAGCAGGCTTCGTCTCTCGATACATCTGGCCCCCAGGAGACCGAGGGCGCTCGACTCGCGCGTCGGAAAATGGAGCTTGATGAGGCGCGTGCTTCGCTCGAAGAACGCACAACCCATCTTGAGCAGCTTCGGAAAGTGCCGCCGCATTTAGTTGCGCGGCTCCCCGATCCGCAAAAGGAGCGAGGCTACGTGTCCTGGATTCTGGTGCGCGGGGGTCGCGTCTTTCTCGTGGATCGGGAGGCACTGTACGACGAGGGCAGCCGCGCCCTCCAACGCTTGCTGGGGCCGGCGATCCAGCGGGGCCTGCGTCCAGATGAATTCGAGTCCGCGGCGCTCTATCTGCGAAAGCACTCAGCGGGCGTAGATGGGTTTCAATGGCGGCTTAATACTGAGCCCACAGTGAGTGTTGCGCTCGAATGGCCGGCTGAGAACCGAGGTCTCATGCCGGGACAGTTGGACAAGAATCGCGCGTGGCAAAGTTGGCTCGCGCAACGGAATCCCGAGCAAGACTTCATTCAATTTCATGTTTGGAATGACAGTTTTGAGGCTTACCTCGAGACCCGCCGAACGATTGAGGCGGCTGGTTTTCGAGGCGGATGGATCGGCCGTGAGGCGGATGAAGAGATTCAACTCGGCCTGAGCTTCGGCGCACGGCCCTCACGCGAGCAGGTGATCGAGGTCGACTGATCCCCATTATTTGAGTGCCATTGCTCCCTCCGGTGGGCGAGAGTGAATTGTGTATGGGCAGTCCTGCGAAAACCGCGTATAAAGAGAGACCCCAAAAAATGAGGGGGTTGGCCTGGATACTGGATCCTAGCGCGAAGGGTCCGTTGGATTTTCGAGGGGGGTGAGACCGCGGATGGATGACCGGCGCGAGGAGCAGCCGGACCGGGGACTGGACCCGGTCGTACAAGAAGAACTCGATGAACTCGAGGCGGTCACGCGTAAGCTGGCTGAAATACCGCCTGCGAAAACCGCCAGCGAAGCACCGATCCTGCGCGAGCTGGAACGTCTTCGCGAGCGTTTGCTTTCCGGGGACGAGAACAAAGATCTCTCGGCCTTAACCGAGCAGTACCACAATCAATCCGCCATTCTGAACCAGCTGCGAAGCGCGGGCGACCGGGTGCAGGTGGATGCGTCCTCTCCCTACTTCGCACACCTGCGTCTCGAAGAAGAGGGTCGCCGCCGCGATCTTTTTCTGGGCCGCACGACATGCCTGGAAAAGGGCATGCGGATCATCGACTGGCGGGACGCTCCGATCAGCAAGATTTTTTATGGCTATCGCCAAGGCGAAGTCTTCGACGAAGAGATCTCCGGACGCGAGCGCTACGGGACAGTCTTGGCGCGCCGGATGGTGCGAGTCAAAAATGCGGCCCTCGAGCGGGTTCAGGCGCCGGAAGGCGACTTCAGCCTGGACGCTTCGGAAGCGTCGGGCTGGCGAAAAGACGCGATGAACACGCCGCGTTTAGCGGGAGGCGAAGCGGCGGCGCTTCGTTATGAAGCAGATTCGAGTTCGGAGGAAAGTGCAGGACTTGCGCGACGACTCGGGGAAGGTCGTGCGGGAGAAGTGCTGCGGGCGGACAAGCATCTTCCCGAAATAACAAGCCTAATTGATCCGTCGCAATTCGATCTGATCACGCGGCACGCCTCCGGCTATCTCGTGATTCGAGGCAGCGCCGGCTCCGGCAAAACCACCGTCGCACTCCACCGAATCGCTTACCTCGCCTTCGCGGATCGTAGAATAGACGGCCCGGACACTCTCGTCGTCGTATTTTCGCGTGCACTCGCTCGTTATGTCGCGCACGTCTTGCCGTCGCTCGGCCTGGACGGCGTTCGCATCATGACTTACCGCGAATGGATTCACGACGAGCGCCGCAAACATTTCCCGCGGATCCCCGGGGCGCCGCGTGACGACACCCCTGCCATGGTGCAGCGCATCAAGCTGCATTCGGGGATGGATGTGGCTCTCGAACGCCAGGTGGCGCGTGTGATAGGCCCGCGCTCGGTGGATCAGGCATTTGATGATTGGGCCAGTGTCCTAACACAGCGCACCCAACTCGGCGAAGTCTTTGCGGAGGTCGCTCCGGGACGATTTTCGGAACGGGACCTCGACCGATTCGTCGAATGGAATCGCCGACGATTGGATGAGCTGAGTTCGCAAATGGCCGGGGACGAAGATGCGGATGGTGCAATCGATCCTGAAGACGACGCGCTTTTGCTCCGGGCATGGCAGCGGCGCAACGGCGATTTAAGAGGGAGGAATAAGCGGCCGCTCAGATTCCGTCACGTCGTGATCGATGAAGTTCAGGATTTCGCGCCCATCGAAGTGCGTGTGCTGCTCGGATGTCTCGAAAAGGACTCGAGCATCACTCTGTCCGGGGATACCCAACAGCACCTCATGGAGCATTCGGGCTTCACCTCCTGGACGTCGTTCTTTGAAGAACTCGGTCTGGGCGGCGCTGAAATCGAAACCCTCAAGGTTTCGTATCGCTCCTCTCAACAAGTGATGGAATTCGCGGCGTCTCTGCTCGGTGATTTGCAAGAAGACGAGGAAATCGTCACGACGCGAACTGGCCCGCCGGTCGAGTTATTCCGGATGACTGACCGCGGCGCCTGCGTAGCTTTCCTATCGGACGTGCTCAAGGATTTGATGGCGGCAGAGCCGCTCGCGTCCGTTGCGGTCCTGACTCCGAACCCAACCACTAGCGATCTCTATTTTGATGGCCTGCAGCGCGCTGAGTTACCACGGTTACGACGCATCCGGGACGGCGAGTTCCCCTTCAAAGCGGGCATCGAAGTCACCGAAGTGTCGCAGGTAAAGGGCTTGGAGTTCGACTACGTCATCGTGCTCGACGTAGATTCCACTAATTACGACGATACCCCCGCTTCTCGGCGGACTCTTCATGTCGCAGCGACCCGTGCGGTACACCAGCTTTGGATGATGAGCGTGGGAACGCCCTCGGCGCTGGTGGCTGAGGTGAAGGCGCGCTGAGCGGAGAAATTTGTAACACTCCATGGCCCCCAGCAGGTTCCAATTCTCAGGAGTGTATGGATGAGCCCCCGTTTTCGTCCCGGTGATCGTGTTCGAATCATCAACCCGAACCATGAGTACACAGGCTGTCGCGGCACTGTTGCACCGCAGGATGCTGACTCAGTCTCAGGCGTGACGGTTCTCGGCCATCACGTCGCGATCGACGGAGAGAATGGAATCCACAGACCATTCCTCGTGACTGACCTTCAGCCGCTGCGCGCGGTGCGTGCGGGCGTTCGTTCCGACGAAGTTCGCCAGGATGATTCGGAAGTTCAGACGAGCAGCGAGTGACTTGTCATCACCCAGGAACGCGGAGCGTGGCGGTTCACGTCGCGGGGGATTGGTTCGCTTCCGAAGGAGATTGATTCCCATCCGCGGCGACGCCGTCTTCTAAGATTCGAACTTGGACCTGGGTGCGTCGCTTCTCAATATGCTCTCGTAGTGTCTTGCGGGATTCATTCTCAATCCAATCCTCGACGACTCGCTTGCGAATTTCGGCGAGAGGTGGGATCCGGCTCTGGATCCGTTCATGGATCCATACGAGGTGCTGGCCAAAGGCGGATTCGACCGGTCCAAACCAGGTCTCGACGGGTGCGCCCGCGACGCCGTCGGCAAAGGCTGGGCCCAAGCGGGCCACAATGCGGTTCGGAGAAGCCCCACGGAGACGATGGCCCGCAAGAAAGGGGTCGCCCGAGGAGATTGCCTTGTCAACGTTCTCGTCGTGCGCGCTCAGCAGAGCCAAGGCTGAAGTCGCATCCCCAGTCGTGTTCGCGCCGCGCCGATCCCGCGAGAAGTACACATGACTAAGGTCTAGTAGCGCGGGCTCACGCCACTTGTCAGTCGTCGCCTCGTAGTGATCCGTAAGCGTTTGATCCTGAATCTCTCGTGCCCGCACGCTCCCACGGAGAATGGCTTGTACGCGGTCGATGAGCCGGCGCTGGACAACGGTGTCGCTTCGGTCCATTCCGAGTTCGATTGCGCGTGCGATTAAGTCCGCTTCGCTGGGGCCACCTTCTTCTACGGAAGGGGCGGGGCCGTCTTCCCCTTCGAGGAACCGCATGTTGAGCAGGAGTCGTTGGTGCACAACCGTGTCGTACTGGTGTAGGCCGAGGGCGTAGGCTTGCTCGAGCCAGATCGCATTCTCGATCACCTGGTTTTCGATCGCGCGGCTTTCCTGTTCCGTCGGCGCACGCCCCATCTGCTGACGGTACGATTCGAGGCGCTCGTCAATTTCGCTCCTCCGGACTTCGACGACCGAAACCTCGGGTTCATAGGAGCGCATCGATTGGACAACGTATATGAGCGTGCCTAGAAGCACGAAATGAAGCAGCGGCGAGCGGAGCAACGGTTCCCTTTCGAGTCCCTTCCGGGGGATTGCGAGGCCAGTCCAGGGGCTCTGGACGTCCGGCACGGGAGGCTATCGTAATCCCATGCCTGATTCCCAATCGACGAATGCCGGTTTTTCAGCACCCTCAGATCCGATCGAATTGATCGACGCCTATTTCGACCGCGTGGGCTCAGGAGATCCGAGTGTCGCGGATCTATTTTCGGACGACGTTGTCTGGCGTACGCCGCAGAGCTCGCCCATGGCTGGCCCCTACATCGGCAAAGCGGCGGTCCTCGAGCTGATGTCCGGCGGTGTAGGCCTCTACGACCCGAGCGTGCCTATGGAGTTGCGGCGAGACGCTATCGCGGCCAATGACGAGCAGGTCTTCGTTGAAATGACGATTACCGCTAGGACCGGGCAGGGTGAGCCCTACGAAAATCACTACGTGTTCGTCTTTAAAATTCGAGATCAGCGGATCACCGAAGTGCACGAGCATCTCGACACGCTCTATGCACAGCGAAAGCTCTTCGACCCGGTCGGCCAGCATTCTCCGCTTGAGTAATCGTGTCAGCACTGCGGACCCACCGGGCTTAGCGGGTTAGGAAAGGCCCAACGAGCCGCGAGAGGTTTCATAAAGAGGGTCGCCCATGTGGCTTGAGTTTTCCTAGAATGCGGCGGCGCGAATCGACGCGCCTTTGCTCCGGTCCATGCTCATTTGAGCACGTCCACGCCGGCCAGGAAATGCTGAACCATGTCGACGAGTCACCTTCGCTTTTGGTCCACTTCATTTGCTCACACGGGGCTCTTCTTGTTGCTCTCCTTCGTGCTGGTTGCCTGCACGGATGATGCGCCGCCGCGAACAGATAGCGGTCGTACCGGGGGCTGGGATGCCTACGGCGGAGATGCGGGGGGGCAGCGCCATTCGCCAGTCGATCAGATTACGCCTGCGAATGTGGACGACTTGGAAGTGGCTTGGGTGTACAACCACGGCGACGTGATTACGGGAGGGGGGTATGAGGCAGCGGCACACGGCGGCAATCCCGCCTCGACGACGTTTCAAAATACTCCGATCCTTTTAGACGACACGCTCTATATCTGTTCGCCCTTCAATAAGGTGATCGCGCTCGATGCGCAGACCGGC
>Ga0209632_10004409_pt1 | contig 12486 bp, 14 predicted proteins | sample COG_10_FD_184754 | JGI IMG/M metagenome (GOLD analysis project Ga0209632, IMG submission 184754) | Pelagic Microbial community sample from North Sea - COGITO 998_met_10 (SPAdes) (version 2) | ecosystem: Environmental > Aquatic > Marine > Neritic zone/Coastal water | place: Helgoland, sampling...
AAGATAAAATGCTAGCACAAAATATATATAAAGAGGAGTCTGTAGTTAATTTAAGATTCTACCTATGGTTTTATTTTACTTTACCAAAAAGGTTTAAAAGTATAACGCCAGCAATAATTAATACTAAGCCAACTGTTCCATAAAGATTTGGAGTTTGATTATATTTAAAAATACCAAATAAAGTCACAGCTGTAATAGTTAAAGCTCCGTACGTTGCGTAGGTAAAACCAACTGGGATTATTGTCATCGCTTTTGACAAACAAAATAAACAAACAACAATACTTGTTACGCAAAAAATAGTCGGATTTAATTTTGTAAATCCTTCAGTGGTTTTTAAAAATCCATTTGATGCTATACCCGTAAAAATGCCAATTATTAAATAAATGTAACCTGTAAATAGACTTATGCTTTTCATTTAAGCTTTGGCAAACTGACCACCTTCTCTATATCTCCATAACCACTTTTTCATTTCTTCTTCTACATCGGAAGGATTAATATCTAAATCTTTTAAAGTTAAATGATTGTTTGAGACTACATTATCTGTTTCTGATAATATTTCACATTGGTCTTTGGTTAAAATTGGTGGAATAGGGAGCAAATCAGTTATAGTACTTTGAAATTTTGCAATAGGCATAGGCATTTGCACAACAAATCTTTTTTTATTTATTGTTTTTAAAATGGATTTTACCATATCACCAAAACTTATAACTTTTGGTCCACCAATCTCATAAATTTTTTCTTCATTATCTTTTGCTTCAATGGCTTGGACTATTGCACTAGCAACATCGTTTACTAAAATAGGTTGAAACTTATAATTGATACCCACTAGTGGTATCACTGGTAAAATACTAAGTTTAGAAAAAAGATTGGTAAAGTTATCTTCTGTTCCACAAACTACGCTTGGTCTTACAATTACAGTATTCTTGAAATTGCTTAAGGCCTTGACTTCGCCGAGATGTTTAGATTTTTGATATAATGATTTTGAATTTTCATTAGCACCTATTGCTGAAACGTGAATAAATTTTTTAACATCAGCCTCTGAACAAATTTTCGCAACTGCCTCGGGTATACTTGAATGAATATTGTAAAATTTTTGTTTTCTTGTTTCATATAGAATGCCAATTAAATTAATTACGATATCTGAATTTTTTATAGATTCTTTTAGTTCTGAAAAGTTATTTGTGTTCCAGTCTAATAATTCTATTGCGCCTGGTGTAGCTTGAGTTTTTAAATAACCTTTTTCAAAGGTTTTTCTTGTAGTAATAATGCATCTATAGTTTTTCTTGGTCAAATTTCGAACAAGATATCTGCCTATAAAACCACCACCACCTAAAATTGTGCAAATTTGATTTTTCATGGTATTTAAAAGACTTATATATGAAAATAACTAAGTTTAAAGAGGACATAACTTCAGAAATAGCCAATTCATTTAAAAATAGTATTGCAATAGATACTGAAGCAACAGGACTCCAAATTCCAGAGAGGGACAAACTAAGTTTAATACAAATTTGCAATGAAAAAGGTGAGGTGTTCATAATCCAACCTGATAAAGAAAACTATAAAGCTCCAAATTTAGTCTCAGTTTTAGAAAATGAAAAAATTTTAAAAATTGGACATTTTTTAAGATTTGATAAAAGCGCCTTAGAATTTTTTTTAAAATGCAAAATGAAGAATATTTTTGATACTAAAATTGCTTCTAAGATTGTGAGGACGTATACTGATAGTCACGGTCTAAAAAACTTAGTTCAGGAATTCTGCAATAAATCTTTAGATAAGAGACAGGGTAGTAGCGATTGGAATAAAGATATAAATGAACTGTCAGAAAAACAATTAGAGTATGCCGCTAATGATGTTGTTTATCTACATAAAATCAAAGCTGAATTAGAAAAAATGTTAATTCGTGAAAAAAGAATTGGTATATTTAATAAGTGCTTAACTTTTTTAGATACTAGAGTCGATCTAGATCAAAGTGGATTTAAATTTGATATTTTTGAACATTAATGGACAAAAAAAATTATATTTCTTTAGCAAAAAAATCAGCTGATATTCAAATCAGCGAATTGAAAAAAATTAAAAAAATTTTTAACAATTCTTTTATAAAGGCAGTTGATTTAATTTTAAACTGTAAAGGAAAAATTATTTGCGCTGGAATAGGAAAGTCTGGCCTTATAGCCAGAAAAATTTCTGCTACTTTTTCAAGTGTAGGTATTCCAAGTTTTTTTTGTGACCCCGCGCAAGCCTTACATGGCGATATGGGTCAAATTGATAAAAAAGATATATTAATCATTTTCTCATATTCGGGGAATACATCTGAATTAAATAATATGTTAAAATATGCAAACAGATTTCGTATCAAAATTATAGGAATTGCATCTAAACCTGAGAGTATTTTGCTTAAAGCAAGTGATGTTAAATTAATTCTTCCAAGAATAAAAGAAGCCGACATAACACAAATGGTCCCGACTACAAGCACTACTATTACATTGTTGCTGGGAGATTGCTTGGCAACAACTGTGATGAGTGTAAAAAAATTTTCTAAAGAAAAATTTAAAATATATCACCCTGGAGGTAATATTGGCAAATCCTTGTTATTAGCAAAAGATATAATGGTTACAGGATCAAAAATGCCTGTTGTAAATTATAAAATGAATTTCAATAAAGCTTTGAAGATTATGAATCTAAAACAACTTGGAATTATTATTGTCACTAAAAATAAATTTATATTGGGTGTGATAACTGACGGTGATTTACGTAGAGAGCTTAACAAAAAACCTATCAGTAATCATCTGGAAAATTTAATTTCTAAATATCCACAAATAGTAAACGAAAACATGCCTGCCTCTAAAGCTTTAGGTATTATGAACGAAAAAAAAATAACTAGCTTACTTGTTGTGTCTGATAAAGACATGATTAGAAAAAATAAAAATCTTAAAGGGATAATTCATATTCATTCGCTTCTTCAAAATGGAATTAAATGATTAATAGGAAAAAAAAAGTATATATAATTCAAATTTTATTTTTAATATTAGGTTTAGTTATTTTAATTTTTACATATAAAATAAAGGATTCGCCTAATGCCAATCGAATAACCTCAGATACAGATCAAGGAAAAAATTTAAATAAGCAAAACACTCAGAATGAAAGTGGCGATGATGATGTATTTTACAATATCAAATATTCTGGTTTGGATCTTGATGGGAATCGTTATGTTTTAACGGCTGAAAAAGCAACTTCAAATAGAAGCAACGAAACATTAATAAATATGGAACTTGTAGAGGCAATTTTTTATTTAAAAGATGGTACAATTTTAAATATAAATTCAAAAAAAGGAATTTATAATAATAAAACTTTAGATATAATTTTTACAAATAATGTTGAGGCCACTTATAATGAAAATAAACTTTATTCCCAAAAAGCTGAGTACTCAAATTTGAAAAATTATGTTGTTATTTCAAAAGATGTTAGAATTGAAAGTGAAAAGGGTAATTTATTCGCAGAAAAACTACTTTTTGATATTAAAAAGAATACATTAAATATTTCTTCTTTAATTGATGGTCAAATTAATGCTTATATAGATGTAAAATGAAAAAAGGTTTTAGAATATTAAAATTTAAGAAAGACAAACCAGTTTTTGAAGTGAAAGATGTAAGTAAATCTTTTGATGGTAGGCCAATTTTAAAAAAGCTTTCTCTTAAAGTTTATCCTGGTGAGTGTGTAGGCGTATTAGGTCCTAATGGCTGTGGTAAAACTACATTATTTTCAATGTGTATTGGAGAAGAAAATGTTGAAAATGGAAAAATTTTTCTAAATGGTAACTCTATTGAAACAATACCAATTCACTTAAGATCAGAGAAAGGCCTTGGCTATCTCCCCCAACAAAGAAGTGTTTTTAATATGACTGTTTACGATAATATTATGGGCATAGCTCAAATCTCAATAAAAAATTCTGAAAATCAAAAAATAATTACTGAAAAATTACTTGATGAATTTAATTTACAGCATTTAAGAACAATTAATGCTTCTGTGCTATCTGGTGGGGAAATTAGAAGATTAATGATGGCTAGAGTAATGATCAATAGACCAAAAATTGTACTTTTGGATGAACCCCTAGCAGCATTAGATCCTTTAATAATACAAGATATTCAAAAATATATTTTAAAAATTCAATCATCGGGTACTGCTATTTTAGTAACTGATCATAATGTAAAAAATTTATTTGATATTACAGATAGAAGTTATGTTCTTGGTGAGCAAACCGTAATAGCCGAAGGCACATCAAGGGAGCTGTTAAAATCTACAAAAGCAATTGAGCAATATTTCGGTTCTAAATTTCTTTAAACCAATGTTGTTAAAACCCTTTGATTTATCAGTAACTAAAAAAGTAAATAACTTTCACAAAACTATAGAAGTTGACTCAGATAAATCTATTTCGATTAGAAGTTTTTTATTAGGTGCTATAAGTCAAAAAATATCATCTGTTAAAAATGTTTTAGAATCAGATGATGTCATTTCTACCATTTCCTGCCTCAAAAAATTAGGAATAAAAATAAAAAAGATTAAATCAAAAAGCTATATTATCTACGGTAAAGGCTTAGGGTCATTGATGAGTAAAAAAAATGCTCAATTGAATTTTGGTAATTCAGGAACTTTAGCAAGGCTTTTAATAGGAATTCTTTCAACAACTCCAGATATAAACTTGAGAATAAGTGGAGACAATTCGTTGAATAAAAGAAGTATGGAAAAATTGATTAATTTAATGTCAAACTTCGGGGCATCTTTTGTTCCCAAAAATAAAATAAACTTTCCATTAAAAATAATCTCATCAAAAATTCCTATTGGCATAAATTATGAAGCAGGAGTTTCAGCTCAATTAAAAAGTGCCGTAATGCTTGCTGGTCTAAACTCTTATGGAGATACAAAAATAATTGAAAATGAAAAAAGTAGAGATCATACGGAAAACATGCTTCTAACTAATTCAAAAGTAATTACTATAAAAAAAAAGAAGAAAAAGATTATTAGGATACACGGAAAAAATCAATTGAACCCTATAAATATTAATGTACCAGGAGATCCCTCCTCAGCTGCTTTTTTTGTAGCTATGACCTTACTTAACAAAAACTCCTCCTTAATAATTAAAAATGTAGGATTGAATAACACAAGAATAGGCTTCTACAAAATTTTGAAGAAACAGAGAGCTAAAATAAAATATAAAAATTTTAAAAGAATTAATAATGAATTAAGAGGAGATATTATTGTCACTAGCTGTAAAATTAAACCAATTTTAGCGGATAAATCTTTTTATGTTAATTCCACAGATGAGTATCCTATTTTATTTGTAATAGCTGCTTTGACGAAAGGTACATCGATATTTAGAGGAATTGATGATCTTGTAAATAAAGAAAGCAACAGAATAGTTGAAATGCAAAAAATTCTTGGACAAGTTGGGATTAAAAGTAAATTTTCTAAAAGTATTTTAAAAATTTTTGGTAAAGGAATGATAGAAGCAAAAAATAAAAAAGTTTTTGTTCCCAATCTGGGGGATCATAGAATCTGTATGTCATCTTTTGTACTTGCAGCATTAACTGGTGCTAAATTAAAAATTAAAAACTTTGAAACTGTTTATACTTCTTCACCTTCTTTTTTAAAAATTGTAAAATCACTTGGAGTAAAGTTTGAAATTAAAAAAAAAACATAAGTTGATTATTGCCGCAGATGGTTCGGCTGCAAGTGGCAAAACCACCGGCGCTAAGCTTATTGCTAAAAAATATGGAATGAAGTTTTTGTCTTCAGGGCTTTTATACCGATATGCAAGTTTTCAGCTTTTAAAACATAAGCCAAAAAATAAAGTTTTTTTTTTAAAAAAATGTTTCAACAAATTGAGTTTATCTAAGCTAACTAATAAAAATTTACACTCATCTGAAATTTCAGCCCACACATCAATCATTGCTAAGCAACAAAAAATTAGAAATATTCTAAAAATTTTTCAAAAAAAATTTGCAAAAAAATACAATAAAGTAGTTATTGAAGGGCGCGATATTCAAACAAAAATATTGCCCAACGCTGATGTTAAGTTTTTTTTTAAATGCAGCCTTGATGTTGCATCTCAAAGAAGATTTAAAGAGTTAAAAAAGATAAATAAGAATACAAGACTTGTAGATGTTAAAAAAGCTATGCGTATTAGGGATAATTTGGACAAAAAACGTAAAATTTCTCCTTTGATTCAATCAAAAAATGCTGTAATTGTGCATTCCGACAAACTTAATATTAAAGATATGGTAAATAAAATGTCTAAAGTTGTCGAAAATATAATTAAAAAAAAATATGGAAACAGAAGTAGACTTAAAAAAAAATAATTCCTCACACAAGGAGTTCCAAAACCTTTTAAATAAAGACTTTGAGGATAGAAAATTAAAAGAAAACTCAATTATAAAAGCTACAGTAACTGAAATTACAAAGAACTTTGTTGTGGTAGATTGTAAGGCAAAAATGGAGGGCATGATTCCTATTGAGGAGTTTAAAAATGATGAAGAATTTAAAACCCTAAAAGTGGGATCACAAATAGATGTATTTTTGGAAAGAATTGAGAGTTTCAAAGGAGAATTGATAATTTCCAGAGATAAAGCTAAAAAAATGAAAGCTTGGATGAAACTTGAAAAAGTTTTTGAAAAACAGGAAGAAATGACTGGATACATTACTGGAAAAGTTAAAGGCGGTTTTATAGCAACTGTAGAAGGTCTACCTTGTTTTATGCCTTCATCTCAGATTGATGTGAAACCTCTTAAACGAGTAGACCATCTAATGAATACGCCCGTTAAAGTTATTGCAACAAGAATTGATAAAAATCGTGGTAATGTATGTGTTTCTAGAAGAGCTGTTTTAGAAAAAAGTAAGAACGCAGAAGTAACTGAGGCATTAAAAAATATTAAAGAGGGAGATATTGTTGAAAATGCTATTGTTAAAGCCACTACAGACTGGGGAATTTTTTTAGAGATTAATGGAATAGATGCATTGTTACATGTAAGTGATCTTAGTCATGGAAGAGTAAAAAAACCTGCAGATCTAGTTACTATAGGACAAAAATTAAAAGTCAAAATTACAAAAATAGATGAAAAAACTAATAGAGTTTCAGCGTCTATAAAAGCTTTGACAGAGAATCCTTTCGAAAATATTGAAAAAAAATATAAAGTTGGAGAGATTTATGAAGGTGTGGTTACTAAAATAATGGATTACGGATGTTTTGTAAAAATTGAGGATGGGGTAGAAGGTTTAATACACAGTTCAGAACTGGATTGGACAAATAAAAATGTAAAACCAAATAAAGTATTATCAGTTTCTCAAAAAATTAAATTTAAAATTGCAAACATAGATAAAGATTCAAAAAGAATATCTTTGTCATATAAGGCTACTTTAAAAAATCCTTGGGACAAAATAAGAGGTTTAGACGGTAAAGAAACTGAAATAACAATTACTAACATAACAGACAAAGCAGTATTTGGAGAACTAACCGAGTCAAAATTATCCGGAATGCTTCACTATAAAGAATTGTCTTATCAAGAAAACGTTGAAAACTTAAAAAAATTTAAAAAAGGTGAAAAAATAAAAGTGAAAATAATTGAAATCAATGATGACAAAATAAGATTTTCTAAAAGAGCTTTAGAAAAAGACCCTTTGGATTGGTTTAAAAATAATAATAAAAAAGTGGGTGATATTATCACGACAAGAATTTATGAAGTCCTAAAAACTGGCGTAAAAGTAGCCATAGATAATGAAAAAAAACTAATTATAACTATTAGAAAAGCAGATCTTGCTAAAGATATAGCCGATGCAAGACCAGAAGTGTTTTCTAAGGATAATGCTTTAGATGCTAAAATCACAGAATTGGATCTTAAAACTAGAAAAGTTAAGTTAAGTGTTAAAGCGGCACAAATAGATGAAGAAAAATCATTAATAGCTAAATTTGGTGAAGGTGCTACAAAATCTGGAGCTACCCTTAAAGGTATTTTTGAAAGAGCTATTGGTAAAAAAAATAAAAACGAAAAATAATTGTCTAAACAGAAGCTCATAAAACAGCTTGAAGAAAAAAATCCTCAACTTAGAAAAATTGAATTAAATAAGATATTAGATTTTTTTACAAATGAAATCTCAAATATACTAAAAAATGGAAATAATTTAGAAATTCGTGGTCTAGGTCGTTGGTATTCTAAAAAACTTAAAGAAAATTTCAACGCACGCAATCCAGCTACAAACGAAATAATTTATAAACCAGATCGTCTTAAGGTTAAATTTAAAGCGTCAAAGAAACTAAATAAAATGATTAACGAATGAAAAAACTGGTCTTTATAGCTATTGATACAAATAAAATCAATGAAGCTAAAAAAATAATTGCTCAAACCAAAACCAATAAATTAGAAATTGGTTATAAATTTGGTTTAGAATTTTTTTATTCTAAAGATGGTCGTAAATTTATTTCTAAAATAAAGAAAAAAAAGATTTTTTTAGATCTTAAACTTAATGATATTCCAGCAACATGTTCCGCAGCTTTAAAATCCTTAAAGGATCTTAGGAATATTGATTTTATAACTTTACACGCTAACGCTGGAGAAGAAACCATAAAAGCAGTTGTTAAATCAGCAAAAAAAATTAATTCTAGACTAAAGATATTATTAGTTACTGTGCTTACTAGTATTTCGAATTCCTCTATTAAAAAGATCGGTCACACAAAAAGCATAAAAGAATTAGTTAAGAAACAAGCAATACTAGCTCAAACTTGTGGTTGCCACGGCATTGTTTGTGCTGGAACTGATCTTAAATTTATAAAAAAAATATTTAAAGGTGAAATTGTCACTCCAGGTATTCGCTTTAAAGGTGATAGTTCTGGAGATCAAAAAAGAGTTGTGGGACCAAAAGAAGCTTTTAAAAATGGGAGCACTGCTTTAGTTATGGGGAGATCTATTATTAAAGGTAATATCAAAAATAATATTTTAAAATTAATTAAAGAATTAAAGTAATGAAGGTCAAAATTTGTGGTTTAAATATAACCAGAGATGTTCAATTATGTATTAATCTCAATGTTAATTTACTTGGATTTGTGTTTTATAAAAAATCTCCCCGAAATGTAAATTTAAAAGATATTAAAATTCTTTCTAAATTTAAGAAAAAAAACTCATCTTTTGTCGCCGTTACTGTAGACCCGACTGATGATTTTATTAAAAAAAATTTATTAGGTAATTTTGATTATATTCAGCTTCATGGATCAGAAACTAAAGAAAGGATAAATGAAATCAAAAAATTCGGGTTTAAGATAATTAAGACCATCAAAGTTAAAGAAGAAAAAGATGTAAACGGCTATAAAGAATTTAACAATGCTGATTTAATTTTATTTGATACACCTGGGATGGAAAAATCTGTAGAATTTCCAAAAGACCTTATTAGAAAGTTGCCAAAAGATGAAAAGTTTATGTTAGCGGGTTCAATCTCTATAGATAATTTTGAAAAAATAAGTAAATTAGGGATTAATTTTTTTGATTTATCGTCTAGTTTAGAGAATCAATTAGGTTACAAAGATCATCTTAAAATTAAATATTTTATAAATAAAATTAATGAACTTAAAAATTAAAAAGAATATACAGCTTATTGACCAACATGATAAAAACTTTATGTATGGTGGAAAGTTTGGTGGTAATTTTATACCTGAGACTCTAAAGAAACCTATAGACGATTTAACGAAATTATTTGCTAAATTAAGAAAAGACAAAAAATTTCTGAAAGAAAGAGATTATTATTTTACAACATATGTGGGTGCCCCTACACCTTTTATTAAATTAGAAAATTTGTCTGATCATCTCGGTGGAGCCCAAATTTATGCAAAAGTTGTATCTGAAGCTAATGGTGGGGCTCACAAAATTTACAATGCTACTGTACACTGCTTAATAGCCAAGAAAGCTGGCAAAAGATATATAGTTGGTGATACTGGTGCCGGCTATGCAGGAAAAATGCTTTCAATGGCAGCAAAAAAATTTGGACTAAAATGTAAAATATTTATGGGGGCTAAAGACATTAAAAGGCAAAGACCTAACGTTGAGGCGATGAAAAAAAATGGTGCAGAAATAGTTCCTGTTACTACCGGAAGTCAAACACTTGTAGATGCAGTAAGTGAATGTATGAGATACTGGGTTTCTAATTGTGATACTACGCATATGTGCGTTGGATCAACTGTTGGTCCTAATATATTTATAAAAATATGTGCTTGGAGCACTGCTCAAATTTCAAGAGAATTAATTGATCAGGTTAAAGAAGAATTTGGAAAAATTCCAAAAAAACTTAAATTAATAAATTGTGTTGGTGGAGGAAGTTCTGCAGCTGGTTTTTGGAATGAATTCATGGACACTCACGCTGAATTCATAGGTGTTGAAGCTGGGGGGCCAAAAAATAGCAAACTACATGCTGCGCCTCTAACCAGCGGGTCTAAAATTGGAATACTTCATGGAGCTGCTCAATACGTAATTCAAGATAAAGAAGGTCAGATAGGTTTAACTGAGTCTATTTCAGCTGGACTAGATTATCCAGGGATATCTCCTTTACATTGTTTTCTAAAGGATGCAAAAAGAGCAAGCTATACATCAGCAAGTGATGAAGATTCACTTAGAGCTTATCAATTAGTTTCTAAGCTTGAAAATATCTCCCCATCGTTAGAGCCGTCTCATGCTTTTGCAGAAGCAATACGAATTGCTCCAAAATTAAAATCATCTGAAATTATTATTGTAAACTCCTGTGGAGATAGTCTTAAAGATAAAGATATTATTAAACAAAGATTAGGATCCTACATAAGATGAAGTCAAAAATTTCTTTAGCATTTGATAATTGTAAAAAAGAAAAAAGACCAGCGCTGATTACATACACAGTTGCAGGAGATAATACAAAGAACATCTCTCTAAAAATTCTAAACAAAATATCAAAACACGCAGATATTTTAGAATTAGGATTTGCACACAACACTCCAATAGCTGACGGTGGACAAATACAAGGTAGCTCCCATCGTGCTCTTAAAAATGGAATTAAATTAAAGGATGTATTTCATATTGTTAAAAAATTTAAAAAAAACAATCCTAGTAAACCTATAATATTAATGGGTTATTTTAACTTGGTTTATCAAAATGGTGAAAATAACTTTTTAAATAGTTGTAAATCATCAGGGGTAGATGGTCTCATTATAGTTGATCTACCTTATCCGGAAAATAAATCATTTGCTAATAAATGCAAAAAAAAATCAATAAATTTTATACAATTGCTATCTCCTACTACATCTAAAGATAGAATGAAGAGAATAATTAAAGACTCGCATGATATGATTTATTACATATCAATGCTTTCAACTACTGGTGGGAAACTTAAAGTCTCACCAAATAAAATTCTTCAAAAATATAATTTGATTAAGAAAATCAATCCTAAAAAAAACCTTGTTATCGGATTTGGGATTACAGATAAGACCATTTCTTCCTTAAAATCAGCCAATGGACTAGTTGTGGGAAGCATGCTGTGCAAAACAATAACAAATTCAATTAAAAAGAGACAAAATCCTGTCACAAAGTTAGATAAAGTTGTGTACAATCTAAAAAAAAAAATAATATGAATTGGATTACAAAATTTATTAAGCCAAAAATAAAATCTCTTTTTGAGAAGAATTCATCAAAAATTGATGGAAATCTTTGGACAACATGCGGTTGTAAGAATTTAATTTATAAAGAAGATTTAGAGTCCAATCAAAAGGTTTGCCCTAAGTGCGGTGCTCATCATAAATTAACATGTAGAGAAAGATTTGAAACTTTTTTTGATAATAAAGTTTTTGAATTAATTGAAACACCATTGCCTAAAGATGATCCATTAAATTTTCAAGATAAAAAAAGATATTCTGATCGTTTAAAAGCTGCTCGTAAATTAACTGGTCAGGATGATGCAATTTTGATTGCAAAAGGGAAAATTCAAAACATTGAAATCGTAGCAGGATCACAAGATTTTAGATTTATTGGAGGGTCATTTGGTGCTGCATCTGGTGAAGCTTTTATTGCCGGCGCTCAACATGCCATTGAAAGTCATATTCCTTATATATTCTTTAGTTGCTCCGGGGGTCAACGGATGATGGAGTCATCTATTGCATTAATGCAAATGTCTAGAACCGCTTTAGCTGTAAATGAATTAAAGAAAAAAAATATTCCTTTCGTTGTAGTCCTTACCGACCCTACAACAGGTGGTGTAACTGCTTCGTGGGCAATGTTAGGTGATATCTTGATTGCTGAACCGAAAGCAACTATTGGTTTTGCAGGTAGACGTGTTATTCAAGATACTGTTAGGGAGACTTTACCAGATGAATTTCAAACAGCAGAATATGTAAAAGATCATGGAGGTATTGATTTGGTTGTTGAAAGACAATACTTAAATTCAACTGTCGGAACGTTACTAAATGTTCTATTGAAAAAAGCAGAGGCTCAA
>Ga0209632_10004418_pt1 | contig 12475 bp, 9 predicted proteins | sample COG_10_FD_184754 | JGI IMG/M metagenome (GOLD analysis project Ga0209632, IMG submission 184754) | Pelagic Microbial community sample from North Sea - COGITO 998_met_10 (SPAdes) (version 2) | ecosystem: Environmental > Aquatic > Marine > Neritic zone/Coastal water | place: Helgoland, sampling...
TGGAGCTCCTGCTCGACCACGTGTCAGGAGACGACACAGCTTTTCCTGAAATCGTCCGGCGGACCTCTGGTGCTGCTTGGGCAGTGGTGCTGAAAATCACCGCAAATGAAGAGGACGCAGCTGATGCCTTTCAAGAGACGTACCTTTCGGCTCATCGGGCCGCCGTAAATTTCAGGGGTGATTCGGCGGTCAGCACGTGGCTCCACCGAATCGCGGTTAACGCTGCTCTTGCTTGTGTCAAGAAGCGCCAGAAGAACCTTACTGCCGAGCTAGCCGACCTAGAGGACATCGAAGTGCAGGCAACTACCGCACCAACCTTTGACCGTGTTCATCCCAGTGATGAGCATTTAGATGTTTCTCGATCGCTGGCGCTTTTGTCACATGAGCAACAACAAACGATTCTCTTGGTCGATATGTACGGATACACGCAACTCGATGCTGCGGAAATATTGGGATGTGCTGAAGGAACAATTAAGTCGCGCTTGTCCAGGGCCCGGCGATCACTTGCTGAGGATCTCGGGCACCTTCGACCGTTCACAACCGCGAGAAACTTAGATTCTTTTCGAGAGGGGCCCCAAGATGAATGACACAACTGGCGTGGGAGAGGGCGGGGAAGTAAATCCCACAGTCGCGAGTGATCAGGATTTCTCTCAACTGGTCCTCGCTAATTACAGTGCTTTTCTCGGGCCTGCCACCCACGAGGTGGGTGAAGCTCCAACACGACTTGTGCAGTTAGTTCTCGACCAGATCCCTTCCTCAAAGATGTCCTCCGGTGACGAGGTGCCTTCTTTGGTCGAACGAAGGCTGGAAAAAAAACGAGGACCACGTTTATGGAAAGTTATGGCACTCGCGGCCTCGGCGTTACTGGTCGCTGGGGTCGGTGGGTTTGCCGTGCAGACGCTTGGAGAAACGGGTACGCCACGTGAAACTGACATGGCCTCTGGGGTGACAGATGAAGTCGTACCCGGTCTACGCGGTGACGCGGGAACTGAAAGAATTGAACGTGCTCAAGTGGGTGAGCTTGCGGCCGGACTCCTGACCCTCGAGTTACCGGCAGCCAACTCGGAGGAAACGAGAGACCGAGTAAGTCGGATTTGGGTGCCTGATACGGCCCCAGCGGCGGCGGGCTACTCAATAATTTTCGTCCCAGAGACGCCGAGTGGAACAATTGAGTCTCAAGCTCGAACCTTTTGCTCGACGACAGGTGACTGCATTGTCGCCACGATCCCAACGGATCCGGAAACTGATGGTGCTGCGGGAACGTCGGTGAAAGCGACTATTGACGCAATCACTAATTCATTACAGGGCTTTGAAGGCATCAACCTTGACAGTGATCAGCACTGGCTGGTGGGCGAGGCTGGAGTAGACGTCGTGGAAATGCAAACGGACCTTCCCGGTATCCGCGTTGTCACATCTTTGGAGGACGTGCAATGAGGTCAAGTGGGCAGAAGCGGCACGCGGTTCGCTTTGTTGCGATTGGTGTGCTCCTGTTGGGGGCCACCTCTTGTGCCAGTGACGACGAATCTGCACCCACGGGGGAAGCGTCTGCAAGCGCATCACCGCAAGCGACTGAGATTAGTGTGAACACCGGATTTTTGAGCGACCCGGATGGTTTTTCTTTTGCGAACGCGAAACAGTCTGGGTCCTTAGAAACGGAAAGTTTGATCACGCTATTTGGGCCTGAAAATGTCTGCATTGGTGGCAAGATCAGCGATTGCCAGTTGTTCCCTAGCGCCGTGCAGTGGCTTGACCAAGTTAACTCGGCTCTTACAGCAGGTCGCTGCGAAGGCATGGCCGTTTTATCGCAACAATTTTTCCAGAACATCGCGTCGGTCCAAAGTTTTAATGACTCGGCGCCGTTCGCCTACGCCCTTAATGAAAAAAATGCGGATCTGCAGCGCAGTATCGAGCAGCTTTGGGCAACTCAGTTGCTTTCCAACGCACAGGAGGCCGCAGCGGAATCACGTCGGGCAGGGCCAGTGGCTATCGCAGAAATTTTGCAGTCTGCCCTGGTGGAGGGGGCGATTTACACGATGGGACTTTACGATGAAACCGGAGCGGGACACACGGTCACTCCCGCATCAATAGTCGCCGTGGATTCCGGGTGGGACATCAGCCTGTACGACAATAACGTGCCTGGTGTTCAGCAGCTACTCACTGTCGCAAGCCCCGACGACACATGGGCCTACCAACCACTCGATGCTGCAGGAGCTTCGGTCGGTAGTGCCATCGGTGGGGGCGTTGGCTCTATGGACGTGACTCCGCTTGCCGTTCGTGCTTTGCCACAAGCACCCCCGTTCTCCACCAGCGTTAACGCTACCGGTGTGAGCGCGGGGGCGGTGCGAGCCCACGTGCTTGTCACTTCGCCTGCACGAACAACGAAACTTCTTGTCTCCGCTGAGGTAGAAGGTGAAGCTAAAACAGTCAAACAGCTGACATCTGACGGCGATTCACCCGTGATCTATACCCCACTGCGAACCGGCGATCCGGCGGCGAATGGATTCACTGCGCAATGGAATCCCAGTGATGTTGATCAAGTGAGTTTTAATCTTAATCACCAGCCAGAAAACGCAGAATCTAAAGATCCCGTGAAAGCGTCGCTCGATATTCCTGGTACTCCCCGAGTCCAGGCTGAACTTAGTGGCGATCAAAGTGGTGATCTGCAGTTCACTACAACTGCAAGTGGGGCCGTTTCCATGCGCAGCACTGGTGGTGCGGCAACGCATATCACGCTCACAAATGGACTGGTAACTATCCGATTTGTTGTGGGTCCCGATGTCACGCTCACGGCTGAGCCCGCGGGTCAAGGTGGGGATTCTCAGGTCACCGTAACGAATGAAAAGGGTGCAGTTGTTGTGGCGGAATTTTCGCTTCCTACTGTCATAACTCCTGGCTCGGTTAGCCAAATTGAAGTTGACGCATCAGATCTGACACTCCTGAAGGTTATCAAATCAACCCTCAAGGCTTCGCCACTAGAAAAGTTTTTGTCCTCTAGTGGTTTAGGTTCCAGCATCGAGCAAGATGAGAAACCTGCCCAAAATCAGTCCCCTACCCAGAAGCCAGACGATTCTGGTGAGACGGACACGAGTAAGCCGACAAAAAAGCCGAAGCCAGAGCCGAAGCCAGAGCCGAAGCCAGAGCCGAAGCCAGAGCCGAAGCCAGAGCCGGAAGAGATTCCCGAGGAGCCTGAAGATCCAGGACCGCCTCCGGAAGAACAGGAGACGGACTCCGGAGACAATTTCCCCGGTTAGCACGAGCACCAATGGAGCGTGAATGACTCATGAGTATTGCACCATCTCTACGTCAGCGCGTAAAGTCCTGTCTATGAACCGTGCCCTCTCATCCGTTGCGTCCGTGTCTCTCTTGCTAGCTGTTAGTGCGATGGGACCTGTGTCGCCGGCGCACGCAAGCTATTTGGCCTCTTACCAGGCGAAGGAACAGAGTTTGACGACGTTGCAGAGCGCAGCCCCTTCGGCGAACGAGTTCTCCTTGTCGGTCGCGCCCCAGGTGGGGTGGAACGCTGGGTTGGAAAGTCTTCGACCGCCACCGGCGGCCATGTATCGACTGTGGGACATGGATGTTGCGTGGAGATACGTGAATCCCCAACCTGGTGTATTCGATTGGTCGATCCTCGATAGGCGTATCGCCCTCGTTGAGTCATGGGGAGGCAGGCCGTTTCTTGTACTCGGCCTGACACCCCAGTGGGCGGCGCAGAACCCGGGGGCCGGTGACCCGCGTTGGGGCGCGGGGAGTTCGAGCCCGCCGGCGAATATCGAAGACTGGAACACCTACGTGCGGGGGGTAGTCAATCGGTACGGCGGTCGCATTGCTGGTTACGAATTGTGGAACGAAGCCAACCTGACCACCTTCTGGCAAGGGTCGGCCAGCGAACTGTTTGCCATGGCGCAAAGCGCCTACGGCATCATCAAGGCGACGAATCCGGGTGCCGTGGTCGCCGCACCGTCGATTACTACGCGTCTGCGGGGATCAGCAGCGCGCTTCACTTCCGCTTTCGCCGGCGAGGTGGCGAGCAGTGGGTCGACCCCGTTCGACACGTGGACCATTCATTCCTACCCGAATGGAGACGCGGGTCGCGATTTCGATACGGGTCAAAATTTCCCGCGCATGGCAGCGACCCAACGAGCTGATGACATTATCTCGTGGCAAAACGCCCTGGTGGACGCGCTCGGCCCGGATTCGCCGGCTCTGAGCATTGGAATCTACGACACGGAGGTGAACTACGGGCTCAAGGGTCCGGGGATTCGCCCGGGAGTTGATTGGTCGACCGGATATGGCAATGAACTCATGGATTTCACCTACGCAGACTCCCGGCTGTTGGGAATCACGGCTACCTTCTGGTACCAATACACGGCCTCGGACTACTCGCTGCTCGGTGTTCAATGGAGTGACGCTGGAGGCAACCAACTCAGCGCCACCTGGGACTCCCTGAGGGCCAGGGGACCGAGCGAGCAGCGATTCAATTCCGTCAGCAGTCCGTTGTTTCTCTCGCGCAATAATGACTATGTCATCCCGGTGTTCAAGTCCTGTTTCATTCGTCCAGGAACATCATGCGCGGGAGACAACCTCAAGGATGTGAACCTCAACGGAGCAAACCTTGCCAATATGGACTTTACGGGTGCCTACATGAAGAATGCGAACCTGTCTGGCGCGAACCTGTCTGGCGCGAACTTCACGGATGCATATATGAAGGGCGCTGATTTCTCTGACGCGCAGGGCATAAAAACAAAACTCGGTGCGCGGTCTCTGGCGGGTGCGAACTTCTCTCGAGTGCGGCTCAGGAATCCGAAAGCGACTGGTACCTCATTCTTGCGAAGTAAGTGGACAGAGGCGTACGTGTATATGGGTGATTTCAGTTCGTCCAACTTCTACAAGAGTGAGTTCGAAGGCGCGTCTATCTTGAATACAGATATGCGGGCAACGAAGTTGCGAGGTGCGTCATGGGAGGGCGCAAAAGTTAAAGGCAGTGATTTCAAGGGAGCCGTGGGAAACAAGCCGTAGGTGCGCCGGGCCTCTCACCGGAACCAACTGCGGAACCGCGAACCCATTCTCCCAAAGAGCTCCTCCTTCCAGAGCCCGTACTTAGGCAGGTTCCTCGTGGCTGAAACGACTTCTGAAACACCCAAGCCATCTGCTCTGGGTATGGCGAAACGAAGGATCGGGGGTCCGGGTACCAGCCGTCGACAGTAGGTGTCGGCTGCGTATCGGTGATGAGCGTGTCGGCAAACCCCCAAGGGCCGACTCTTTTGATGCAGGGCCCGTCTTCACTGATGGTGAGCGCAAGTGATCGTAGTGTGGTTCGCGCGCCCGCTACATCCATTCTCGCTGCCCCCATCCGCATCGGGAATCGTGAGAGGTTAGCCCAGTTCGTAGCAGCGGCGCCCCCTTGTTGGGGCTTCATCCATGCTGGGACAGAGCCAAGTTGCGTGATTTTCTTATGTCAGGGAGCAAGAGGATCGTGACACACATTTGACACAGCTCTAACGAGATGTTTGACAGCCCCCAATAAGGTTTAAAACCCCGTCACAGTGGGGATTTTGGGTAGTACACCGCCGAGCCGAGCGCGTGTTACCCGTTCCCTGATAGAGAAAAAGAGCCCCGCACATCAAGCAATGGACTGCCCCCAAATGGCGCGTTAAGGGACTCATGCAATGGTGAAACTCGATTCCTGTAATTAGATGCTTTTTAATCCAAGTAGGTAGCAGCAACGGTCAGGTAGGAAATTCCGATTCCGGCCCAGATCAAAGTCGCGCCAATTACTTTGAGCCATAAAGGTCGATTGCGGTTCAGTGGGACTCCACGGGCAATCAACCAAAAAATTGTGAGCAAGAACAGGAACACCAATGCGGCAATCGGGAAAATATTTCTGTATTCCACATAGTTTCCTGACCAGGTAGCGTCCTGACCTAATCCTTTCCTTAACATTCCTGAGATTACGCCAGCTACAACACCAACAGCGGCGGCAATTACTGTCTTCCCGCCGAAGAGATGCAGCGCCTTAGGGCGGGCGGCGATAAGGGCCGCGCCAATCGCGGAAAGCGGAATCAGGACAACCGCGACACGCATTAGATGAACTTGCATCGGCACGCCACTAAGCAACTCAGACACGGGCGTGGAGCCTACCCTCAGGCAAGACCCTTAGGTTTGAGATATCGCTGGGCCAGACCGCCAAAGAAATCAAGTGCCAACGCAATGAGTGCCACAAGTACTGCGCCAACAAAAATTGCCGTCGGTCGACCGTTTTTAAGGCCACCAGCAATGGTCTCACCAAGCCCGCCTCCACCGATGAGATAGGCCAGAGTTGCCATACCCACGTTAATGACTGTCGCAGTACGAATCCCACCCATGATGACCGGAACGGCAAGCGGTAACTCAATTTGCCTGAGGCGCTGCAGCCCGTTCAGACCCATGCCCTTGCCGGCTTCGATCACGGATTGATCGACTTGCTCGAGTCCAACGATCGTATTTCGAAGCACAGGGAGCAACGCGAATGTTGCCAACGCCAAAACAACGGTAACGGAACCTTGACCAAAGGCCACGAAGAAAAGGACTATCAGCCCATAAGCTGGAATTGCCTGGCCAAGTCCAAGCCCGGTCACTAAGTTGTTCTTCAACCGTGGGGCTCCCTCGCGGGTCACCACGATTCCTAGCGGGATCGCAAGCACGATCACCAGAGCAGTAGACCACAAGGCTAAAGAGATCTGTTGCTGGAATTGTGTCCAAAGGCGACTCGGTTCCAAAATGCTCGTGGTGGTTTTATCAAAGTCCGAGTAGACCCACACCGCCACCAGTAAGACCGACAACAGCGCAAAAAAGATCGGAGTCACAATCAAGTCAAGCTGACCAACGATTTGGTTGCGCCGCGATGGCAAGATCCCAGCTGATAATTGAGTGCTGGCCGTGGTACTCATTAATGGTCACCATTACTGGGCTGGCTAATCAACATTGATGCCAAACTCTCAATGGTGCAGGTGCCCAAGTAGTTTCCTCGACTGTCCACTACAGCTGACATTCCTGCCGAACTTTGAAGCATGGAACTCAGCGCGTCTTGCAGAGTGTCCTCTGGTTGTAACTGCACCGTGATCCGCGCCGCCGCGGTGTCCAGCGACTCGGAACGGTTCAGGGCGCGCTCATCAACCCAAGCGACCGGGTGACGCGAGTCATCAAGGAGAACGGCGTACGGGAAGTGCGAATCGTGCAGTTGTGCGAGCGCATCGGTGCGGTTAGTAGAACGACTAATTTCTAATGGGTGCGAAAGCTCGATGTCACGCAGACGCCGCAATGTCAATGTTTTGAGAATCGCTCCGGATCCCAAAAAGTTTTCAACAAACGAGTCCGCAGGATCGGTAAGGATCACTTCAGGTGCATCTAGTTGAGCAATCTCAGACTGATCACGCAGGATCGCAATTCGGTCGCCCATTTTGACTGCTTCGTCAATGTCATGAGTGACGAACACAATCGTCTTCTTCAATTCGGCTTGCAGCCTAAGGAATTCGTTTTGCAGGCGGTCGCGGGTGATCGGATCGATGGCCCCAAATGGTTCGTCCATGAGCAGTACATCAGGATCGGCACCGAGTGCTCGGGCAACACCGACGCGCTGTGCCTGTCCACCGGAAAGTTCTTTGGGATAGCGATCTCGGTACACGCTGGGGTCCATGCCAGTCAATTCGAGTAACTCGTCAACCCGATCGTTGATCTTATTTTTTGGCCACTTGAGTAGCTTGGGGACAGTTGCAATGTTTTCCGCGATAGTGCGGTGCGGGAATAGTCCGACTTGCTGAATCACGTATCCCATGCGGCGACGTAATTCATTTGGATCACCCTCTGTTACATCTTCGCCTTCATAGATGATCCGCCCTGAAGTGGGTTCAATCATTCTGTTAATCAGACGAAGTGTTGTGCTCTTGCCGCAGCCTGACGGCCCAACCAATACAAGAATCTCTCCCGCCGCGACTTCAAGACTCAACCTGTCCACGGCCGGTTTATCAACTCCCGAGTACTTTTTTGTCACGCTTTCAAGTGCAATTGTGGGGGTCGTCATCTTGATCTCCTTATTGTCAAAGTTCATGAGCGCACTCCACTCGGATTGGTAAAACGTCCAACTGTGCGCAGGATAAAGTCAACTACTAGTGCAAGAGCCAAAGACAAGATTACTCCGGTCCAGATCGCTTCAAGTGAGTTTGGCAGCGGGAGTCGGGCCAGGCCGCTTTTAATAAAATCTCCCAGGCCACCACCTGCCACCAGGGTTGCAATAGCGGAAATGCCAACGGTGAGAAGAGCACTCACTCGAATGCCGGCAAGCATGATCGGCCATGCCAATGGCAACTGGACCTTGAGCAAGATTTGACCCGAGGTGAGGCCCATGCCCTTGGCCGACTCGAGGATGCTGGAGTCGACTGAATCTAGCCCAGCGACCGTGTTTCGCATAATTGGTAGGAGCGCATAGAGGAAAAGTGCAATAAAACTAGGTGCAAATCCGAGACCAACGATCGGTATAAAAATCGTGAACAAAGCCAAACTTGGTATTGTCAAAAACACACTTGCGATAGAAAGTGAGAGTTCTTTTGCAAACGGATTGTGTCTCGTTGCAACGCCTAAGACGATGGCGACGATGCTTGCTGAGATTGTAACCAGGACGACGTAGGTCAGTGTTTGCGCAAGCGTCTCGATGACTAGATCTCCACGCGTTGAGAGGTACTCAAACCAACTCGAAATGCCGTCCATGCAAACCCCCTCTTAGGTAATGTGGTGGATCAACGTAAAAGGACATGGAGGCAGGGTTCCTGCCTCCATGTCCTTTTATTGACTAACCCGCGATGATTCCTTCTGTTACCAGGAAGTCGGCAGCGACTGCTGAGGCTTCTTCGCCATCGGCTGAAACTCGCTTATTGAGTTCGGCCATCTTGTTGTTGTCCAATGGCGCCAAAATGGCGGCGACAATGGCTTCGAACTGATCTGGCGCTTGGTCGTAGGTCTCGGCACGCATTGCTGCTGAAACGTTGTAGAGAATATTTATGCCTGGATCTTCAACCAGCGTCAAGCCAAGTGCCGGAATCCGACCGTCAGTGGTGTACACCTCACCGAATGTGCAGTTGTTGTCTGCAGTCTCGGTGTAGATAACGCCCGTATCCAGAATGTTGCGTTGTTCTTCTGGCAATTCAATTCCTGTTGCCGTTTCAGTCAAGATTAGGCCATCTGGGCGATCTGGGAATTCGGTCTCCATACAGACGACTGCATCTGGGTTGTCGCGCACATACTCCATGAATGTTTGAGTCGTGAACGGCCCGCCGTTAGCTTCAGTCGTTTCTGGACTTGACACGAAACCATAAGTGTTGTTGAACGGAGAGCGACCAATCCAGGCGATGCTGTTTTCCTTTAGGTCCATTTCCTTCACTTTACCCGTGAGTTCCGCAGCGTCAAAGCTTGGATTTTCCTGCTCAAGGTGAACCGCATAGCCGGTTCCGTTGTACTCGGGGTAGACATCAATTTCACCAGAAAGTAGAGCAGCCCGGGCAACGCTCGTACCGCCGAGGTTGACCTTGTCGGTGATTTCAGCGCCCGCGGCACCGAACGCTTGAACCAAGATTTGACCGAGCAGAAGCTGCTCATCAAAATCCTTGGATCCCACCGTTACGGAAATCCCATCAAGGCTGTTTGCCCCTGCAACGGTGTCGCCTTGCTCGCTTCCGCTCGAGTCCGAATCACTCGAACACGCTGATAGTGCCAGCGCCGAGGCGGCCATCACGACCACCAACTTTTTAGTTAACGACTTCATATTTCGTACTCCACTCATCATAGGTAAACGGCGATCTGATCCATTCAGATCCAATCTTGCTAGATCACAACTTATGGCCAATTACGTCGGTGTGACAAGTTCGCGACATAATTAGGACACGATTGGCGTGTAAACATGCGCAGATCGTTATGAATGAGCGCATTACATGAGGACTATCTCATTTACTATCGGATTTGCCGCACCAAAGCTTGCTCGCGCGAATCCAACTCTCGTAAGATCGGCCGGGCTATTGAGTCAGGCAAACCATCGCTGTCCCGCAAGCGGATCAGTTCCTCCTGCTCGGCGTGCACCATGGAAACCGCAAGGTTAAGCATTTGGGAAATCTCTAGTTCGGCGGTCACTGGCTGCACAGACTCTTGAGCTGACGAACTTCTCAACAGTCGCATCTCCCGATCGCGACGCAATGATTCAACGTCCTCAGGGCTCAGCGGTGTCCCAGCTTGGGTGAATTCCTCAAGCGCGGTGTCAAGACGGATTAAGGCAGCTTTCGCAAGCATCCCCTGCACCCGAGCGATCTCTGCTGTGTCATCGTCGGCCGGAATTTTGAGCATCCGGGCCATCGGACCAAGGGTCTCAGCCAAAATCAGAGTAATCACGATAACGAGGAAACTCACCGCGAGAATAAGGTCCCGGTTTGGGAATGGGTCACCCACCATCGTAACTAACGGGATTGAAAAAGCGGCCAAACCTGAAATCGGTCCTCGAGCGCCAGCCCAAGCCATGACCGCGGCCTCGCGACCAAACGTTGCATGACGAGACACCGGTGACTTGGCAAGACGAGTCACACCAACCATTGCGAACACAAAGACTGCTCGGGTAATGATCAACGTTAGGACAACAGCGCCGGTGAGAATTAAGGCCGTGTGTACTTCTGAGGTCTTAAGCCGGCCCAGTACTTCAGGGAGTTGCAAACCAATCAAGAAAAAAGCTAACGCCTGAAGAATGAAAGTGAGATGCCGCCACACCACGGCGCTTTGCACGCGGCCCGCAGCCCCAGGTTCAGAGTTTTGCCGATGTGCAACAAAAAGCCCTGCCACGACTATTGCCAAAATACCCGACCCTTGGGCAGCTTCTGCCGTTATATACACAAGAAACGGCGCAACAATGATCAGTGAATTCGCGGGGACCAGATCATGGCTAGTTCTCAGGAGCCGTCCCATAATCCACCCACTGAAAAGTCCAATACCAACACCCACGAACACGGCAAGTGAAAAATCAACGGCAACTTCGCCCATAGTGATTGATCCGGCAATCGCAGCAACAATTGCCACTTTCAGCGCAGTCAAGCCAGTTCCGTCGTTAACTAAACTTTCACCCTCGAGAATTGACACAAGCCGTCGAGGCAACGACGCTCTTTTAGCAATCGTTCCTACAGAAACAGCATCCGTGGGTGCCAAGACTGCCCCCAGCGCCATGGCAACCGCAATGGGCAGTGCGGCGACCCAGTAACCAACAAACCCCACCGCAAAAGTTGAGAAAACAACAAGGCCAATCGCAAGAACAAACACGGGCCGAGCCACTTTACGCAAATCCAGATACGAAGACCCAAGCGCTTCACCAAATACAAGCGGTGCCAACACAGCGACCAAAATAATTTCCGGGTCGGGGACTTCATTGGGACCAAATGGCGCAATGCCCAGCAAGAAACCTGCCCCAATTAGCGGCAATGACATCGACCAACCCCGCTGACGCAGAAATGCCGCGATTACAACAGCCACCACCCCCGAGATTGCGAGGGTAGTAAAAGCGCTAGACACGCCACGACCCTAATGTCTGAACCTTCCTGCTGCTCCACAAGAACTCGATATCAGCGGGAATTTGCACGGTCGGCTCAAATAGGGGACGCTCAAGCCATGGCCAAGTCCGAGGGCAAGCAATCCACACCGGCGAGAAACACCACCAAAAGTGGGCGGCGCGCCCTATGGCTGGCCGTTGGCGCCGCAGTTATGTGGCTTATGGTCGGGAGCTGGGCCGGGCCCTTGGCCGGAAGCCTCTCAGACGTCCAAGAAAATGACAACGCCACATTTCTTCCATCTTCTGCTGAATCCACAATAGTCAGTGAGGAACAAGAATTTTTCGCAACAAACTCGGCAATCCCGATTTTGGCCGTGATCACACACCCTGACCGCTCACCGCTCAACGCAGCCGATCAAGGAGCCATCACCGAATTTTTGGCCGAAGTCCCGAACCTGATCCTTGCTGACGGATCGCGGGTTGGTGACTATTTGGAATCGGAACAATTGTTCCCACTCCCCTCCGAGGATGGCAAAGCCCTGCTCATCAACATTTCTGTCAATAGCGACCGTGGTGCAGAACGAATCGAAGATGGCGAGTTTGCCTTCGCCGAAATCACAAACGCAATCCGCGACTACGCGGTCTCGTTCGACACACTTCAAATCAACGTCACCGGCCCCGGCGGTTTTCTTGCTGACCTAATCAAGGTATTCGGAGCCATCGATGGCGCGTTACTCCTCGCCACCGCAGTCGTAGTAGCAATAATCTTGATCTTCGTGTACCGCAGCCCAGTGCTGTGGTTAATTCCATTAATTTCGGCCGGATTCGCTCTCGCGGTTGCCAGCGGAATTGTCTACGTCCTGGCAGATAACGATGTTCTTGTACTTAACGGGCAGAGCCAAGGAATCTTGACCGTATTGGTCTTCG
>Ga0209632_10004422_pt1 | contig 12468 bp, 14 predicted proteins | sample COG_10_FD_184754 | JGI IMG/M metagenome (GOLD analysis project Ga0209632, IMG submission 184754) | Pelagic Microbial community sample from North Sea - COGITO 998_met_10 (SPAdes) (version 2) | ecosystem: Environmental > Aquatic > Marine > Neritic zone/Coastal water | place: Helgoland, sampling...
ATCACACTGGCGTATTTTCGTCCACGTCCTCCATGTCAATCTCCTCTTCCGAATCGTCCAGTGTAAACTCGGCAGCCTCTGTGAGTTCCTCTTCTGCAGTGAGTTCTACTTCTTCACCGTCGGAGTCAATCGGCGTGTACGGTTTTTTCCGATGTTTTTTGGCAATCCAGACACAACAAGTTAAGACAGCAGCAAATGTAGCTACTGTTAATGCAACATAGACCATTGCACCTGATTCTTTCCAAGCGTCTGTCATTCTATTGTTTCCAAAATGACTATATACGTGATTTTGGAAAATCCATATGAAACTACTCTGGTCTCGTTCTATTCTGGTCTTGGTTCTTGTTGTGTATTTCAATTTGGTGATGGCCAACTTGGTGTCGTTGCGCCAGCATTGGTATGTGCAAACTTTTCGTAATGGGACTGAGATGGAACCATTGTACGATACTATGTTCATGGATTGGATTGGTTCTACTGGTATGTCTGTCCCCCTAGCTCTTCGAGATATGGTCGATGTTTGTACCTGGACTTGGGTGCTGGGTACTATCCTATGTTGGGGTACACTTTCTTTAAATCCCCGTTTGGCAGCCCGAGCATTGGCGGCTCAGCTTTTATTTATACCTATGTTTACGTTGGCCCAGTTACTGACAATTGTTCCTGACGCTACACCCCACTGTTTGTCCTCGTTTGCTATTCCGTCTGGCAGCGATATTGGCTGGATTTTCTGGCGGTATCCGCTGCGTAGTTGTGGCAATATGTTGTGGTCGTCGGACATTGCTCAGTTGGTAGTGTTTACGTCGATAGCGATTGATATGGTTTCTGACCGCCGCCGATATTTGAAAAGATGTGTCTGGTTGCTAGGCCATTGTTGGATTTTGATGACAATGGGATTTGTGTTTAGTGCGCGATATCAATATAGTGTTGACGTAATTTCCACTGTAATTGTGGTCAAGATGGCCATCACCCACCAATCACTGACAAAATTTGCCGAGTATTGTTTTGTTCAGGGTGGTGATTATTTTGACCGTGTTCCGATGCACGAACTGATGCCAGTGACTATTTAAGCCTTTCCATCGTACAAAAAGATGTCAACTCCAGTTGGTAACATGCAGCAATTGGTGTCTCATTGGACTGCGATGATGGCACCTAAAACAACGCGAAAAAGAAGTCGTGACGATGATAATCAACGTTCTACAAAGTCGAAAACTCAAGGCTTTTTACCCGTAGCTTCAACTGTTGTCGGCACACCCGAAACTCGAGCAAGCAGCGTAATTTTGTCCAGTGCAATGCCTGGAAAGTCGGCATGAAACAGCGCCGTATTGATTTTTTGTGTTTGTACTGAATCATAATGGGTATCTGTGCTGTTGTGAGCGACCAAATTGTTGCGTACACGCAGAGGTCATTTCGAAATCGTCGTGTGATAGACGATGACTTGAGTCCAAAGAGTTGTGCTGCCTCTTGTACAAACAACAGAAACCGTCTGTCTCTGAAGCGAAAGAAAGCTTTTGTGGAACTGACAGTACATAATTTCTGCAGTGTCCAAGGCGACCACACTGTGAAGGGTTCGCGCAAATGGTTGGACCAGAGACAATCAGGCTTTTGTGTTATCGATACACTGTAGTGCTGACGCAAACATACTTTTGACAACTCATCTATATTGTCAAGTACATAATACCGGGCAATTTGTTGCCATTCTTCGGCAGTAATTTTGAACCGGCGGTGACAGACAGACCAGTAGTAGCGGTCTTTTAACGAGACAAACTGACTGATATGTGACAATACATCTAAACTGAGAACAACCATACCACTGTACCACCCCGTCTCCAACGGTATATGTAATCAAATAAGTACAGAATATGTGTTTTATAATATCTGAGTATATAGTCAACCAATAGACTGAAACTATGGAATATTTCTCTGATGCCTCCATGTCTGAATCCGATTCGGAATCTGAATCTGAAGAAGAGCCACTGTACGATGAGCGCGAATTAGAATACTGGGCACTGGAAGCCCTGTTAGACAGTCGTGGACCACCGCCTGTGATCGAGTACGCTGCTGGTTTGGGAGTGGTGACATTGCGCGAGTGTGTTCTAACTCCGTCCAGATTAAAAATCGAACAAATAGTGGATGCAAAGACTGCACATAGTTGGAAAGATTACTGGAGAAACAAAAAGGTCGATAACACTTGCTTGTTTTCTGCCGAAGATTGGCAGTCAATTGGTGAATTTTGTTGGCAGCTTTGTCAGTGTTGTGTTCCAAATCCGAGTAAAAACCATGTGCGTTCCTGTATGAAAAATATTTTGAAATACGGCAAATTCAAGAAAACTTGAGAAAGAGACCAACTGATGCTGTTATCATATTACACAAGCAACCAAACATGATATGGTCGTTAAAAGGTACTGCAAAAAGTGATGACGTTCCAACCACTGCCAAAACAACAGTGCATATCCAGATGAGTGAAATTTGTTCAGGTACATTGCTTTCATGATAGGCCAAAATCCAGAGCAAACAATGACTGATGTTAAAGAGAAAGACTGCTGCAAACATCAGGATAACTTTTTGTTCCGAGTCAATAACAATAGTACCACCCTGAAAAAAGGCAGCAACTATTGTCACAATCCGCAATACTATTATAATTGTTTGGTTGTTGGATGTTTGGTTGTTGGATGTCAATAGCGGATGACTGTACGACACTTTGCAAATCTCACAGCTTGTTGCTGCACTGATGTCAATCCACTGTTGTAAACATTTGAGATGTATTGCTCCACACGTACCTGTACAACCACAAGGTGAGATGATATAGCCTTCGTTTTCGAGACAAATGCGACAAGTCATTGTATTCTTCACTCTAGACCTAAATACCACTAAAACGAGTATATTAATCTTCTTTTTTTTAGTCAAGATGTGGTACTTTTATTTACTACAGTGGATCAAAGATTGTATGGCTGTTCTTGTCTTTGTTCTGTTGGCAAATATGCCGCAATTTTTACATTCTTCTGGTTCACTGTCTTTGTTTTTTGCCTTGGGGTGTCTATTAGATACTCTTTTTTGTTGTGTTTGTTATTGGAAAGCTTTTGATGTAACAACCTCCTGCATCAAAGATGCCTTTGGTGCTGTTGGACTGTGGATAATGACACTAGTAGTGGTTGGTGGAAAGACCGGTACATGGGTGTCAGTCTTTTTTTATATAGCTGCTGTTATCGATTATCTAAGTATTTGCTCAATTGTTAGTTCCTACAACATCTACACTCAACTACTCTGGTATTCTTCGTCGTCTGGTAACCACTCTTCGTCCGACTCATCGTCGTCGGTCGTTTCTTCGGAAAAGACATGACACCAATCCTCCTGCTGCCAGTTATTTTTGCGAGCGGACGCCGCCAGTTTAGACCACGGTGGTGGGTCCATCCCCAACATGTACACATCGCACCATGCGTTTTGGACAATCATATCAACTGAGCTTTGTGGAATCGATTGAATCACGGGGGTCTGGGTTTCACCATCGACCCAGACAACATCGCACATTTTCAATTGTTTGCTGACGCGTTGGAGACCAATCAGCAAGAGCGATTTGATATTATAGAGTGTTTTACCCTTGTGGGTAATTTCAACTCGGTCAGGATGAAGAGTAGTGACGACATTTCGAATACCAATTGTACCAGAGATAGTGATCATTTGTTTCAAAGACATAGCATAAATACTCAGGTTGACTTATTTTCTGAATTCGTGGATTTTTGATTCTATATATATAAACAATCTCCGACTGTGAACAGTATGTTGCTTATGCAAATATTCGGCTTTGTGCTGCTCATGACTGCTTCCGTGTCGTCGTCTATCAGCATGAATTTTCAGAAATTGGCACAATATCAAACACACTACATTGACCCCCGAAGCAGACAACGTCAAAGACCAACACCACTCAACACGTCGGTGTTTGTACGACCATTGTTTATCGTAGCAATGGTATTATCAGCTGCAGCCTCCATACTTGATTTATTAGCACTCGCGTGGCTACCCACTGCTGTCATTGGTGTCTTTGGGTCTCTTTCGATTATTATCAATTTATGTGTGACACAAATTATTTTATTTGAACGACCCACCAAAGAAGAATACATTGCCATTGCCTTTGTTGTTATTGGATGTCTGTTGGCCATCACCACTACGTCTGAACAGATGTCACCATTGACACCGCCACAACTATTGGAACGAACCGGTTCCTGTCTCTTTATAGTGATAAATTGGATTGTTTTCATCGGGTCATCGGTCATAATGGACAATATGACACTACCACGATGGATAACTCGCAGCGGTTTCCCATTCATTGGTGGTGCCATTGGTGCTCAAAATGTCTGCATGGGAAAATACATTGCTTACGCCACTACAGACGCTATCAAAGTCGGACAGTTGACAGTCCGGGCAGATGTTCTGACAGCAGTTGTTCTATTGTGCATTTCATCGATGGTTGTACATATAGTATGGTTAAACAGGGGTTTGAAAAAAGACGATGCCTATTTTTGTATTATAGTGTACCAAACAGCTTGGTTTATTTTTACCACTCTGTCAGGGATCATTGTCTATGATAATATGGCTACATTGGAGATGATGTCCTGCGTCTTTTTTGTAGTCGGTATTGCTTCTGCTGTCTACGGTGTTTGGAAAATTTCAACACTTAAACAAAACGCAGGCTGATATCTTTCATATTGCGACCACAGTCAGCCATAGAACTACCCTGCACCATCTTGTACAACTCATTCGGATGCATAGAGTCCGACACGCTACTGTCTAATATTTCGCCATGTTTTAAGGCACCAATGACTATTTCTGAACAATACCACCGTGGTGACATTCCCAACCACTGGTAGGAGGTTGGACTGGGGCGGAGGGGAGACCAGTACAAAAAATATCCCAAGTGATTGAATCCATTTCCTTTACGCTCTTGGCAAAATTGCAGCATCATGTCATATTGACTCTTTGAACATTCCATAGAACGGAAAAACCATTCTTTTCGAGAAAAACGCTTGGACTCCAAATGAACCTGGCCAGAGTAGACAATACTACAAGCAAGTCCGGAGACGGTGTCCGTGCCGCTGGGTGAGCCAGGAGGGCAAAAAAGAAGTTCAGAATGGATAAAGGGTGGGGACCCGTCGTCGTTTGTAGTCATCGAAGCAGCAGCACGATTAAGCCATGATGCTTGTAGAATATCAGAGTCACTACGGACAAAACATAACATAATTTTATGAGTCATTTTAGTTGTATGTCCTACTTTTATATGTCAATTTTACAATTTATCATTGTCTGATTCACTTGTGGCAAAGTCCAACGAAGAAGAATCGGCAAATTTGAGGCCATCATCGCTGGATGAGGTTGCGAATTTGAGGGCATCATCGCTGGACGAAGTTGCAAATTTCATTCCTTCGTCACCCGATGAGGTTGCAAATTTCATCTTTTCATCACTCGACGAGGTTGCGAATTCCATTCCTTCGTCACCCGACGACATAGCAAAGTCATTCATATACAACATCGACATGTCGTCGTCTACACTCGAAGGTGCAAAGTTCAACTCTTCGTCAGATTCTGCCCAATCGTCGGACATATTCATCAGCATTGCTGTCAATTCACCGGGTGGAACGGATGCCTGAAGTTCAGAGTTAGTCTCTTTGTCTGCGTTGGTTTCGTTGTCAATATCGCGCTGACGCAACGCTTCGATAATTCGCACATTGCTTGACTTTCCGTTGACATTGTACTCTGAAAGTTTGCCTTCCTTGGCCAATTCCTGCAACTCTTTTCGGCTCAAGTCAGAATAGTCTTCCTCTTCTTCAGACTCGTCAGACGATTCCTCCAACACATTTTCGTCCTCTTCTTCAGACTCTGTCTGGTTGCTAGCTTCTTCTGTCTCTTTGTCTGCGTTGGTTTCGTTGTCAATATCGCGCTGACGCAACGCTTCGATAATTCGCACATTGCTTGACTTTCCGTTGACATTGTACTCTGAAAGTTTGCCTTCCTTGGCCAATTCCTGCAACTCTTTTCGGCTCAAGTCAGAATAGTCTTCCTCTTCTTCAGACTCGTCAGACGATTCCTCCAACACATTTTTGTCCTCTTCTTCAGACTCTGTCGGGTTGCTAGCTTCTTCTGTCTCTTTGTCTGCGTTGACATCGTTGTCAATATCGCGCTGACGCAACGCTTCGATAATTCGCACATTGCTTGACTTTCCGTTGACATTGTACTCTGAAAGTTTGCCTTCCTTGGCCAATGCCTGCAACTCTTTTCGGTTCAAGTCAGCTGGGCTGCCCTCTTCTTCAGACTCGTCCGACGATTCCTCCAACACATTTTTGTCTTCCTCTTCAGACTCTGTCGAGTTGCTAGCTTCTTCTGTCTCTTCGTCTGTCTCTTTGTCTGCGTTGACATCGTTGTCAATATCGCGCTGACGCAACGCTTCGATAATTCGCACATTGCTTGACTTTCCGTTGACATCGTACTCTGAAAGTTTGCCTTCCTTGGCCAATGCCTGCAACTCTTTTCGGCTCAAGTCAGAATAGTCTTCCTCTTCTTCAGACTCGTCCGACGATTCCTCCAACACATTTTTGTCCTCTTCTTCAGACTCTGTCGGGTTGCTAGCTTCTTCTGTCTCTTCGTCTGTCTCTTTGTCTGCGTTGACATCGTTGTCAATATCGCGCTGACGCAACGCTTCGATAATTCGCACATTGCTTGACTTTCCGTTGACATCGTACTCTGAAAGTTTGCCTTCCTTGGCCAATGCCTGCAACTCTTTTCGGCTCAAGTCAGAATAGTCTTCCTCTTCTTCAGACTCGTCCGACGATTCCTCCAATATAAACAGCTTGTCTGACGGTTTGCTAGCTTCTTCTGTCTCTTCCTCTACAGACTCGTCCGACGATTCCTCCAATATAAACAGCTTGTCTGACGGTTTGCTAGCTTCTTCTGTCTCTTTGTCTGCGTTGGTTTCGTTGTCAATATCACGCTGACGCAACGCTTCGATAATTCGCACATTGCTTGACTTTCCGTTGACATTGTACTCTGAAAGTTTGCCTTCCTTGGCCAATGCCTGCAACTCTTTTCGGTTCAAGTCAGCTGGGCTGCCCTCTTCTTCAGACTCGTCCGACGATTCCTCCAACACATTTTTGTCTTCCTCTTCAGACTCTGTCGGGTTGCTAGCTTCTTCTGTCTGTTTGAGGAATTCACCAAATGTCAAGTGGCCAAACTTGGCCACGCCCCAATCGTCATTATCCATATCGCGCTGACGCAACGCTTCGATAATTCGCACATTGCTTGACTTTCCGTTGACATTGTACTCTGAAAGTTTGCCTTCCTTGGCAAATGCCTGCAACTCTTTTCGGCTCAAGGCAGAATAGTTCTTTCCGTTGACATCGTACTCTGAAAGTTTGCCTTCCTTGGCAGATGCCTGCAACTCTTTTCGGTTCAAGTCAGCTGGGCTGCCCTCTTCTTCAGACTCGTCCGACGATTCCTCCAACACATTTTTGTCTTCCTCTTCAGACTCTGTCGGGTTGCTAGCTTCTTCTGTCTCTTTGTCTGTCTCTTTGTCTGTGTTGGTTTCGTTGTCAATATCGCGCTGACGCAACGCTTCGATAATTCGCACATTGCTTGACTTTCCGTTGACATTGTACTCTGAAAGTTTGCCTTCCTTGGCAAATGCCTGCAACTCTTTTCGGCTCAAGGCAGAATAATAAGAGTCATCTCCAGAGTCGTCTGACGAAGAGTCGTCCGACACGGTTGTCGTATTGTCGTCCGAGGAGTCTGAGTCTGATGAGTCTGAATTATTTTCATCTAATTTCAATTGTATATAATGTCCAAGATTTATTTTCTTCAATTTGCGTCTTAGGGCAGCAGGATTCAAATGAATTGTGGGTTCACAAAACTCAACCATTTTGATATAGTTTTCATCGCTTGAATTTTCTCTATTTGTCAATGTATGTGCACACAATTCGAGGAGTTCCTGTACATCCATATCCATATAGTCTGGCAAACGACTAACCCTATCTTGAAAAATACGCATTGAAAACCCGTTGGACAATTGAGAATGTAAGTTTGGTGTTGTTAATCTCAGTATGCGATGTGCAACACCGAAGCACCGTTGGCGGAATTCTGGGTCATTTTTTTTGAACCGGTATTGTTGTCGCTTTGCTGTAAATGCTTGACGCTTAATAACTGTTTGTACATTAATAACATTGGAAGCGATGATACCGTTGTACACAAGACGCACTAACTCTGCCCCTGGATTGGTGAGATTTTGTTCTTTTATTTTGGTCCACAATTGGTTGTGAGATTTGAGTTCCCAGTTGTAGAGTGCTGTGTTTCTGATGGTTGTTTTGGGTTGGATAACACCATTGCGGTATATGATGGTAAGTTTTTTGATTTCTTTCATGTAAGGTTGCTGCACAGTCTTGTTGGACTGTAGTGTTGATAGAATATTTTTCATGGCTTCGATGTTCAGGGCTTTGATATTCAGTTGTGTTTTGTACGCCGCGTCAACACCTTTGACAAATCTATCCAAAAGAGGACGACCCTCAATATTTGGTTTTTTGCCCAAAAAATCGGCAATCAAATTTTCGTCTTCAGTCAAATTTTCAAGACTTTTTTTCAATTTTTTCGCCAGTTTTTTTCGAGACATCATACTTGCCAAATCATTAGCAATCAACTTTTCGTTTTCAAGACTTTTTTCCAATTTTTTCGCCAGTTTTTCTCTGGCTAGTTGCACTCGTTCATCAATAGGTGGTGGTAATTTTTTTATTTCAATAATTTCCATAAATCCTTTTGTAAAGTCTGGGTGGTATATATAGGGTCGAATGGTTGCTTTACTGGATGACACTTTGCCAACGCAAACGTCAACAAATGTATGGCAATGTCCACCGTCCGCAATGGTATTACATTATTGGTTACACCGCTCCTCTGTTGTGTGCAATAGTCTTTTGGATGTTGCGTGACACAACACCTGTTGTCTTTGTGACTCCATCATTGTCAGACATGCATCTTGACCGAGGCGATGTTGTGAATAGTGATAAAATTAATGATGTCTACTGGCGCGTTTCTATTCGTCATGTCTCTTCGCTATTGTCTGAAGTGTGTCAAAAGGACAAATATACAGTCCTGACTCATAAAAATATTATGATGGACAGTGTCCGAATGAAGGAATCGTATATTTACGTCTGTGACGGTGCTGTTCATTCAGTACTCAATGCCCGGTCTGTTGTGTCTGCGGCCGCCGTGAAAACAGTGCGCTGTGTCGAGACCTATGCCAATGTCACCAAGACTATAGTACGAAAATACCCTTTTTCATTGAAATATGTCTGTGGAGCAACATTTGTGTCAAAAACGAGAATAATCAGAGAACCAATGGAAGCATGTCTGTGGCTGCATGCAATCGATATTGTGGAATCTGTTTGGGATTGAAGTATAAAAGGCAGCTTTTTCCTGAAAATGGACAACGGTGTATTATTGAATAAAGAAGAAATTAATTTTGCAATGCAATTTCTTCGCAGAACACCCACTATTTACACCTGTCGCAATGTCATCCAGCAGCAGTTGTTTTCCAATGGTATTTTGTTCAACCATCGCCGAGGTCGTGTACGCCCAGACCCACACATGCAAGAAATTATGACAGATTACTGGTTACCTTTTTGTAAAGATGTGTTGGATTCTGTGATGATACAGGGTATCGCAATCTGTCGAATCGTGACAATGGACGACGGGCTCCAAGTACCAGTCGCATTGGAACCAAACACGTGCAATATTTATTTAAAGTATAATTTGGGTGTACGCGAATACATTGCCATGGACGACCAACACAATGAAATACCAGAGGCAATTATCTTTGATATTTTTGGATACTCGCCAGACAGTAAAGGACATATCTGTTCCGTTGTCTCAAACTTGATGCCAACTGTACGCTATATCAATACATTAATGGGGACTAGTTTGAGTATGGAACAGAAACGTGCAAGTCCAACACTAATGACAGAAGCCGTTGATACCAAATCTGATAGCGTCGAAGGCGTGCAGTATGACTGGTATGCCGATGGCGACATGCAAGATGATTCAGAGCGCAATAAATTTCGACGCAATAGCTCCAATGTTTCTCAGCTGGCGCAACAGCAGCAAATGTATGATAACTATTTTAGCTCCGGTGGTGCACTGTCCTCTGGTGGCGATGTCCTTGCAAATGTGGTGGCATTGCCGTTAGGTCAGCGACTGGTCAATATACCCGCACAAACAGGACGTAGTGATTTAGTAGCACAGTTAAAAATGCAGGAAGATATTATTTGTGGCACAATGGGTGTGCCTCGGTCCTTGTTCATGTCTGATACACCACATAAATCTGATTCAGAGGGAACACATCAAACTTTTCACAAAACAGTGATGGCATGGAAAACACTGGTCCAGACAACATGCGAACGTATTTACAATCTTATTTACGCTGAAAACATCAAAGTCCAAATGCTTAAAGCAATGGGCAAAACGAAGAAACGTAAACGCGAAAGTACTGTTGCTGAAATGTATGCATTGAAAAAAAGATTACAGGTTGAAATTATATTCCCAGTCTCCCCCTTTGTCAGTATTGATACAATGCATCAACATTGGGAACGAGGATTATTGCCATGGGAAACCTATCTACAACACGCCTGTACCGCATCAGGTCTCCCTTATGAGTCTATGCCCGAACCATCGAAAGAGGCACCATCGCCATCGAAAGATGAGTCGCCATCGAAAGATGAGTCGCCATCGAAAGAAGAGGAAGACAATAAATAGCAAATAAAAAAGAGTTATTCATGATACATTTTATCATATTGTGTCATTATTTTGTAGTCAATATGTGACAAGTAATGCTGTGTACCTTTTTGTGTTATTGCTACATAAAAAGCACCGTGCCGTGGTACTTTAGCAGATGCTTCCGCATTTACACGGAGTTCTGCAATTTTGTTACCAACAGCGTCTGCCTTTGTTTTTAACAATTTTTGCAAGATGGTAGCAGACAATCCCATACAGGTGGTGTTTGAATGTGCCCCTGGCCGGTTGAAGTTGACTCTCAATGTTAAATCGGCGGGTTTGATTGTTTCGATGATATTTTCGATGGACATTGAAGTGCCATACATTTCTGTGGTTTGGTACAAGGTTGTACCAGTGCTTTGTACCTGCCGCGTTTCGTTCATTTCGAATATATCTTTACCGCTCGAGCGTAATTTTGTTAGTACGGTTGCTTGTTCTGCAACTCGAGTTGGGTTGTAATCGTTGCCACCCACTGGGCGCATGGTGGCTTCCAAGACAATATGGTGCGATGTAGTAGGGACGATATTTGGTAATGTTTTTGGCTCTGATGAGCGAAAAGCAAGACGAGACATTTGAATGTGTGAAGACAACTTTATATACTGTTTTTTTATAAACTTATTCGTGTTAAAATTGTAGTTTATTTTGAGATGTCCTTCTTTTCTGAATTGCTGTGGGTCGAACTTGTACAATATCGCTCTTGCAATAATACCCTATCATGACACTCGTTGCAAACAGAATCAGTGAAGAGAGAGGCATTCCCATCTCTATTAGATTATTATCCTGCATCCTCCATGAGACAACAACATACATGCCAACAAACGACAAGAGAAGAAAAAACCGCAGCCATAATTGGATGTTTTCTGGACCACAGATTGAGATGGACTCTTGCTGTCGTGGTCGGGTATATATTTCTTTGAGTATTAAAATAATAATATGCCAAGAAATCATAGATAAAAAGATGGTCCTCCACTCACTGTCATCATTGTCATCAGACAAGTCGTAAAGCATGACTGATAAATATAACCAAAACACTCCCAAGAAAACATCGTGTACAATCCAAACTGAAATTGTTTTACGGTACTGGATAATAATGTCATCCGACGTGACCGAAGCACATTGCATCAGACTCACAATCATTGGAACACTGGACAAAATCCACACAACTGACACCGTGCCCCAGGACCCGGAGACCAATACATAACTCCCTTTGGCAAAATCGGTGCGACAGAACCAGGTGATAACGATAGCAGCAACTGATCCAAGTCCAGCCAATGCTCGAAGTGCCACTGTTGTCCGCAAAACGTAGCGAGGATATTTAAAATGTTCTGCCAATGCGCAGCATTCTGTTGGTTTCATTTTGTCGTAGGCAGCGTTCAAAAATTCATTGGCTACATTCTGTTGCATATCAAAAATAGAAATACTAATGATTGATAATAAAAGAAATAGAAACCAATAATGTACTAATGCTGCATACCATGCCCACCCACTGAGCAGTACAGCAATAGTGACAACGAACAACATTACTTTCAAAATTTGATTATTTAAATACACCAGAAAACTTATCATGCAGACAACTAGTACTGTTCAGACAGATTGGTTTACAACACCAGAAATGCGAACTTGGTTGGGAGACCGTCAGTTTCCATATGAGTCTGTTCCAGAGATGTTGAGATA
>Ga0209632_10004423_pt1 | contig 12462 bp, 10 predicted proteins | sample COG_10_FD_184754 | JGI IMG/M metagenome (GOLD analysis project Ga0209632, IMG submission 184754) | Pelagic Microbial community sample from North Sea - COGITO 998_met_10 (SPAdes) (version 2) | ecosystem: Environmental > Aquatic > Marine > Neritic zone/Coastal water | place: Helgoland, sampling...
AATGAGCTAAAAGAGCTTAAAAACGAAAGAAAAATCAACTAATCTCAACAAATTAGCAATGGATTTTTGCTAATTTGATATTATATAAGTCTCTCAAACTTATATTGCTGTGGAAAGAATAATTACTAAATCATTTGCTAGATTAATGGGTCGAGGAACCCATAGAGGTTTTATTACTCATGAAGAGTTAAGCAAATCGCTTGGTAAAAGAAATCTTTCTGATGAAAATTTATCACAAGCATTCATTCATATCTTGGATGAAGGTGTTGCTTTAGTAGAAAAAAAATCTGATTTCAAAGTTTTAAGAAAAAAAGAGGGATCTTCCAAAGAAGAAGGTAAGACGATGGAGAAAAGTGATGATCCTATCAGAATGTATTTACGAGAAATGGGTGGTGTTGAGCTACTTTCAAGAGAAGGTGAGATTGCAATTGCTAAAAGAATAGAAGCTGGAAAAGATGTAATGTTGATTGCATTATCACAAAGCCCGATGACTGCTCAACAGTTTTATGAATGGAATGATCAATTACAAAAAGATGAAATTTTAGTAAGAGAAATTATTGATATTGATACTAATTATATGGAAGATGAATCTACAGGACCTAGCGCTAAACAAAAAAATGCAGGTGAGACAGATAAAGATGAAAACTCTGGCGATGGCGATGATGATGATTTTAACCCTACACTTGCGGCGATGGAAACTGAAATTAAGCCAAAAGTTTTAAAAACAGTAAATACACTTACAAAAGAATATACAAAATTAATAAAATATCAGAAAGAAAAACTAGATTGTGTTTTAAATTCACAAAACTTTTCTCCTGCTAAAGAAAAAGGATACCAAAAGATTGTAGATGATATTTTAGAAAATATTAAATCACTTCAATTATCTCCTTCAGTTTTAGAAGAATTAGTTCAAAAACACTATGTTGAAAATAAAAAAATTATATCTCTAGAGGGAAATCTTTTAAGGCTAGCAATGGATCACAACATTCCAAGAAATGAGTTTATCAAGTTTTATATTGGCAATGAAATTAACCCAAATCTTAAAAAATTTTTAGATACAAACTTAATTTGGAAACAGTTTTTTGCAAAAAATAAAGAAGAGTTTAAAAATATTAGAGAAAGATTAATTGAGACTAGTCATAAGCTTGGAATATCTGTAACAGACTTTAAAAAATTAGTTAGCAGAGTTCAAAAAGGTGAAAAAGAATCTAGAATTGCTAAAAAAGAAATGGTTGAAGCTAATTTAAGATTAGTAATATCTATTGCTAAAAAATATACAAATAGAGGTCTTCAGTTTTTAGATTTAATTCAAGAAGGTAATATTGGTTTGATGAAAGCCGTTGATAAATTTGAGTATAGAAGAGGATATAAATTTTCTACATATGCTACTTGGTGGATAAGACAAGCTATTACTAGATCAATTGCAGACCAAGCAAGAACTATAAGAATTCCAGTTCATATGATTGAAACAATCAATAAAATTGTAAGAACTCAAAGATTAATTTTAAGTGAGTTTGGAAGAGAGGCAACTCCTGAAGAATTAGCTCAAAAACTTAGAATGCCACTTGATAAAGTAAGAAAAGTTTTAAAAATTTCAAAAGAACCTGTTTCATTAGAAAAACCCGTTGGTGACGAAGAAGATAGTAGTTTAGGAGATTTCATAGAGGACACAAAGGCATTAGCACCTCTTGAACAAGCCATTAAATCTAATCTTGGAGAGGCAACAACTAAAATTTTATCTACATTAACACCTAGAGAAGAAAGAGTTTTAAGAATGAGATTTGGAGTTGGTATGAATACAGATCATACTTTAGAAGAGGTTGGTCTTCAGTTTTCTGTAACTAGAGAAAGAATTAGACAAATTGAAGCAAAAGCTCTTAGAAAACTTAAACACCCTAGTAGATCTAAACAATTAAAAAGTTTCTTAGAAAGCTAATTTTACTGGGCCGTTAGCTCAATAGTAGAGTACTGCATTGACATTGCAGGGGTAGTTGGAGCGTAACCAACACGGCCCACCACTATTAATTTATCTTTAATTTTTAACTTATTATAAATGGTATAACTAAATAAATATTTGTGTCTGTAGCTCAGTTGGTTAGAGCAGTATATTCATAATATCGGTGTCCTTTATAAATAACTGTTGTTAAATTATTGCCAAGTATTGATTATTTCAATTTTAATTTTTTTAAACAAATGTTTATTTAAACTTTACGAATTGATTTGTAATCAATAAGTCCAAAGTTCAATCTTAGGATTTTTTAATTAAATAATTAGCAGCATATTCTGCAGATTTTCCTATGTTTGAAATATATTTATCTGCAAATATATGTACATCAGTTGGTAATATATTTTTATCAACCAGCTCTTCACAAAGAGAGCTTAGTTTATCAATATTGTTTACATGGAGTATGTTTCCAAATTTTTCTTTAAAAATTTCTTCAATTGTTTTTAAAGGTATTCTATTTCTTTCAAAATTATGAATTTTATCCTCATAATTAATATATATTATTGGTCTTTTAAAGATTAATAAAAACTCAAATACAATAGCTGAATTGTCAGTAATTAAAATTTTGGCAGTTTCTAAAGAAGGTAGATTAGATACATTGTAGTCAAAACTAAAATTCAAATTATTTGTAAATAAATCTTTTATTTTTTTTATAATCTTACCCGATCTTTTATAATGTTCTGGATGAGGTCTAAATGTTACAGAAAATTTCTTAGATAATAATTCTTTTATTATATTAATTGCATAATCATCAAATAAATTTTTTTTATTATAATTCCATGAAGGAGCAAATAATATATTTCTACTCTTGCTTGTTTCTAAATTCGCTACTCTACTTAAATAATCTAAATAAAAATAACCAGTATTTATTATCTTTTTCTCTGGAAATTGAAATACTTTCTCCGCATACTTCAACTCGTTGAATTGATAACTACCATTGCTAAATATTATGTCATAATTTTTAAATGCAGTTTTTGTATATATTTGATGAGTACTTGCAAGACCATGAAAAAAATAAACATAATATTTACAATTTTTTGATCTTTGAAAATGATAGCCCAGGTCAATTAGTGTCATTATCATAAATTTGCATTCAAGAGTATTGAATAACAAGCTTAATAATGAATAATTTTTTATGTAATAACATTTAATTAATTTATTAAAAAAAATTTCATCTTTTTTATCAGACACAATTATTACAATATTTTTAATTCCTTTTTTTTTTAAGTTTAAAATTAAATCAAGAAAATGATATCTGTAGGAAATTGACTCAGAAAAAATAACATAGTCTTTTTTGTTTTTGTCTAATTTTATAAATTCAATTAGGTTTTTTAAAGATTTAATAAAGTCAAAAATCATTTTAAGTATAAAAATATATAATTTAGTTTATCTAAAATTAAAAAGTATTTTTTTATCAAAAATGTCAATTATTGGTTGTAAATGTACTATATCTTAGAGATGTGCTATTTGAGGATATAGGAACTGATAAAATTAAAATAAAAAAGATGACGATAACGCATTACAAAGATTTTGGTATGCTAAATACATTTAATACAATTAAATCTCTAGAGTTTTATTTTAAGAAGTACAAATTACCATAATTGAATACTAATAATTTAATATTTGCTCTAATCTAAATTATGGATTTGGATATTATTTACAATATTCGGAACACTAACCTAATTTTATTATTTCTAAATAACTTTTAACTCAAACTCATTAAATTCATCAGTATATTTTTTTTTAAGTTTAATTATTCCAGTCTTAGCCATCTTCATAGAATCTAAAACTTCTTTTTCAAAAGTGTAGTGTTGCCATTGCCATACATTTAAATTTGGACTTTTATTCATTAATCTTTTAACTTTATTTTTAAATTGATTATTAACAATCAATTCATTTTGATAAACTGTCTCTCTACCAAATTGTGTCTCAAAATTTTTAGTTGTCAAAAATGAAGATTCATCAAAATCACTTTTAAAATAAACATAATGTCCACCTTTTTTAATATGTTCTTGAGTTATGAAGGGCCAATTATTTACTTTTAAATTTTTTATTTCTTTTAATTTTAAAAGTTTTCCAACTATCTTAAAATCATTACTTTTTTCTTTTTTTGTAATTAAGTTATTATAAATATGACTAATATCATGAATATTTTGAAGTTTATAATTTTTATACTCAATATATTCGATTCCAACTTTACGATTATACAATGTTAGGTTGATTGCATCTTCAATATTATTTTTGTTTGTTTGTTTTGGAACACTCATTATATGAATATGAGCTCTATCAAGACCTCCAATACAAGCACACATGCCATGTTCAAATACAACAGAATTTCTATCTAGTTCTTTATTAATAGTTTCTTTAACAAGTTTAATTAAAAATTTAAGTTCGTTTAACTGATTATTATCAACAAGTCCAAAAGACGGGAGAAAATCCTTTGAGATAATTAATAAATAACCAGGAGTAAAAGCTCCATATCCTGAGATTACAAAAAAATTTTTTGTATGAGCAACTAATCTATTAAATTCATTTATTTTTTTAGGTACTGATTTTCTGCCTAGACTTTCTTTAAAAAACTCTTCCCATGATAATTGATCTTTATTCATTATAATTTGACATAAAATGAAATAACAATCTTTAAAAAATATTCAAGAAAAGAATTTCTCAATTTTTAATTATAGTGTTCAATATTACTAAACTTATCATTATGTTTTTTCTATAATATTTTTAGCAACTTTAAATGAATTTTTAGTAATTGCCTTTATAATTGTTTCTCTACCAGGATTAAAATTATTTGATAATGTTCCTGGAAGATATAGACCATTCTCTAACATAAAATTCATATTAGTTGAAAATCCTCTTTCATTATATTTTTTCGTCATATTTCTTAAAGATGAAATAAATTTAATTTCATTTTTTGTTTCTACAACACTTACAGGACCAGAAACATTAATTACAATATCACCTTTTATAGATTTTTTATTATGTGTTTTTAAAATTAAAATATTCTTATTTTTAATAATTTTGACTACTTTATCTTTTATAAATTTAATTCTATTCGCTCTTTCAAGTCTATTTTTAGCACTTACTGTATCGGGATAAGTATATCTTGTAATATTTCTGATTAAAGGAAATATAGAAAAATTATAATTTTTTTTCTCACTTGTATTTAAACGATTGTAGCATGTGGACATAATTTTATTTGTCAATATATATGTCCATACATCATATTTATTAAAACCATTTAATTTTGCTTTTTTAAACTCCTTTTTAAGTAATAGAAGTATTTGATCAGCCTTTTTAATTTTATTAATATTATTTTTTATAAAGTATTGAAATTTAAAACTATTAAATTTTTTTGAACGTTCTGCTTTTTGAAGTGTTTGTATATTTTTTGTAATACAGACTATCTTAATATTAATTTTATTATTTTTAATTAGTTTTTCAATTTCCTGCATAGTCTCCAATAAACCAGCTTTATTTCCTATAAAAATTATACTTATATTTTTTTTAAATTTTGAAATAATGTTAATTTTTTTAATTAAATTATTTGTTCCTCCGGCACTATAAAAATCCCATATATAATTTAAATTTTTATTAATATTAGTTTCATTTATCATTTTAGGTGGGATCACACCTGTTCCAATGACAATTTTTTTTGATTTTATTATATTTAAATTATTAATCTTATGTTTTTTTAGTATTAAATTTTTTTTGTTTAATTTAATAGAAAACTCATTAAATAATTTTTGTGAGAAGATTGTATAATAAATACTTTTATTAAGACTTTTAACCTCACCTTTGAAGAGTTTTATGGAAAAATTTAATTTTTTTTTAAAACCTAAAAATTCAATTATTTTATCTTTTAAATAGAATGAATAAATTAGTCTAGGCAAATAGATATCTTTATAATCTCTATATTTTTTCGTTAAAATAGTTTCGTTATTATTTATCCATGTATTAAGATTGTAAGATGGATTTTTTTTTGCAAAATTAATTAGTCTTTCTTTATTATTTCTTAAATCAAACCATTGGATAAACTCAGGATGTGACAATCTTAAAGGATTGTTAAAATATCCAAATTTTGAGTTTTCCTTACTGTAAGCAACACCGCCAGGAATATTTTTTAGATTTTTTTCAATTATAGCTATTTTGATTTTATTTTGATTTTTATGTTTTTTTTTAGTTAAAATTTTTTTAATTCCATTAAGAGTCTGGACTCCTATTACTCCAAAACCAATTATTGTTAAATCAAATAACATTTTTTAATAGTGAATTTATATATATATATATTAGGATTACTTACAAATACAATATTTTAAGAATGACAAAAATAAACATTACCAAAAATCAATTTTCTGATTTAATCAATTTGTTTAATAATGTTTTTTCACCACTAAAAAATTTTGTAACAGAAGAAGAGTTTTTAAAAATAATTTATAAAAAAAAATTCAAAAAATACTTTTTTCCTTTACCAATTTATTTTGGTGTTACAAAAGAAGTGTATCTTAAATCAAAAAAAAAAGATAATTTTAACTTATATTACAAAAACAAATACTTATTAAATATTTATAATGTCAAATTTTATAATTTAGATAAAAAAAAAATTTGTAAAAAAATATACGGAATTAACTATTTAAAACATCCATATACTAATAAGTTTATTAATGAAAATTATAGATTTATGAGCTTTAAATATCAAAAAGTTAATAAATCAAATCTTAAGCATAAAAATTTTTTAGCTCCATCAATGTTTAGAAAAAAAATTAAAATTAATAAGATTTCAAAATTAGCAAGTTTTCATACTAGAAATGTTCCGCATAAAGCACATCAATGGATACATAATTTTTTATTCAAAAAGTTTGGTGCTTTATTAATTCAACCTCTTATTGGTCAATACAAAAAAGGTGAATATAGTGACCAAATAATACTCAAAACAAATAAGTTAGCTGCAAAAGTTTTTAATTCAAAAAAAGTTTTATCCATACCTTTCTTTTCATATCCAAGATATGCAGGATATAGAGAAGCTGCCTTACATGCTATTGTTAGAAAAAATTATGGGTGTAGTCATTTTTGGGTAGGAAGAGATCATGCGGGTGTTAAAAATTTTTATGGATATAATCAATCGCAAAAATTTTGTTATAAAAACCAGAAACTTTTAAATATTAAAATAATACCTGGCAAAGAACCTATTTATTGTTCAATTTGTAAAATGATTAAAAATACCAAATGTTCAAATAAAAAATGTATTAAAGAATATAAAATTAAAATAAGTGGTTCAAAAATTAGGGATCTTTTAAGAAAAAATAAACTAATACCAAAGCATCTAATGGACAGCAATATATCTAAATTATTATCAAAAAAATCTTTAATTAGTTAATATGTTTTTTTATTTTTTTGAAATATAAGTTTTTCAAAATGAATAATATGAAAATTGCAATAGACTCACCTGCAGGTGCAGGGGCAGGTACACAATCGAAATTGTTGTCTAAGCATTACAATTTATTTTATTTAGATACTGGAAAATTTTATCGTATTCTTGCTTATGATAAACTCAAAAATACTAATAAATTCAACTTAAATTTTGTTAAAAAAAGAATTAAAAAAATCAAATTGAAGGATCTTAATAATAAAAAACTATTACCTAATGAAATTGGTATTGAGGCTTCTAAAATTTCAAAAAATAAAAAAATTAGAAAATTAATAGATAGTATACAAAAAAAATATACCAACAAATATCCAAAAAAATATAATGGGGTATGTTTGGATGGAAGGGATATTACCTATAAAATTTTACCTAGCGCTGATTTTAAATTCTTCTTAACTGCTGATATAAAAATTCGAGCAAAAAGAAGGTTCAAAGAATTAAAAAAAGTAAATAAAAAAATTAAATATGTTGATGTTTTAAAAAGCATAAAACAAAGAGATGAAAGTGATTATAAAAGAAAAATTTCGCCATTAAAAATAACAAAAGACTCTATTCTAATAGATACAACAAATTTAACGATTAAAAAATGTTTTTTAAAAATAAAAAAAATTATAGATAAAAATATTAAAAAAAATAATCAGTGAGAATTTTTTAGTTCTCCTCCACATATAAAGTTTTCTATTTTTTTTGCTAATCCTGTATCTGTATCAGCTTCAACAATTACACCGCATAAACTTATATTATCTGGTGATGGAAAATTATTTTTTGTATCTTCTTTTAAAAACTTTTTAATAAAAATATTTTTATCATATCCCATTACTGAATTATAATTTCCTGACATCCCAGCATCAGTTTGATATGCAGTTCCATTTTCTAAAATTCTTGCATCATTAGTTGGTACATGCGTATGAGTTCCAACTACTAGTGTTGCTTTACCATCAAAAAAATGGCCCATTGCCATTTTTTCAGTATTTATTTCAGCATGAAAATCTACAACTAAAAAATCATAATTTTTTTTTAAAGAATTATTTTTAAGAAATTTTTTTGCTGATTCAAATACATTTTCGCATCTTTTCATAAATATATTTCCCATTAAATTTAGAATACCAATTTTTTTTCCATTATTTAAAGTGTATATTTGAAAACCTTTACCTGGAGTTGGATAAATAGAGTTATATGGTCTTAACAGCCTATCTTCTTTTTCGATGTAATTAGCTGTCTCTTTTTGTTCCCAAATATGATTACCTGAAGTGATAACATTTATTCCATTTTTAAAAAGATTATTAGCTATTTTTTCAGTAATACCCAATCCTGTTTCTGAACAGTTTTCACCATTAATAATTACAAAATCTATTTTATTTTTTTTAATTTGTTTTGGTAAGTGTTGCTTTATTGCATTGCATCCTGACAAACCAATTACATCTCCTAAAAAAAGTATTTTCATATTAATTTTTTTTAATAAAATTTAAATATTTATAGAACTATTTGATATTATATTTGAATCTTATAATTATTTGAAGTTTATTTTTTAATCTGTTAAACGATATTAATGAAAAATATTAAATTATTTATATTAATATTATATTTCACCTTTATATTTTTTTCACCAGCTCATGCTTATTTAGATCCAGGTATATTTAACGTTGTATTGCAAAGTATTTTGGCTTTGATTGCAGGAATTGGGGCCACCTATCGACTGTGGATTTTCAAAATTAAAAGTATTTTTAAAAAAAAAGAAAAAAAAACTGATAAATGATTTTAATCCTGAATTTTTTTGATCCTCTTTTGCACTATTTACGAAAAAAACAATAAATTTATTGTTGATACAAAATTAGTTGAATCTTTAGATTTAGGTTTAAAGAAAGATAACGCACCTACTTTTCACTTGGAACATGAAAGAGTTAAGTTTATATCTTGTTCCCATGAATAAGATTTTTAAAACTAAAAAAGGCTACAAATTAAAATAATGAGAATTAGCTCTTCCAGACAAATTTTTTTACTAATTTCTTTACTAGCCATCACACCATTTATATTTTTTTTTGGAAAAAATTTTTTATTAACTGAATTCTTTACACTCAAATATTTTTTGTTGGCAGTTATTTATTGTTTATTTTTTTTATGTGTTGCTACTTGTGCTAACTTTTTTTCTAAAAAAATTTTGGTTTTTATATTATTTTTTGCTTACTTCAGTTTTTTGCAATTTTACTTTTATAATATTCAGCAATTTTTGGTGAATTATGTAGATAGAGCTACAGGATATAATGTACTTGGGTTTATAATATTTCTAAGCTTAATAGGAACCTTCCTTACAAACTCATCAATTTTTAGAAACTTTATTTTTATACTATTTTTTTTAAATTTAGCATATACAGCGATTAAGTTGGCTCCTGTAAAAGATAAAATTTTACAGACTTTTTTTAACAATACCAACAATCTTAATAAAACTTTAGAAACAAGAAGCTCAACATCAAAAAAATATCCAAATATTTTTTACATAATTCCAGATGGATTGGCTTCACCAAAAATTTTGAATGAATACGTAAAAGTTGATTTTAAAGATTCAATCAAAAAGTTTCAAGAAAAAGGCTTTAATGTTTCAGAGCATAATTATTCAAGTTATAATTCGTCTTATCTAGCTCTCACTGCATTATTTAAAATGGACTATCCAGTCACTGAAAAATCTGAAATATATACAAATAGATATAGTTTTTATCCAAGTATTAGAGATCAAAATCCAAAAATAATACAATACTTAAAAAAATATAATTATAAGTTTATAATCATTCCACCAAGATGGGGTGGATGCCCAAAAAGTAAAGATTACAAATGCTTGAGACCTATTGAAAATAACTTTTTATCAAAACTCTTTGATGATTACGCTATTTCCTCAATGTTTGAGAATTCTGTAATAAAAAAAATTTATGATTATTATGGAGCACCATTATTTAACGATCTTGATGATGCAGGCAAAACTGCTCTAAACCATTTGAAAATAAACCCTGAGTATTGGGGTAATAATGGTTCATTTACCATGATACATATGAAACTGCCACACTGGCCTTTTAGAGAAAAAAATTGTTCTATAAATAACAGATTTACAGATCCTTCTAAAGAGGGTTATAAATCATCAGTTTATTGTGCTTTTAATCGAATTCATGAACTTTCAGACTTCATTATAAAAAAATACCCCAATGCTTCAATAATAGTTCAAGCTGACCATGGTATATATCCTAAAATATATTCTTTAAATACAAAGTTTGTTGATATTACTAATTCATTGATTGATCACAGATTAGCAGTTTTTACTGCGGTAAAAGGTTGTGACTCTAATCAAGCAGCTAAACTTAACCAAGTTAATATAGTAAAATACATTATTGAATGTTTGGTTAGCGGCAAACCAGCTAAGCAGACTGAAAACAAATCGTATTTTGGCTTTACCGAAACTTCAACAGATTTTGGAAAAGTCTTTCGTGTACATAAAAAATAAGTAAAAAAAATTTTTTTCAATGATTTTAGATTTATAGGACGATAAATATTTTTTATAAAATTTTTTTCAAAATCACTCCTACGACTATCTAAATATTAGTATTATGGACTAACTATAAGTACCTAATTTGAAATCAGGCAAGGTACTCTAACGTTAAGTTTAAATTTTTATAAGAATGCTTTCGGGACCCCTTTTATTTTTCATCTTGGGACTTTCACAGGACTCAGCACGTAAAAAGAGAAAATAGGATTATCTTTGATTTCATTGACCTTTTAAGCTAAAATTAAATTAATAATAAACATTAATTTCGTGTGGAATGTACGAGTTAAGTATTGTATATCACGGTGAAATTACTGAGGGCCTGTAGCTCAGTTGGTTAGAGCAGTACACTCATAATGTATTGGTCCCAGGTTCGAGTCCTGGCGGGCCCACCAAAATTATTATTAGTTTTTCGAAAAATTTTCTAAAGTTTGAAACAAGGCTTTTATATCACCATCATTAGAATTCAATATTGATGCAAATTCTTCTTTTTGTGTTCTTGCTAAGCTAAGTCCCTCTATTATTAGATCTCTAATTAGAGGTTCTTCAGGATTTTTTGTATAGATTCTCCAATCAATTTTTACTTCAGGTCTATCAGGCGTGCTGATTAATACACTATTAACAATTGTATAATTTTCATTTATGACTTTTTTACTTTCAACATTGATTTTGGGATTTGTATATTCAGACAATCTACTAGAAAAACTTTTTAAAAAATAATTTTCAAATAAATCAAAATATATTTTTTTTTGATTATCGTTTAAATTTTTTCTAGCTGAACCTAGGGAATAATAACCTATTCCTTTTATATCTACAGTTTCCTTGGCTACATTCTTTAATGCATTCATTTTTTCATCTTTTGAGATATTCTTCGACAAAATTTGTGATGCTCTATTCACAGTAGACTGAACAAATATATCAGGCTCAGTAGAGAAAACATGATTAAAACATAGATTTAAAGATATTATAATTATAAGAATTTTTTTCATATTATGAATTTTTATTTGAATTATTTGTTATCTATTTCTTCCCAGTCTTCCTCATCTTTATAAATAACTTCCAATGTTCCTCTTTGATTATTCTTAATTTTATTTTCTCTGTCTTGTAAATATAAGCTTCTTAAAGATGCATAAAAGTCTATTGAATTTTTTTCAAGGTTATTTAATGACTCAAGATTATCTGATCTAAAATCAATACCATTTAAAGCTTTGGATGTTAGATAAGCCCCTTCACTTAAAAACTCATTATTGCCATGCACTGATGCGTTATACCAAGGGTCTCCTCCTAACACATTAGCAAAAGAACCAGCAGTATCTCTTACAGTAGATGGACCTAGTACAGGCAAGACTACATAACATCCTGGTCCAACACCCCATTTACCAAGGGTCTGACCATAATCTTCTTTTTCATATTTTGGAAAACCCATTTTATTTGCAACATCAACAGTTCCTAGAAGTCCAACTGTTGTATTCACAACTAATCTGCCAGTATTAATTATTG